>Ga0114962_10001650_pt1 | contig 19124 bp, 15 predicted proteins | sample C_130820_MF_Meta_FD_87017 | JGI IMG/M metagenome (GOLD analysis project Ga0114962, IMG submission 87017) | Freshwater microbial communities from Lake Croche, Canada to study carbon cycling - C_130820_MF_MetaG | ecosystem: Environmental > Aquatic > Freshwater > Lake | place: Lake Croche, Canada... | reverse complement strand
GGGGGCTGGCGGTGATGATATCCTCGCTGATGCTGGCGAAGAGTCCGCTGCGCCTGCCGGCTTGCAAGGCTTTCTTGACCCGCCGATCCTCGCCCGAATGGAATGTTAGAAAAACCGCGCGACCGCCCGGTTTCAGACAATCTGGCAGCACCCGCAACAAGCCATCCAAGGCAGTGAACTCCTCGTTGACCGCGATTCTCACCGCTTGGAACACCCGCCGCAGCGTCAGATCCACCACCTCCTCGCCATGACGGCCGACGCTGTCGCGCAGCGCCGTGGCTAGCGCCAAGGTATCGGCAAAACGCCGGCCAGCCAGCGCTAAGGCGAGCTCCGCGGCCCGCGGCTCATCGGCATGTTCGTGCAACGCGATTTCCAGCTTGGCAGGTGTCACCTTGGCCAGCCAGTCGGCGGCGCTGAGTCCGCGGTTGGGATTCATCCGCATATCGAGCGGACCCGCGGTCTTGAAACTGAAGCCGCGGGTTGGATCGTCGAGTTGCATCGACGAGCAACCGAGGTCGGCAAACAGGAAATCCACGCCGTTGAGGCCGTACTCGGCAAGCAGTTTGGCCAAGCCTGCATAGTTGCAGCGCTGCGCGGCAAAGACAGTTTCTGCATATCCCATGGCCCGCAGCCGGGCGACGGTTTTAGGCATTTCCACGGGGTCCAGATCCATACCTAGCAACTTTCCGGTGGGCGTGATGCGTTCGAGAATCCGCGCCGCGTGGCCGCCGTAACCCAGTGTGGCATCGACGCCGATGCAACCATCGCGCAAACCCAGGGCCGCCAGACATTCCTCCATCAGCACCGGCAAATGCGTTCCAGCCGGCGTCTTGCCCCCAGCGATCACCTTCGCCACCGTCTCCGGATAGCGCTCAACATCGCGCTCCTTGTACTTTTGCTCGAAGCGACGCGGATTGCTGCCACTGTAGCGCGGGCGGCGTGGGGGACGGGCTGGGCTTGGGTCCGGTTCGCTCATGCCGCGAGCTTAGCGCCTGCCGCAGACCTGGCCAGCCCATGGTTCTAACATTTTTATGAAACTCCAAGAGGCCCACTCTGGTAAGGCCGAAGAGTGGGGTGAAATTTTATTTCCCACTCGCCAAGCGCGGAGCCGACGCTAGGTTCGGGTTCGCCATGCCAATTGACGTCTCCTTGCTCAGCCGCATATGTGAAGCCCCCGGTGCGCCGGGATCCGAGAAACAAATCCGCGCCCTAGTGCTCGCCGAACTCGCGGGGCTGGCCGACGAGGTGCGCATCGATAACCTCGGCAGCGTGGTTGCCTTGAAAAAGGGTCGCTCATCCGCGAAGAAGACGATGGCCGCGGCACACATGGACGAGATCGGCTTCATAGTCACCCACGTGGATGACAAAGGGTTTGTGCGCTTCAATCCGGTGGGTGGTTTCGACCCCAAGACACTCACCGCGCAGCGGGTCATTCTGCACGGGCGCGAGGACATTTTCGGCGTGATGGGATCCAAGCCGGTGCACATCATGACGGCCGACGAAAAGAACAAGGTCCCGCAAATCAAGGATTACTTCATTGATGTGGGCATGTCCAAGGAGGACGTGGACAAGGTCGTCGAGGTCGGGGATTTCATCACTCGCCACTCGCCGCTCATGGAGTTGGGCGAGTGCGTCAACGTCAAGTCGCTGGACAACCGCGCGTCAGTATTCGTGCTGCTAGAAACCCTGCGTGAACTCAAAAACTCCATGCGCCAGCCCGCCTACGACTTCTACGCCGTCTTCACCGTCCAGGAAGAAGTCGGCCTGCGCGGCGCACAAGCCTCCACCCTACAAATCCAGCCGGATTTCTCCTTCGGTCTGGACACCACCATCGCCTACGACGTGCCCGGCTCCACCCCCCAGGAACGCTGCACCGGCCTGGGCGACGGCGCCGCTATCAAGCTGATGGACGCCTCGGTCATCTGTGATTTCCGCATGATCGAATTCATGAAAGCGGCCGCCAAACGCCACCAAATCAAGTGGCAGCCGGAAATCCTCGCCGCCGGCGGCACCGATACCGCCAGCCTCCAGCGCATGGTCGGCGGTGGCTCGATTGCCGGCGCGGTGTCCATTCCCACCCGCCACATCCATCAGAGTATCGAGTCTTGCCACAAACAGGACATCGCCGCCTGTATCCTCCTGCTCGCCGCCTGCGTCTGCGAACTCGACCAGCACGATTGGAAATTCCAATAGGTGATTGAGTGCGTGAAAATCAGAATAATGTAAATTTGGCAGCACTAGGTCATGATGTAAAATCGACGTCATCACTCGCACTCAGATTCAACTCCCCGATCAGCTCTACCAGCGGGCCAAAACCTTTGCCGCCGACCGCGAACTCTCGCTTGCCGAAATCACGCGCCGGGCCTTGGAGTTGTTTTATGTGAAGCCTTCCGTCACCACCCCCATTGGCAACTCATCGGCCTGCCACCGGATAGTCGCGCCTTTCATGACGAGTTCTGGCCTGGTTTGCGGGAAAAATCCTTCGCCCGCCGCCGGGCCTACGATTGGCGTGCAGCGCTCGCCCTCACCCGTCAGGGAGTGACTCAATTCGCCACCGTCAATGCGAAAGACTTCCAGGATTGCGGCTTTGCACGGGTCTGGAACCCTCTCGCCTCACCTTGCTGAGGAGTCCGTGGCTTGAACGACACAAGGTTGGACAGTCAGATATGACCACTGATGTCACTGAAACCCACTGAGGACACTCTTTGATGCATATTTTCAGTGCTTTCAGTGCTTTCAGTGGCTCTCAGTGTATCAGTGGTTCTCTCACTATTTGCAGCACAGCAGAAGCTCCAGATCGCCCTTATTTCAATCCGTAAAATCCGTGTAATCCGTGGTTCATTTTCCCCCGAGTTTTGTCTAACTTCGGCGTTGGGGATTAATCTTCGGGCCGCCGGTCTAACAAACATTGCCGCAGCCCGTCGAGCGCCGCTTGACTCACGCCCTGTTTAAAGTCCAGACGGTTGCGCGGCTGAAACACCCGCCAGGCGCGGGTCGCTCCATGCCGCTGCGCCACGGCAATCCAAGCAGTGCCAAGCGGTTTGTCCGGGCTGCCACCGCTCGGCCCGGCGATGCCGGTGACGGCGACGGCAATGTCGGCACCACTGGCGGTGAGAGCGCCTTCGGCCATTTGGCGTGCCACCGGCTCGCTCACCGCGCCGTGGGTATCCAAGATATCCGCCGCAACTCCTAACAACTCTTTTTTTGCGGCATTGGAGTAGGTGACGAAGCCGTGGGTGAACACAGCGCTGGCCCCGGCCACATCGGTGAGGCGGCTGGCAATCAGGCCGCCGCTGCAACTTTCGGCTGTGGCGAGCGTCCAGCCGCGTTGGCTGAGTGAGCGCAGCAGCGTTTGCTCCAGCGAGCTGCCATCGTCACTGACGAATTGCGGGGCGAAGTGTTGCATGGCCAGCGCCCGGGCCTGCTGGAGGGCGGCGGCGCTACCGATGAGGCGCAGATCCACTTCGCCGAGGCGGGCGCAATAGCCGAATTCCAGGCCGGGAATGCCAGCGAGGTGAGCATCCAGGGCTTGGTGAAAATCACTCTCGCCGACGCCAGTGAATTTCAATTCGAGCAACTCCGGCGGTACGGCCACTCCGCTGAGCGAGCGCAGTCGGGGGGCTACCTCGGCCAGAAACATCGGTTGAAGTTCGCGCGGCGGGCCGGGCAGCAGGAAAATCGCGCCTTGCGGCCGCCCCGCCACGTACACGCCGGGAGCAGTGCCGTTGGGGTTGGGCAAGGCCAGCGCTCCTCGCGGAATAAGCACTTGCTTCAAATTATCACTCGCCATCGGCCGCTCACGAATAGCGAAAAACGCCTCCAACGAGGCCAGCGCAGCAGCGTCCTGCACTAGGTCGAGCCCGAGCACTTCTGCGGTGATTTCACGCGTCAGATCGTCACTGGTGGGACCCAGGCCGCCGGTGACTAGCACCACGTCCGCCCGCCCGAGCGCTTCCACCAGCACCTCGCGAATCGCCTCACCGTCGGGCACACACGTTTGACGGGCCACCCGCAGCCCAAGCTTGAACAATTCCGCGCCCAGCCAGGCACCGTGGGTATTGAGCGTATTCCCTAACAGAAGCTCAGTACCGGTATTGACGATCTCGACGTGCACGCGCCAAGCCAGGTGCTTGGCAGGAAAAATGGCAAGCGCAATAATCCTAGAAAGGAGAATAGAAACCACGGATTGCACGGAATACACGGATAATGAATGAGTTATGAATTTCATAGCATTCACCACTTAGGTGAGCCTGAGATTTGATAGAGCAAGGCACATCTTATCCGTGTAATCCTCTTCAATCCGTGTAATCCGTGGTAAAAAAAAACGTCGCCGCAACCCTTTCCATCTTCATTGTTAGCATAATGCTCCATGATTTCGCTGGACAGCGAGGCGGGACCTCGCCGAGCTTCGCTTACCATGATGCCTACCCCACACCTTCTGCGCAGCGGCTTGCTGGCGCTCGTCACCCTCACCAGTGCTATCGCCGCCCGCGACGGCTGGACTGCCGACTTCGACGCCGCCAAGAAGCAGGCCACGGCGGAGCACAAGGATTTATTGCTAGATTTCACCGGTTCCGACTGGTGCGGCTGGTGCATCAAACTTGACAAGGAAGTTTTCCAGCAAGACGCCTTCAAAACGGGCATCAAGGACAAGCTGGTACTCGTCGACGTGGATTTCCCGAAAGACAAGTCGAAGCTCAGCGAGGCCACCCAAGCCCAAAACGAAAAACTCCGCGACGAATTCAAAATCCAAGGCTATCCGAGCATTATGCTGTGTGATGCCAGCGGCAAACCCTACGCCCAGATCGGCTATGAAAAAGACGGCCCCGCAAAATACCTGAGCCATCTCAAGTCCCTCATGGAAGTGCGCAACAAGCGCGACGCCGCCTTCGCCGCGGCCGACAAGGCCACCGAACCGGTCGACAAGGCCAAAAACCTTGTCGCCGGCCTCAAAACCATGGATGGCGAACTCGTCGAAAACTGCTACGCCGATGTCATCGCCAAAATTACTCAACTCGACAAAGACGACGCCACCGGTTTTGTGAAGGAGCAAAAAACCGCCACCGCCAAGAAGGTCGCGGCGGAAGCCGCAATGAAGGGGCTGCAGGAATTCATGCAGACGAAGGTAATGCCGTTGATGCAGGCCAAAGAATTTGACAAGGCTTACGCCAGCGCGCTGGAATATATCAAAGCCAATCCATCCCTGCCGGAAGATACCCAAATCGGCATCGCCCTCAACATCGGCCTCGCCCGCTTTGTCGAAAAAGCCGATGCCGACGCCGCTAACAAGTTTGTTGATGCCATCATCGCCGCCCACCCGGCCCACACCATCGCCAAACAGGGCGACCAAATCAAACAGCAGATCAAGGAGCATATCGAAAAAGCCGCAGCCCAGCCAGCCGTCGCGCCCAAGCCTGAGTGAGGTGCCGCGGCTCATCGCGTTGTCATTGAATTGCCTTGGCAATTGGCAGCGGCTGGGTAGTTTCTGCCGCCAGTCATTTCCCCATGCAAGCCACTGCCACTCCAACCTCCAATCAGCCGCTGAGCACTCCGCGTTTGCTCAAGAGCTTGCGGGCGGTGGCGGTGTTTGAGGCGGTCAAGGGGGTCTTGGTGCTGGCGGTGGGCTGCTGCTTGCTCGGACTTCTGCATCAAGATGCCCACAGCATCGCCTTGGAATTTGTTTCAAGCATCCACCTGGATCCGGCGGCGAAATATCCGAAAATATTCATCGATTTGACGAACCAGGTCACGGACGCCAAGCTGTGGTTTTTTGCAGGGTTGGCACTGGTGTACGCGCTATTCCGCTTTATCGAAGGCTACGGCTTGTGGAAGGAGAGGGCATGGGCGGAATGGCTCGCCTTGGTTAGCGGCAGTATTTATCTGCCCATTGAAATTTACGAACTCTACGCCCAATTCTCCTGGGCCATGGTGGCCGCTCTGCTCGCCAATATCGGGGTCGTCGGCCTAGTCGCCTACGCGCTTTTCCGCAAGCGCGTCCCACTAAACAACGGCTCCCCTACCTGAGTGGTCCGCCGCCGCCCTGCCCAGCGGCCATGCGCGGGTGGGGGTACGACTGCCTGAAACCACCACGGATTAGCGGATTTCACGGATTAGCGGATTTCACGGATTTGACGGATTGAAGAGGAATACTTTAGGCAGGCGGATTGGCACATGGCTCGGGACGAGGATTAACTGTAATCCTCTTCATCCGTGGCCATCTTCGTCCCGCCGTTGCCATTTGAGACCGAAACCCGAGGCCGGTTGATTTCCCCTAATCAGCCAGCCCACAGTCCATCCTCGCAACGATTCCGCCACTTTTCGTCGGCACGCGCAGGCATTGCTTGACAGCGGAGCGGCTCTCAGGCGGTATCTCTTCCCCCATGGCCAAGCTATCCATCCGCGACCTCGACGTATCCGCTAAAGAAGTTCTCATGCGCGTAGACTTCAATGTCCCGCTCAAAGACGCTGCCATCACCGACGATACCCGCATCCAAGCCGCTATCCCCTCAATCCGCCACCTGCTCGCCGGCGGCGCCAAATTGGTCCTCTGCTCGCATTTGGGCCGCCCCAAAGGCGGTCCCGACGCCAAGTACTCGCTGGCCCCCACCGCCACCCACCTCAGCAGCATCCTCGGCCAAGCCGTCAAACTCGCGCCGGATTGCATCGGCGAGCCCACCGCCGCCCTGCGTGCCGCGCTGCAACCCGGCGAAGTGCTCATTCTCGAAAACACCCGCTATTACGCCGCCGAGGAGGCCAACGACCCCGAATTTGCCCGCCAACTGGCCGGCAGCGCCGACATTTTTGTCAATGACGCCTTTGGCACGGCGCACCGCGGCCACGCTTCCACTGAGGGCGTCACCCATTTTGTGAAACAAAGCGCCATGGGCTTTTTGATGGAGCGCGAACTCAAGTACCTCCAGCAAGAACTCGCCGCCCCTGCCCGCCCCTTCGTCGTCATCATGGGCGGCTCCAAGGTGTCGGACAAAATCCAAGTCATCATGAGCCTGATGGAAAAGGCCGATACGATCCTCATCGGCGGCGCCATGGCCTTCACTTTCCGCAAAGCCCAGGGCTTCGACGTCGGCGACAGCAAGGTCGAAGCTGACAAGCTTGACCTCGCCTTGGAGATTCTCGCCAAGGCCAAGGCCATGGGCAAAACATTCCTCCTGCCCGCCGACACCCGCGAAACCGATCAATTCCAAGACGGTGCCCAAACCCGTTGCACCCCGCCCTACCAACAAGGCGGCAGCGTCACTCCAGACTGGATGGGCATCGACATCGGCGACCTCGCCATCGCAGAATTCCGCGACGTCATCCTCGACGCCAAAACAATCATCTGGAACGGCCCGGTCGGCGTCTTTGAAATCGAAAACTTTGCCAAGGGCACCCGCGCGGTGGCCGAAGCGCTGGCGCAAGCCACGGGCCGCGGTGCCACGACCATCATCGGCGGCGGCGACTCAGTGACTGCCGTGAACCAATTTGGCCTCGACACTCAAATGACCTTCATCTCCACTGGCGGCGGGGCTTCCCTCGAACTGCTCGAAGGCAAAGTCCTGCCCGGCGTTGCCGCCCTCAGCGAGGCCTGAGAGGCTCCCCCTATCTCCCACCTAACACTAATATCCGACCCATGAACCGCAAACCGATCTTCGCCGCCAACTGGAAAATGAATATGGGGGCCTCCGCGACTGAGGACTTCCTCAAGAGTTTTCTATCCAAAATTCAGGGCCAGTCATTCCCCGCCGAGATGGTCATCGCCCCGCCCTTCGTCTCGCTCGCCAAGCTCGCCGAAGTCCTCCACTCCTCGGGAGCTAGCAACGAGGCACAGTCGATCCAAATTGCCGCCCAAAATTGCTCTGAGCACGACGCGGGTGCCTACACCGGCGAAGTGAGTGTGCTGATGTTGCGCGAGTTCCTCGTCCATTACGTGATCCTCGGCCACAGCGAACGCCGCGCGATCTACGGCGAAACCGATGCGCTCATCAACGCCAAGATCCACAAGGCCCGCGAGGCGAACCTCAAGCCGATTTTCTGCATCGGCGAAACCCTCGCCCAACGCGAGGCCGGTGACCTCCAAACCGTCCTGCGAACCCAGATCACCGAAGGCCTCAAAAATGTCTCGGACAAAGACATGGTTGAAATCGTCGTCGCTTACGAACCGGTGTGGGCTATCGGCACCGGCGTGACCGCCTCCTCGCAGCAAGCCCAGGACGCTCACGCCTTTGTCCGCTCCGTCATCGCCGAACTCTACGGCCAGGACACCGCCGCCAAAATCCGCATCCAATACGGCGGCAGCGTCAAACCCGCCAACGCCGCCGAACTGATGGCCTGCCCGGACATCGACGGCGCACTCATCGGCGGGGCCGCGTTGGAGCCGCAAAGTTTCCTTGAAATCATCCGCAACGGCTGCAGCAACCAGCCCTCCTGATCCAGCCCGCGCCCGCCCGCGCCGATGATTCTAAAAAGGAGCTTGCCACTCAGGTCAACAGGGCTTCGCAATTTGGATTAATTAACCGCAGATGACACGGATTGAAGAGGATGACACGGATAAGATGGTCTCGATATATCAAATCTTATCCGTGCATTCCGTGAAATCCGTGGTTTCTATTTCCATTTCCAAGATGTCCCGACTGCTCCGTTTCTTCTTTGCTAGCACCTTATTGCTTGTCGCCTCGAGCCACGCGGAGCACGTCATCGTCACCGGCGGTCCCGCCTTGCGCCAGTGGGAAAACTATCGCATCGCCGAAGAACGCCACGACCATTGGTGGGCCAACTTTATCCGCGCCTCAACCCTGCGTATCGAGGAAATCCACCGCCTTTACGGCGCTAATGCCCCCATCGTGTGGCTCGTCTATCAACATGGCTACCAAACCCGCGGACTCGAGGACAAAACCCCCTACACCACTTGGATCGCCAAACTGGCAAAAAAAAACCAGGCCACGCTCATCTGGGTGAGCAGTGGCGAGAGCCTCATCCAAGCCATTAACTCGCGCCCGGCCAAGTCCATCACCACCTTCGACTTTTTCGGCCACTCTAACCGCTATGCCTTCATGCTCGACTACAGCAATGACATCATGGCGGTGTCCAGCGCCTGGTTGCATGAACGCGATCTGCCGCGCCTGCGAGCCGGGGTATTCGCCCGCCACGCCTTGTGCAAAAGCTGGGGCTGCCACACCGCTGAAAGCATGAGTGCGGCTTGGAAACGCGCTCTAGGTATCCCGCTCGAAGGTGCGGTAGGCGCGACTAACTACACCATGGTTGGTCAAGGCCAACTCCCCTCAGTATCCGGCAGCTGGGCACGATAGAAGACACAAGACTTGAAGACACAAGACACAAGACTAGAGAATTCAAGAGAAGAGCAGAGTACGGAGCGCAGGCTTCAGCCTGCGTGTGTCTCTTTCTCTTCGTTATCTTCATCTTGTGTCTTGTAGTCTTGCGTCTTCTTTCCCTATAACTCATAACCTATAACTAACTCCCCCCTAGCCATGAATTTACCCGAACTTCAAGCCCTCTACCATCTCCCCTTCTTCGAGTTGCTCACCCAGGCTCATGCCGTTCACCAAGCAAATTTCCCCGATGGCAAAATCCAACTCTGCACGCTGCTGTCGATCAAAACCGGCGGCTGCTCCGAAGACTGCGCTTATTGCTCCCAGTCAGCCCGTTACAAAACCGAGCTGAAAAGCCACGTTTTGTTAGAGCGTGAGGAGGTGATGCTGCATGCCCGCGCCGCCAAAGACTCCGGCTCCACCCGCTTCTGCATGGGCGCTGCCTGGCGTGGCGTGCGCGGCGGCACCGAACGCTTCGAGCAAGTCCTCGACATCGTCCGAGACGTCGCCACCCTCAACATGGAAGTCTGTGTCACCCTCGGCGAACTCGGCCTAGCCGAGGCCCAACAACTCCGCGATGCCGGCGTCACCGCCTACAACCACAATCTCGACACCTCCCCCGAGCACTACCCCAATATCGTCACCTCGCACACCTACGAGGACCGCCTGCGCACCATCCGCAATGTGCAGGACGCCGGCATTGCCGTGTGCTGTGGCGGCATTCTCGGCATCAGCGAGACGATTACCGACCGCCTGCGGCTGCTGGAAGTCATATCCAGCTTCAACCCCGCGCCGGAAAGTGTCCCGATCAACTCGCTCATGCCGATGCCCGGCACCCCGCTGGCAGATAATCCTCAGGTTGAACCCTTGGACTTGGTGCGCATGATCGCCTGCGCCCGCATTGCGGTGCCAGGGGCCAAGGTGCGCTTGTCAGCCGGGCGCACCCGCCTCTCCGACGAAACCCAAACGCTGTGTTTCTACGCCGGTGCCAACTCGATTTTCTACGGCGAAAAACTCCTCACCACCGACAACCCGGAGACAGCCCACGACCGCGCTCTGCTCGCTAACTTAGGCCTCCTAACTTTGGAGCCAGATACCAGCTTCGCCGCTGCCAAGGCCGATCCCAAGCTCCCCGCCAACCCGGCTATCCCCGCCCACGCAGCTAGCAACGCCGGCTGCTGCTAGCCCTCAGAACGCCGCAACTGCCAATCCGTGTCATCCGTGCTGGAGTGACCGAATAATCAATTTGAGTTTTGGAGTTGAGGTTTATCATCGCCGCGCGAAAGGAATCTGCACGGCGCAGCGTAATGCACGCCCACCACCCACATGCACCGCCCCCATAAAGTATCACTCTCCATCGCAGCCTCCGTGTTAGCGACCACCGCCGCGCTGTTGCTGGGCCAGGCCTCTGCGGGAGAATCCGCCGCCGCGCCGCAAGACGCGCCAGTCCCAATGAAGGACTACGGCTTGCAGGAGTACGTTCATCTATCCAAGGATCTGCCCCACACCGAGCCCAAGCCATGGAAGCTGGTGTGCACGCTGCCGTACAACTGTCACTTCCAGGCATGGATCGAATTGGAGGCGGCAGCGGGTCAGCAGATCCGCTTCGACTCTAGCAATCCGCTGGTTAGCTACCTCACGCCCACCGAAACCTGCAGCACCACCGCCGGCAGCCAAATCCATGAGGCAAAAAACTGGGTCAGCGGCGAAGGCGCAATTTACACCATTCCCGCGGGCGTCACCGTCAAGGCCGTGAAGTATCGGCAAACCGGTTACGACACCACCTTTGCCGGCTCGTTCGAGTGCAACGACAATGACTATAACATCTTGTGGAAAAAAGCGGCACGCACCGCCTACCTCTGCATGCGCGACCATTTCTATGACTGCCCAGACCGCGAGCGGGTCGGATTCTGGGGTGACGGTACGCCGGAGATGAACCAGTGCTTCTACGTTTTTGATTCGAAAGCGCACCGCTTGGCTAGGGATTTGGTGCGGCGTGAGTTGCAACCCAAATTCTATCCGGGCCAGCACCTTGAGTTCCTCGGCGAGTACGGCTTGTGGTTTTACTATCTGCAAAGCGGCGACCTGGATTCCATGAAGGCCATCTATGAGCCCACCAAGACGTTTCTGTTCGATACCTATCAATTTGGCAACCCCCGCACCTGGTTCGATTGGGGCAAAGAAGTCAAGGACACCGCCGTCACCGAAACCTGCTTCTTCTACATCTGCCTGGGTACCTTGAAAAAAATCGCCCTCATCACCGGGCATGAGGCCGACGTCGCCACCATCGATGCCAAGCGCGCGGCGATCAAAAAAACCTTCGACAGTCAGTATTGGAAAGGCCGCTATTACATGTCGGAGCAAGTGAACGAACCAGACGACCGCGCCAACGCCATGGCCGTCAACGCCGGACTGGCGGAGCCTGCGAAGTGGCAGGCAATCTACGACAATGTTCTAACGAAAAAGACCGGAGCGAGTTGTTTCTTCGACCGCTGGGTGTTTGAAGCGCTCTGCACGATGGGCAAGCAAGAGTATGCGCTGCTGCGGATGTACAAGCGCTACAAGACGATGATTCCTTGCAGCTTCACCACCTTGTGGGAACATTACGATCGCTGGTGGGCCTCGCGCATCGACGCCTTCGATGAGGGCTCCTCCCTCAATCATGGCTGGAATCCGCCGGCCATCCTGCTGTCCCAGACCATCGCCGGGGTGTCCGCGCTGGCGCCTGGGTGGAGTACCTATCAGGTTATGCCGAAAGAGGCCTTCCTAACATCCATCAAAGTGGTGGTGCCCTCGGTCAAGGGCAACGTCTCGGTGGACTTGCACAAGACCGCCAGCGAGTATGCCATCGAGCTCATTTCACCGGCTGGCAGCACCGCCATAGTCGGCATTCCCAAAGGCTCTTTCACCAAGCTGGATACCATCACGGTCAATGGCAGCACAATCTGGGACGGCAGCGCCAAAGGCAGCGTTGAAGGCGTAGCCTGGGACGGCGAGGACGCCGGCTATGTGAAGTTCAAAACCACTCCGGGCACTTGGAAATTTGTTGGCCACGGCCGCCTGCCCCTCGCCACGCCCAAGCCGCCGGCACCGCCAGCGGCCCATGAGGACGCGCTGGAGAAGAAGACCTGGAGCGCCACAGCCTCGGTGCCAGACGGGATATTTCCCTTTTGCAGTGGCAGAATTCCGCTGGATGCGGGGGCGGCCAATGCCCTTGACGGCGACCATTGGACGGGTTGGCGCGATCTGACTGAGACCCAGCATCCGGGACAGTGGTTCGAAGTGGACATGCAACAGGCACAGAAATTCGATAAAATCGTCTTGGACAATACCTGGGCGCTGTGGGATTCACCGGAAAAGTATGCGGTCAGCGTGTCTAACGACGGCAGCGCATGGAGTGAGCCCATCGCCACCGGAGCCGGGCAACTGGGCATCACCAGCATCAGCTTCCCGCCGCAGACCGCCCGCTATTTCAGGATCACCCAGACCGGGAGCAATCCCAAGTACCATTGGTCGATCTATGAGTTAGATGTCTACCTCGCCAAGTAAGCTTGTCGGGAAATAAATGCGTGGCGCTCACCCGCCACGCACCAGTTGCAGCAGCCGCTCGGCGTGTTGGAGCAACTCACGGGCAACCGGCAGCATCACCTCACCGGCCGCCGTGAGCCGCACCGAATTGGCCCGCCGCTCCAGCAGGTCGCGGCCAATCTCCCCTTCCAAGGCCTTGATTTGACGGCTCAACGCCGGTTGCGTTAGAAAAATCGCCTGGGCTGCACGGCTGATATTACCGGTCTCGGCCACTGCCACGAAGTAGCGCAATTGTCGCAATTCCATAGCCGCAGAGCATAAGCCAATGTCCGGCTGAGGCAAACAAATTTGCATTAGCCAATGGCGCGGCAGCCGCCATCTTAGCGTAAACAAGCAAGCAGCGTCATGACCCAGGTCCTAGTTCTCTACTATTCCATGTACGGCCACGTCGAAACCCTCGCCGCCGCCATCGCCGAGGGCGCCCGCAGCGTCGATGACGCCGAGGTCACCCTCAAACGCGTGCCCGAAATCATGCCTCGAGATGTCGCCCAACAATACGGCGCCAAACTCGACCAATCAGCTCCAGAGGCCTCGCCACACGAACTCGCCGACTATGACGCGATTCTGCTAGGCACGCCGACCCGCTTTGGCAACATGGCGGCGCAGATGCGCAATTTTCTCGATCAGACCGGTGGGCTTTGGGCCAGCGGCGCCTTGGTGGGCAAGGTCGGCAGTTGCTTCACCTGCACCGGCACGGGTGGCGGCAACGAAAGCACCCTCATGAGCTGCGTGACCACCTTGATGCACCACGGGATGGTGTACGTCGGCCTGCCATACACCTGTGCCGAACTCGCCGATATCAGCGAACTGAAGGGCGGCTCACCCTGGGGCGCTGCCACCATCGCCGGCCCCGACGGCTCGCGCCAACCCAGCGCCAAGGAGCTCACCCAAGCGCGCTTTCAAGGCCGCCACGTGGCCACCATTGCCCAAAAACTCACGCGCTGAGAACCGGTGAACGCCATGGTGTCTCTCCTCTGAGTTCGGTTTGCCATGCCCGTGCAAATCGGGGCGTGACAAATCGGTTTTGGAGTCGATATTCGCTGTCACTCCGACATGCGCACCGCACTGAAATCCCACATGAAACGTCTGATTGCTGGCTTGGGACTGGTCTTGCTCGCCGCTTCCCTGGGGAGTTGTGGATCGACCCAATCCCCGCCCCCGCCAAGCTCCGGGCCAGTCAAAACCACCAACAATGCTGCCTATCGCACGCCAGCATTGCATGGGCCGGTGCCGCGCAATCCGAACATGTCCTTGCGCGCGGACTTCGCCCAAGGCCCACGACTGTCATTCTCGCGGGTGGCCGTGAGAGACAAATACATCGCCATCACCTTCGACGATGGCCCGCATCCGCAAAACACCCCGCGCCTGCTCGACATGCTGCGCGCTCGCAACATCAAAGCCACCTTCTACGTGGTCGGCAGCAACGTCGATGCCTATCCGCAAGTGCTGCGCCGGGTGGTGGCCGAGGGCCATGAAATCGGCAATCACAGCTACACCCACCGCCTGTTCTCAAAAATGAGCGACGCGGATATCCGCCAGGAACTCGCCCGCACCCGCGACGCGGTCGTGCGTGCCACCGGCGTCCAACCCCGTACCCTGCGCCCGCCCTTCGGTGGCATGCTGCCACGCCAGCGCGAATGGGTGAATGCCGAATTCGCCTATCCAATTATCCTGTGGTCGGTCGATCCCTTTGATTGGAAACGCCCAGGACCCAACGTGGTGTGCTCGCGCATTCTCAGCGCCACCACTGCGGGCAGTATCGTGCTGGCCCACGACTTGCACCGCCAAACCGTCGATGCCATGCCCGCCACGCTGGACGGCCTGTTGCAGCGGGGCTTTAAATTTGTCACCGTGTCGCAGTTGTTGGCGATGCAAGCCGAGTCCGCCACCGCGCCCGCGGCGGCTGAGATGGCGGCTCACTAACCCCCTAGCTCCTCCGGCCCCACCCACATGTTAGGCGAGCGTTATTTCGCAACCCGCGAGCGCTTGTCCGGGCTGCTGGCAGACATTGTGGCACTCGCCGCGGAAACTGGCAGCGACCTGACTGGTGTGCTGGCATCCGGTGAATGGGCGCAAGAGTTGGGACCGCCATTTCTTTTCGTCGTTTGTGGCGAGGTCAATGCCGGCAAATCCACCTTTCTCAATGGCTTGTTCGGCTACGACTTGTGCCCCGTCGAGCGCCTGCCAGAAACCAAACAGCTCATTCACTATTGCTTTGGGGAGACCGCCCGCGAGGTGACCGCCGCCAAAGGGTTGGCAGAGCACGCTCGGCCGCTGGCTTTTTTGCGCGATTTCAACCTAGTCGACACGCCTGGCACCAACGCCCCGGGCAACGCATGGCAAGCGTTGCTTGACCCCTTGCTGCCGACTGCCGAGCTCATATGCGTGGTTTTTCCGGTATCCAATCCGTGGGGTTCGGCCACTTGGAATTTCGTCTCACGCCTGCCTGAGGAGTCCCTCGGGCGGCTGGTATTTATTCTGCAACAAATCGACCAGCGCGATCCCGCCGATATCCCGGTGATTCTTGGCCACCTGCGCGATCTCTCACTCAAACGCATCGGCCGCGTACCACCAATCTTTGCCGTATCGGCCACTCTCGCCTGCGAGGCAAAACGTGCCACGCCGCTAGCGCTGGCCACTCTGGCGGCCAGCGGCTACCCAGCCCTCGAGGCATTCATCTCCCGCTCCATCTGTTCCTCCCCGGCCCGCCAAGCAGGCTTGAAAAACGGCTGGGCACAGGCCGCCGCCGCCTTGCGCAGCATCGATGAGCAAATCGAGTGCCATACCCGCGGCATCCATTCCAACGGCAACCTACTGGCCACCATCGAGCGCGAGATCGATGGCATGCGCGAGCATTTCCTCAGCCGTCTGCCACGCCATCTCAGCGGGGTGGCCGAGGTCTTCCAAAGCGAGTCGCTGGGCGCGGCAAAATTATTAGGCAAGCGCTTGGGGGTGGCGCGTTCGGTGTTCCGGCTCTTCGTCGGCGACCGCACCAGCCAGGAAATGGAAGCGGTGATCATCGCCCGCTTGCAGGCCACTGTGGAAGCCGTGGCCCAAACCGACGGTGCCGAGGTCGCCAATGCCTGCCGTCGCCACTGGGACGAGGTGGCCACTCGCGTGCGTGAGGCGCTGGGCGTGGACTTGGGCGACGCCGTGCAACTTGACGACTCGCTGGCTGATGCGCGGCGGCGCTTTGTGCAACGGCTCGGCCGCGCGGCCAGCCAAGGGATTGGCAACCTCAATGTGCGCCACCAATTGAGCAAGGATCTGCTGCGCCGCAACGTCGCGTTGAAATCATTCAGCTTCATGACGCTGTTGCTGTTGGCGTGCGGTGCCACCTGTGGCGCCTTTGCCCTGCCGTGGGCACCGGCAGCGTTGTGCAGCATGTCGGCGGCCTTCTGTATGGCGGGCCTCTGCATCGGTTGGCTCACCCGCAAATCACTCATCGCCGACTTTCGCGCCAGACTCTTGGACACTTGTGGCAGCTATGCCAGCACCCTGCGTGCAGACTACGAGGAAGCCTTGCGCATCATCTTCCAGGACTATGCCGATTCACTCGGAGCCATCCGCCGCCACCTCGCGGGTGAGAAACGCTCCCTCGAGCCGCGCCAGCGCCGCTGGAACGAAGTCTTCCTAACACTCAAGGCGGTCGAGCAGGATTTGTGAGCGCTAGGTGACGCCGTGTAGCGGCGTGCCTACGACCGCCGATGCCATGGCCCGCCAATGAATGCTCCTTCCCATAAATGTCATCGCCTGCACAGCAGTTAGGGCCGTCAAACATAATCCACTTGGGTAAGGAGCCACCACATTTTTTGGTGGTAGCGGAAGGGCGGCCCATGAGCAGGTGCCGAAGGCTCGAATTATGGCCGGTCCTTGCGCACGACGACAATAAAGTCGTCGCTCCATAACGGGTCACTGCGGACATCAGCAAAAGTGACGGGCATCACGTTTTGCTTGCGCCTAGCGCGGAATGAGTGATGCTCCCCCGCCCAAACACGGCGCTGCCGTGGCGCGTCCGATGCCGTTTCTGATGTCCCAGCCAATTTCCCCTCTCCTGCTCGTGCTGTCGCTGGTAATTGCCGCGGGACACGCCTATGCCCAACCTCCGGCGCTGCCGCAGGCCAGCGTACCGCAGGTGCTCGTGCCTACAGGGAGTCGGCCCGTCCCTCCCGTCGCAGTGCCACGCGCGCTGCGGCCAATGGCGTCCGGCTTGCCGTATCCGTGGCGACTGCATGTGACGATCACCACGTTTTGGATTGGCGAACTGCCGTCGGCGCGCAATCCGGTGGCCAACCTCAAATCCTCCTGGGACCAGAACTGGGTGGCCAATTATGGCGGCTACGATGATCCGGACCCGGCCAAGCGCTTGGCCAATTTTGCCAGCGGGGAATTTCGACCCAAGGCGTTTGTGCCCAAGCTCAATCCGTTTTACGTGGCGCTGCCGTACAATGATGTGGTCAGCACCCATCAGCACAAGAGCGAGGCGTCGCGGGTGATTCCGTGGTTTGGGCGGCTGCGCCCGGAGCCGGGTGAAACCGTGTGTAAAGACCGCTGGCTGCAGATCTACAATGGCAGCCGCAGTTGTTATGCCCAGTGGGAGGATTGCGGACCCTGGGTGACCGACGATTGGGAGTACGTGTTTGGCAGCAAAGCGCCCCAGACGACCCAAAATGGCTCCGCCGGTCTGGATGTCTCCCCGGCCGTGCGTGATTACCTGGCATTGCAATCCGGTAAAAAAGTCCACTGGCGCTTCGTCGAGGCATCCCAAGTCCCCAGTGGCCCATGGAAAAAATATGGCAGTGCTGCCACCACCCCTGCCTCGCCCTTGCTGGCGGCGGGCCAGCGCCCGTCGGACAACGTGGATCTGGAGACGCAGCGGCGCTACATGGAATACTTGAGAAAACTGCGCGACGAAAACTATTTAAAGCAACCGCTGAGTGGGGCGACCCACTGAGCGGGGCGCTGCCAGGCAGCACCCGAAATTCAGAACTCAGTATCGACCTCAAAATCGCCACTGGGGCAAGCAAGTTCAATCCCCCTCAAATTGCGGGCAAGCTCAAGGTTTTCTGGGGGGGCGTGACGAATTTAACCACTGAGGTACTGATTTCCACTGAAATCACTGAAATATTCATCAATTTCTTATCAGTGTACTCAGTGGTTTCTTCGCCACGAATTAAGGGAATTCAACTTGCTCGCCAATTCGTCAAAAATGAGGTCGTTAACTGAGTTCAGAAATTAGTGGCATTTTCCGGCCGCATTCTTCTTGACCCGGTCCGCAGGCCGGGCTAAACCGCCGTCCCGCAAATTTATCTCCTACTCCCATGGCCAACGCACAAGTCATCCTCAAAGAAAAAATCGAAGGCCTCGGCCTGGAAGCCGATGTAGTCAAAGTCCGCGCCGGCTATGCCCGCAATTTCCTCATTCCGCAGGGCAAGGCGTATGAAGCCAGCCGCGCCAACTTGCGCCATGTGGAAGCCCTCAAAGTCTCCCGCGCTAACCGTGAAGCCGTGGAATTGACCGCCGCCCAGGAGCTTGCCACCCGCATCTCCAAGCTCAAGCCCAAGTTCACCTTGTCCACCGGCCAAGGCGGCAAGGCCTTCGGTTCGGTCACCAACATGGACATCCACAAGGAACTCGAAGCCGCCGGCATCAGCATCGACCGCCACGCCATCGAGCTCGACAAACCCGTGAAAAAATCCGGCAAGACCGAAGTGATTGTGCGCGTCCACCCGCAGGTGACCGCCACCCTCACCATCACGGTGGACGCCGGTGAGGAAGAGCCCAAGCCGTAACGGCGGCAGCGGCTTTCCAAGCGCAGGCCGCGCGTAATTGAAATGGCTGCGGCGTCCTCGCCGCAGTCTCTGCCCACTGCATCTCGCGGTGGGTTCCCTGTTCCTGCCGCTGCGGGTTATTGTCGTCGTGCCCTAACTGACAGCAGCGGAGCTAGCAGAGCAGATCGCAGAGTTTCTTGCGGTCCCCTAAGTCTACCCGAGTCACTTGGCGCGGATGACGCATGGTAGGGAGCGACGACCTTACTGTCGTCGTGCGGAGCGACGACCTTATTGTCGTCGTGCGGAGCGACGACGTTACTGCCGTCGTTCGGAGCGACGACCTTACTGTCGTCGTGCGGAGCGACGACCTTACTGTCGTCGTGCGGAGCGACGACCTTACTGTCGTCGTGCGGAGCGACGACCTTACTGTCGTCGTGCGGAG
>Ga0114962_10001649_pt1 | contig 19136 bp, 21 predicted proteins | sample C_130820_MF_Meta_FD_87017 | JGI IMG/M metagenome (GOLD analysis project Ga0114962, IMG submission 87017) | Freshwater microbial communities from Lake Croche, Canada to study carbon cycling - C_130820_MF_MetaG | ecosystem: Environmental > Aquatic > Freshwater > Lake | place: Lake Croche, Canada... | reverse complement strand
TGCTGCTGTCGTCTGCGGTCCCTACTTTGTAGGTCACGCCGCTCAGGCTCAGGCTGTCTGTTGTATCTGCGTCGGTCGCCCCACTCAGCAGGTCCAGGGTCACGCTGCTGGACGCCTCCGTCGCCTCCGCAGTCAGCTCCGCAGACACTGTGGGCACGTCGTTGGTGCCCGTAATCGTTATCGTGATTAATTGTCCAACACCATTTGCGGTTTGAACCGAGAAAGAGTCGACGTAAGTTGCCCCTACGCCCAACTCATTGAAGGCAGAGCTGGCGATATAAGTCCATGTGCCGTTGGCATTGATGCTGAACTTCCCGTGGCCCGTAGAGCCCAGCACATTGGCCTGGGCTTTGAAAGTGTTGTCGGTCGAAGAGTCAGTGGTAAGTGTGCCGCTCAGCGTTTGGGCAATATCTGATTCCACCAACGTTTTGGCCACATCACCCGTAACCGTTACCGAGCCCAGGGCGGACTTTTGAGCCGCTGAAATGTCACTCAAGCTGGTGGCAGAACCAATGAGCGAGGAAGCAGCCTGGACCGCGGCTTGGGTCGCAGCATCGACATCAACACCCACGAACATCGCTGACAAGACGGCCGAGCTAGCCAAGTCAATGACGGTACCAGCTTGCATCACATTTGCCAAGTTGGCCATGAGGGCCTGGGCTTTTGCTGGATCGCCACCCGATGCCAAGGCAATCATGGAGGCAATTTGCGCTGCAGCTTTTTGGGCAATAAGTCCGTACGCCTTTTCCGCATCCGTACCAGAAGCCAAGACTGATATGGGGTCGTAGGTTGAAAAGTCTAACCCCTCTGGCAGCCCCAAGGACTTGGCGACATTTTTCATTGCATCAGCCAATGAAAGGCCAGGGTTAGCCTCCAAAACAGACTGAACCATCGTGGTCAGCGGATTGACAGTCGTCGAACCTGCCGGAGCCTTCAAAGAAATCGTGTTCGCTAAGCCGGTATCCGTATTGATGCCGCCCACAGCAATAATTGCGTATCCATTTGGATTCGCATCTGCGGACATGAAAAAGTTACCTGTTTCGTCAGTAACGACGCCGTCAAGTTTTTCGCTATCTTGCGCGATGCCGTCGCCGTTCGCATCAAGATAAATCTGGGCACCCCAGATATAGCCATCGGCCAGCTTACTGAGACTGAAACCCGAAACGTCGTTACCCGCAGCATCTTGCACTGCCAAGGTTTGATTCCCTGCATCATCGGTATAGACAATGCTGACAAGGGCACCCGAGGTGAACGTTGCGTTAAGCGTTATAACCAAGCTATTTCCGCTAACCGACAATCCGGTAACCGTGTAGCTGCTTCCACCGATAGTGATAACAAATTTGCCAAACGCTGGCAAATTGGAAGAATCTAGGGCCTCGTCAAAAACCAAGGTGATCGTCCCGGCAGCAGCAGAAGCCGACATGGAAAGTGGCTTAGGGGCAACAGTGTCAGAACTCGCTGCGGTTGCTACTGTCGAGCTAGACGAAGTCGAATTAGAGCTCGAAGTTGCGGATACGACAGCAGCCGCACCTACGACAGCGGCCAAGCTGGGCAATACCGACGCTATAGTTGCGGCAAAGCTTCCTGCCGCCCCACCCGCTGCCGCCCCACCCGCTGCTGTCCCCCCGGCTCCCGTCCCCCCCGACACGGCGGCTTCTGCGCCCTCTGCGGCGATCCCACCTGTGGACAACTGCGCATACTGCACTGCGTCCTGAAAATACTGATCCAACAGCTCAAATCCGGCATCCGAGCCACCCTGCTCCGCATCAGCCACCGCTTCCTGGTCGGCCAGATCTGCGCCAGCGGCGTCTTCCGCCAGCGCTTCCTGCGCATACAAATCCGAAATCTGGGCAACCGCATCGGCAATCGCGGTGTAATCAATACCAGCCACCTGGTCGGAGGTCGAATCGCCAAAGACCTGACGCACTGCGTCCAGGTCCGATGCATCCTTCAGCTCCCCGACCTGAGCGGCGTCCTGCGACAAGGCTGTAGCACGCGCCTGCTGCACCAAAAAAACCAGCATGGCCAAGGAGAAAGCCGATGTACCGACCTCCCCCGAGAAATGCGTCAGCGCACGCACGACGCGCTGCAGCGTGGACGCTAAGCGCTTCTCCTTATGCTCGGACCCAAAGCCGGGTTTTAATTGAGAACTGATCACTGGTTGTTTTGGTACTGGCGGATTCAAATACCTTTAAATTTCAGCGGTGGAATGAAATGTCAGTACTACTGCCAGCAGGGCTGGCAATAAATAAACTGCCATCAGAAATTACTATTTGATTTTTTCATCTCGACTGCTTGAGCAGATACCTGCACCTTAAGGGCCTTAATAATGAGACTGATCTGGTCAACATCCAGTTGCACAGAAATATCATTTGAATATAAATAATTAAATTCAATCTGAAAATTTTCCGGAATATTTGAGTTATTTTTATTAACTATAAAAATATTATTCATATCTAATTGAAGCCACTCGATGAGATACAGAAGACAATCAAGATCTGGAAATGTGTCTCCCTTCAGCCATTTACGAATCGTTTCCCTACTGACCTTCAGGTGGTGCTTTGATGTCAGGCAGAGATCCCTTGCCAGTTTTTCGTTTGACGGGAATTTGTGATATTTTTCAGAACAGCGGCGGCGCAACTCTGCTGCGAAAGCTGTTTTTACTTGGTGAACTTGCTGATACATATTAATTCCATAGTATTTTCTTTTTTGACAATTATTACTTGCATAATTAAATTAATGGCAATTAGAAAATGCCAATCGAAATGGGGGCAGGCAGAGAAAAAACGGTCTTTTGTGTAAACGCGCTGCCCTAAGGTTTTCACTGCAGCCTTTAGCAATAGCTTGTTGGCGCCGATGCGAATTTGATCTATGTGCCGACTTTTGATTGCGCCACCCCTGGTGGCTGCTCTCCCGCGCCCAGTAACGCGTTCCAGGTCATCGGGCTGGGTCACGGGAAATCGGCAGGCCGGGTCAATCTGACGTCAGCGAGTACAGTTAAGGTCTAACAACAGCAGAGCAGCACTATGGGTTTGATCCGAACACTTCTCATCGGCTGAGGTTCCGCGAGAACTAGAACGTACATCTCATCTTGGTTGATCTACTGAACGCGAGATAGTTACAAGACGCTCTCGATCGCTCGACCTACGTCGGTCGTCTTAGCGCTCCCCCCGATATCGGCCGTCTTAGGAGCACCGCTCGAGGGATGCAGCACTTTTTCTATTGCGGTCAAGATAGCGTCGTGTGCTTGCTTGTAGCCCAAAAACTCTAGCATCATGGCACCAGACCAAATCTGTCCAATGGGATTGGCAATGCCTTGGCCTGCAATATCCGGTGCAGAGCCATGAACAGGCTCAAATAGTGAAGGGAACAACCGGTCAGGATTTAAATTGGCACTAGGAGCAATACCGATGGTGCCAGTGCAAGCAGGACCGAGGTCGCTAAGAATGTCGCCGAACAAATTGCTAGCGACTACCACGTCAAAGAAGTCTGGTCGCTGCACAAAGTGCGCGGTCAGGATGTCTATGTGGAACTTGTCCAGTCGTACGTCAGGGTAGCCCTTGGCCATCTCAACTACGCGCTCGTCCCAGTAAGGCATCGTAATTGCAATACCGTTCGATTTAGTAGCGCTGGTCAAATGCCTTTTTGGTCGCGACATTGCCAAATCGAACGCAAATTTCAAAACGCGGTCAACGCCAACACGAGACATTACAGTCTCCTGCACCACTATTTCACGCGCTGTCCCCTGGAACATACGTCCGCCAATGCTGGAGTATTCTCCTTCGGTGTTTTCACGCACGATATACATATCTATCTCACCTGGTTCGCGTGGAGATCCATCACGCCTCACCACAGGCGCCATGATTCCAGGCATGAGCCGAGCAGGTCTGAGGCTGATGTATTGGTCAAACTCACGCCTGAACAGGAGCAGCGAACCCCATAAAGAAATATGATCCAGAATCTTATCTGGCATACCCACAGCTCCAAAATAAATGGCGTCATGCCCGCCGATCTGGTCCTTCCAGTCGTCAGGCATCATTTTTCCGTGCTTTTCAAAATACGGCCAACTTGCAAAATCGAAATGGTCGAACTGCAAATCAATACCAAATTTTCGCCCGGCGGCTTCCATTACACGTAGCCCCTCGGGCATCACCTCAGTGCCAATGCCATCACCAGCGATCACAGCGATTCGATGTTTAGTTCCCATGCTTATCTCCTTGTTTAATAGATTCCGACATTTCTATGTTTCAGCCTAACAACTCATAATTTGAATCAATTTATAAATAAACTGCACAACACTGTGGCAGAGAATTTTTCACTTCTCTGGCTTCAAGAACCAATCTAAGATTTGGTCGCCGGTCCAGACTAAAACACCGTCGTGGCTCAAAACATAATCGTAAAGTTGCTCCAAGTACCCAATTCTGTGAGGCACACCACTAAGGTAAGGATGGACCGAAATAGCCATCACACGGGGTGACTTAAGGCCATCGCTGTAAAGGCGGTCAAAGTGAGCTTTACCCCTCTTTAGAATTTCGTCGGAAGAGTGCTGCTGAACGGCAGATATGACGACGTCATTCAACTCAACCGTGTAGGGAAGGGCCGTAATAGGACCATAGTCAGACCTTAGGCTGACCGGCTGGTCATCAAAAACCCAATCCGCTACATATTCAATGCCACACTGGGCCAAGTGATCAAGGGTGTCATCTGTTTCAGTGAGGCCAGGACTCTCCCAGCCTCGGGGTAACGTCCCCGTAAATTTACGAATTTCTTCCATCGTTTCGCGAATAGCGGTTAGCTGATCATCAACCTTATGCATCGGTCGCTGTACAAGTCCGTGACCCATAAATTCCCAGCCAGCATCGAGCGCAGCGGTGCACACTTCTTCGTACATCCGACAGGTAGCACCATTCAACGCAAAAGTCGCCTTCATTTTTCGTGACTTCAGGGCATCAAGAATTCGCCAAAAGCCAACCCGCATGCCGTATTCATGCCATGACCAATTAGGAATGTCGGGTAACAATGGGGCACCCATTGGCGGTGGCAACACCGCTCGTGGCATGGGACCCGTCGGCTCCCATACCTCCACGTTAACGATATTCCATAGAACTACGCGCGCACCACCGGGCAGTTCCAAATGTGGACGGTTGATGATCGATTGGTAGGGTGCGCGCGATCGGACACTAGTTCCCAGAAGCGTTGACATGTTTCCCAGCCTCTCTAATTTTGATAGATCATCAAGCGCATTGAATTCAACTTTGCACTGACTCTTCTCATACTTGTGAGATCGTTGTCGCACGATCGATGGCGCTGCTCAAGCATGAGCTCTCTCAATGGAACAGGAACCTATCGGCATCGCGTAATTCCATGAAGACGTAAAACTGCTTATGCCTTCCTTTTCTCAAACTAGATAGCAGGAGACGCTTCATGCCAGCTTGAATTCAGTTGATACACATGTCCAAGGCCTAAGAGCATTTCTTCACTAAAGGGGCGCCCTATCAACTGCATAGAAATCGGCATCCCATCATTAGTGAACCCCGCAGGTATCGCAAGCGCTGGCAAACCGAGATAATTTATCGGTCGAGTGAGTCGCGTAAGCTGTGCGATCAATTTGTCCATCTCAGAACCCGATCGCAAATCGGTGGCTTCTATCTCCGGTGTTTGATGGGCCAAAACCGGAGCTAAAAACACATCGACGATTGAAAAAACTTGCTCAATAAATTGCTTTAGTGCAACGCTACGGTATCGAAGAGCATTGACATAGCTAACCCCAGAAATGACAAACCCACGTTCTACACGCAACCTAACCTGGGTTGAATACAAATCGCCTTGGCCTTTCAGCAAGCCCGAATGCAACGCGGCGGCTTCGCAAGCTGTAATCAAACCACCCGCCGCATCTGTAGCCACCAAATCTGGCAATACGATTGGAATAAGAGTACAGCCAAGATCCCGCAATGTCGCCAGAGCCAGCTTTATTGCTGCATCGATTTCTGGGTCTATTTCATCAAAAAAATAGTTAGTCGGAATCCCCAATCTCAATCCCGCTAGCGATTTTTCAATGTTCGCCACATAGTCTGTAGACGCAATCTGCCATGTGCTTGGGTCCGCCGGATCAGATCCCACGACGGCATTCATGATCATGGCGCAATCAAGAGCACTTCTTGCTATTGGTCCAATAGTGTCAAGGGTATGAGAGAGGCCCATAGTCCCAGCTCGGCTAACGCGGCCATACGTTGTCTTTAAACCTGTTACCCCACAAATTCCAGCTGGCCCCCTTATGGAGCCCCCAGTGTCCGATCCAAGCGCTCCAAAATTCACACGAGCTGCGACCGATGCGGCCGATCCACTGGAGGACCCACCGCTAATACGGTCAGTATTCCAAGGATTCCGACAATGACCTTTGGACCAGTTATGGCCAGTCGGTCCAAGTGCGAATTCCGCCATGTTCAAAACACCAAATTGGACGACACCCCCGGCATCTAGACGAGCGAGCACCGTCGACGTTTCTGTTGGCAGTGGAATTGCAACGCTCGTTCCGCAAGACGAACCAACGCCTTTTCGGTAGAACATATCTTTATGGGCCATCGGTATTCCGTGCAAAGGGCCGCGTATATGTCCACGCGATCGCTCGTCATCGAGCGCGATTGCCTGCGTTCGCGCCAACTGCGGGTCGGTACGTATAAATGCATTTATGGTTGGATTAACTGCTTCCAAACGGCATAGGGTTGCATCTAGAAGTTCAAGAGCTGAAAAATCTTTTTTTGTGAGCCCTTGACTCGCTTCGCTTAATGTCATGTTGCTAATTGACATTTAGATACCCTGCCTTAATTGGACAATAAACGAATATGGCTCCACACTAAAAGAAATCTGACTAAAAGCTAGCGAGGTAACCGCTAACTGCCAACTCAACACAGCAGCAATTGAGGCGGCCGGAGCCAAGGGTATTTGCCCCACCGTTGCAAATGCTGCAAGGACCTGTTCATTGGTGACATCGTTCATTTTTCACCTCTCGTATGTCTAAATTGGTGTGTGATTTGATTTATCGAACATGTACTAACGAATACTCATTCAAAAACGCCCTCAACGACTTTTCCACTACACCATGCGCCAAATCTTTGACGATGAAAATCAGCTTGGAATGCCTACTGTCATCAGGCCATCGCTCCAAGTGACTGGGCGGGTGCATCATTTGCTGCACGCCATGGATTACCACAGGCGTGTCAGAGCCTTCTACATTTAGTAGCCCTTTAACGCGCAAAACCCGCTCACCATGAGCCTCTAACAGTAGTGACAGCCACACACTGAATACGGTCCAATCAATTGACTCCGTAAGGTCTAATGCAAACGCTAGGATGCCGCGGTGCGCATTCGCTGGTTGGGCCTGTTCTTGCGTTTCGGCCAAACTGAAGTAGTGCCGCTGTACAGGCGCTTCCAACCATCTTCCAACCTCCTCACTTTTGCTGCTGAGATCGAATACGTCACCGCCCATTAGTTCAACGGCATCTAGCGAAAGTGGGTCAAGAAATAAAAAGGTAGCGCTTGGATTGACTTGCGCGAGCTTTTCACACAGCACAGGCAGCAGTGTCGAGTCCGCTATATCCAACTTGGTAATGACCAATCTATCCGCCAGCGCTACTTGCTTTTGGCATTCAGGGAATCGCTCTAAATTGAGCTGACCGTTCAACAAATCGACAGTGGTGATTACGGTCCCAATGCGAAAGTGGTGCTGCAGCACACGGTCGTACTTCACGGTCGATAAAACCAAGGTGGGGTCGGCCAGTCCAGTAGTCTCGACCACTAGACGCGTGAAAGCAGGAACTTCACCGCGATCACGACGGTCATAAAGATCCCGCATAGCGGCGGATAAATCTCCACGTATCGTGCAACAGATGCAGCCAGATGGAAGCAGTACGACATCTCCCTCAATGGCTCCCACCAGGTGGTGATCGATCCCTATGTCACCGAACTCATTGATCAGCACTGCGCAATTGCTGAACAGAGGATCACGGAGCAATCGGTTTAAAAGGCTGGTCTTTCCAGAGCCCAAAAAACCCGTCAGGACGTTGACCGGTATGCGCTCGCTCATGAGGTGCTAGCCTCACGATGCGTCAGTAGCAAGGGATCTACCGCCCGGCCAGTCATCTCGTGAATGGCTTGCCAAATATGGGGCAAACTATCAACTAACTTCTTTTTGCCAGTGGCTCCTTCAACTAGATAAAACTGACCCTGCCAGTCGGTGACCGTCACTCGTGCGGCAGTAAATACACGGTTGATGAGGCGAATACGCTTTGCACGCTCTGCTCGGCGTGTCGGCACGTTTTGGCCACGAATGCGCCCTGCCCCACTGCTCCAATGTTCTTCGCCGCCCAACGAACCGCAGAGGCTGCACATGGGGTGCAGCCTCTAGGTTTTAACGCGCGGATGGCGTGACGCGAAATCGTTGGCCATTTCATCCATGGTGACAAAACGGACACCGGGATGTGATTTGATGTAGGCAAACAGGCGCTCTAGCATCAGCAAGACTTGGGGGCGTCCCGCTACATCTGGGTGGATCGTGATTGGAAAAACGGCGTAGTCCATTTCCCGGTATACCCAATCAAATTGGTCTCGCCACATTTGCTCGATGTCGCGCGGATTAACAAAACCGTGGCTATTGGGAGACTTCTTGATAAACATCATGGGAGGCAGGTCATCAAGATACCAGTTAGCTGGAATTTCTATCAGCGCGGATTCAGCGCCTCGCTTGAGCGGAACCATCCATTCGTGTGGCTTTTTACTGTAGTCAATTGGGGTCCAGCTGTCACCCACGCGCACGTAGTAAGGTGAAAAATCGTTGTGCATCAACGAATGGTCATATTTAATGCCTTTCTTGATGAGCAACTCGTTCGTTACTTTGGAAAACTCCCACCAGGGCGCTACATAGCCGGTAGGTCGCTTACCTGATAGTTGCTCGACCAAGGCGATGCACTTATCCAAAACCGCCTCCTCCTGCGCGGGCGTCATCGCAATCGGGTTTTCGTGGGAATACCCATGGATACCAATTTCGTGACCAGCGTGAGCTACGGCCTTCATTTGCTCAGGGAATGTCTCAATCGAATGGCCGGGAATGAACCAAGTCGTCTTGATCCCCATGCGCTCAAAAAGCTTAAGCAGACGCATTGAACCCACCTCACCCGAAAACAGCCCGCGCGAGATGTCGTCAGGTGAATCCTCACCCCCATATGACCCCAGCCAACCTGCCACAGCGTCAACGTCGATGCCAAAACCACAGAGAATTTCTTTAGACATGTTGAAGGTCTTCCGTAAAAATTTAAAATAACTAGACTAGTAGGGAGTCAAAAGTGCAGCAAAAATATCTGCGACAAATTAGTCGCTTCTTAGAGTTTCGTAGATTAAGGATAACTAAACTTTAATTATTACGATATAAACTCTAGAAATTTTTATAAAATAATATAAGTAATATTTTTTTAGGATAAACCCCGCGCACGAAACCTGTGCGCGGGGACCATCCTACCCTTGATCACCAACCATGACCAAGAACCAATGGAAATGGAAATATTTAACGCGAAAAGTCCTGGAAACGCAAGTTATTTGACACGTAATATGTAAAACCTTTCAGATTCTTTTTACGTGCTAATGTGAACTTAGGATAAGCCATAAAGCCCCATGGGGCCTCATGCATGACATCAGACTGAACATCCCGGTAGATTTTCGCTCTAACATTATCGTCAATAGTAGCGAGACCACGCTCTATCTCTGAACTGACCCGCGCATTAGAGTAATTGCTATAGTTGACAAAACTCTTTTGATGGAAGTACAGGAACATTGAATAACCGGGATCAGGCACCCAAGGGGAATCAAGATAAAAAATCATCGCCTTCGAACGCTTCGTTACATTTTCATAAAATACGCCCGCAGGTAATTTTTCCAATTCGATTTCTACGCCTATCTTGCGCAGCGCAGATTGGTATAAAAGTGCAATAGGTTCTTGAACTGGATCGCCCGCGTTATAGCTTAAAGTTGTCTTAAAACCATTTGGAAACCCAGCTTCAGTTAAAAGTTTTTTAGCTGCTACAGGGTCATAGTCGTATCGCACCAGATTCGGTATTGCCATCGGATAAATATAAGGCATAGGTGCCGTAAGTTTATCTGCCAAACCATAATAGATAGTTTTGATAATATCTGCATGAGGAATGACATAATTCATGGCCTGTCGCACTTTGATATTATCAAAAGGAGCGATTTTCGAGTTTAACTCAAGCCACAACATATATGAGGAATTTACCGCGTCGTAAGTGACATTAGGGTGATTTTTCAAGCTCTCATATTCGCGAGGTTGAAGATATTGCGCGATATCAACAGCGCCGCCCGTCAGCAAGGATAAGCGCGATGCCGAGGTTGGAACCTCACGCATAATCACTGTCTCCATAAAGGCCTTTCCGCCCCAATAGTCTCCCCGGGCCGTGAAGACCGCTTGTTGCCCACGCGTAACTTTTTCAATTCGATAGGGTCCAAAGCCTGCACTGTCACTCTGCAGAAATTTTCGTGCCCATGGATCGTCGGCGCCGCCTACTTCACTACATTTTTTACTATCGTATATTGGATTTGCAAGATTGCAGTGTGCTTTCAAAAGTAATGGATTAACCTGATCTAAATTGAAAGATATGACATTGGGAGATTCAACTCTGATTTGGTCCGGACTTTTTAACCCAAGAACGGCTGTTTGAAATATTCCTTGTCCGTTAAGTTTGAATTTACGATCCCATGTCCATTTCACATCTTCAGCAGTGAGTAAATTGCCCCAATTACTACGTACCCCATCACGCAATGTAAAGGTTCCTCTTTTTCCATCTTTTGATACTTCCCACTTCTCTGCAAGAACTCCACGTAAAGCCAAGTTGTTAGGCCTATCTGTTCTCACGGAGGTATCTTCCCGCATCACATCCGGATCGCTTGGGTCTGGCATCTTGTCATACGCAAGCATATAGTCGTAAATACATCCCAGTGAATCAATTGAGCCCAGACTCACATCGAACTCAATGTCCAGGCTTTGCGGTGTCGCTGGAGCTGCAATAATTAAGGTCTTTGATGGAGATGCCTCGGCCATCAAATCGAGCGGGTTCAGCATGCCAGTTATTGCAGCTCCCGTTGCCACAGAGCTCTTCTTCAAAAATGTTCGACGGCGCGGATGATTCACAGAAGGTTTTTTTGTATCTTCGGCATTCATAATTTAATTCCTCATGTTAACGGTTTAAATAAATATTTAAATTGGGCCTAAATCCGGATTCCAAACTAACACTTATTAGAACCGGGACATGATTTACGATAGTTTTTAATATATTTATATTTCTTAAATCATGTAGTCACCTCCATTTGGATTCAAAGTGGCGCCAACAAAATATGACCCCTCATCAGAGGCCAATAGGACCGCAACAGGTGCAATCTCATTCACCGTTGCAGCCCGCCCAATAGGCAATTCAGCGAGTTTTCGCTTTCTCCATGCCTCAGGCAAACCGCGAAATAGTTCAGTCTCAACGGGGCCGGGACAAATAGCGTTAACGGTTATGCCGCTCATGGCCACTTCATATGCCAGGGAGCGCGTGAAGCCTATGACCCCGGCCTTGGCTGCTGCGTAATGGGCCATCTGCGGTGCGCCCTTGTGAGCCAATTGGGAACTGATATTGATGATCCGTCCGTACTTGCGTTCAAGCATTGAGGGCAGAACTTGGCGACTACAGAGAAAAATGCTGCGAAGGTTTATTCGCATCATTTCATCCCACATGTCAGTTGACATGTCCACCACCAGCGCAGTGGTGTCGATGCCAGCATTGTTCACCAAAATATCTATATGCCCGAATGAGGACAGCACTTGATTAAAAGCAAAGATGACCTCTGATTCCGAACCCACGTCCGCCCCAAATGCGATCCCTCGCACACCTATTGCGGAGATCTCCGCAGCGGTCTTTTCCGCGTTTTCTTTTTTTAAATCGAGTACGGCAATATCAGCACCCTCTCTTGCATAGGCTAGTGCGATTGCATGCCCGATTCCACGTGCAGCACCTGTCACCAATGCCGTTTTTCCAGATAACTTTCCCATCATCTTTCTCCCTTAAGTTGAGTGATCTAATTTAGATTTCGGAAAACTCAGAAGTCGCTCTGATTCCAGTTGAAAATCCGAAAAAATATCGGATGTGTCATCCCGTTTAGCTAATTCTTGGTGCCTAAAACAATGAACGATGTGGCCACCACCTAAATCCGAGGGCGGTGGCATCTCGGTTCGGCAACGCTCAATGGCAAAGGGACATCGTGACTCCAGAAAACAACCCTTTGGTAGGTTTATGGGACTTGGAATTTCTCCCGCTAAACTAACACTGGTATCGAATTTGAAGTTCGGATGCGGCAGCAAAACAGCGGACAAAAGGCCGATGCTGTACGGATGGCGTGGTTGCGCGAACACGCTTGCCGTGTCGCCCTGTTCCACGATCATTCCGAGATACATGATTGCGACTCGGTCGCTGATGAATCGGACGGTACTGAGATCGTGTGAAATGAATAGATAGGATGTACCGATATCTTTTTGAATCTGCATAAGCAGCTCAATAATGTCCGCGCGTGCATTGGGATCCAATGCTGAGGTAGGCTCATCCAATACGATCAATTTGGGGCGCGTAATCATTGCTCGCGCGATTCCGACCCTTTGTTGTTGGCCCGCGCTGAGTTCCGCCGGATACAGTTCCAATAGTTCCTTTGGAAGACCAACGAGCTCGGCAGCATCCAGCATGCGTGAACGACGCTCATTGACTTCTACTCCGAGCGCGAGCAAGGGCTCTTCAATGCTTAAACCAATGCGAAACCGAGGGTCAAGCGACTCGCCAGGCTCCTGAAACACCATTTGGATCTTGCCGCGCAAAATTCGACTCTCTCGATCGCTCAATAGCTGTTGACCGGAAAATCGTACTGACCCTTCGTAATCATCGATTAAACCCAAAATACACCCGCCGACCGTCGTTTTACCGGAGCCGCTTTCACCCACCAAGCCCAACGTTTCCCCTGTACCAATTGAAAAAGATATGTCGTTTATTGCTTGAACGAAACTACTAGATCCAGTGATGGGAAATTTTTTATGGAGGTTCAGAACCTCAAGAAGGTTCGTCATAGCCGCTCCACCGGAAAATGGCAGCGCGCCTGATGACCTAACGCTAATTCGCGTAAATGTGGATGATCACTACGACAAGCCTCTTGAGCTAGCGGACAGCGGGAGGCGTAGCTGCATGCACCCTGCGAATTTCTTGGTGCAGCTTGATCATCGGGGCGGCGCCATTGAGCGCGAAGACCTGCATTGTGCGAAAACGCGGCCATCAACATAATGGTGTATGGATGGCGTGGACGGAGGAAAATATTTTCCCGGGTACCAATTTCAACAATCTCACCCGCATACATCACAGCTACTTGATCGCAAAAATGAGCTGCGATGCCAATGTCGCGGGTGATGAAAAGCATCGCGCTTTGTTGCTCCATTGCAAGCTCACGCATTAACCTAAGAATCTGCGCCTGAACAGTAACGTCTAGGCCGCTGCTCGCATCGTCGGAAATGACAAACTGCGGAGAACACACCAGTGCCATAGCGATCACTACCCGTTGCGCCATCCCACCGGATAACTCATGTGGATAAGCTTTCATTCGTCGCACGGGGTCGGGGATCTGCACTTTTTTTAGCATCTCCAACGCTCTTGCTTGCGCCTCAGCCCTATCGATCTTCAGATGAATCTCGGCACGCGTTGCGATTTGATCTCCAACCGTAATCATCGGGTTGAGCTCGCTCCTTGGGTTGGGGACTATGATGGACAAATCCCGTCCGCGTCGCTTCCGTTGCTCACCTTCTGAGAGCTTACGCAGGTCGGTTCCATCGAAAATGCATTCCCCGCTCGTTATCCGACCTGGCACCGGCGGAAGATTTAGTAGGGATCGAGCCAACGTAGTCTTACCCGCTCCAGACTCACCAACTAACCCCAAGATGGTGCCGTGGTCTATTTCTAGGGAGAGATCTCTGATTGCCACAACCGGGTTCCCTAGTGCGGTAGGGAATTCAACTCCGAGATTATTCAGCCGAAGTGCGACCGTGCTTGACCTCAAGCGTGGCTCTTTTTCCTTGACGCTACGCTGTTGCATTAGGTGCCACGGTTTAGTTGCCTAGACGCGGATCAATAGCGAAATAGATCAGGTCGACTATTAAATAGACGGTGAGCGAAAATATTGCGGAAAATAGGACGAATCCAAGTACCGGGAACAAGTCAGAATTCAGCACGCCTTGAACGGCGTACTGACCGGCTCCACCCCAGCTAAATATGATTTCAATAAGGACCGCTCCTCCAATCAAAAATCCATACAAAACACTGATGATCGTCAGGATGGAAGGCAGCGCGTTTCTTAATGCGTGCCTCAGCACCAGGTTGTGCGGTAGGCCGCACAGCACCTCATAACGACTGAAGTCGGATTGAAGCATCTTCTCTACCGTTGACTGGGTCATCTTCAGTATCGGCCCAGCGTTAATTAAGCCAAGGGCGAGTACGGGCAAAACCAAATGCGATAACGATGATCTGAACGCAGGTAAATCCCAGATCAATAAGGTGTCAATTAGGTACATACCGGTTATCTGCGGCGGTGGTGTGAGAGCCAAATCAATACGGCCGAGTGGCGGTGGCGCGATACCTAACAGGGTATAAAAAATAAAAATTAACACTAAAGCTAACCAAAAGTCAGGGAGAGACCCCACTCCGAGACTGTAGAAATCAACTGCGCGAGCAAACCAACTTTTCGGACGAAACGCAGAAACAAGACCTAATGGCAAGCCAATGAGGATTGCAGTTAGGAGCCCAGCACTCACTAATTCCAAGGTTGCAGGAAAACGCATCAGCAGGTCCTCAAGCACCGGGCGAGTTGTCTGCCACGAAGTGCCAAGATCACCTTTGGAAAGATTACGTAAATAAATTCCAAATTGAATCAGCACGGGCTGATCTAAGCCCATTTCATGACGCAATGCAGTTATGGCTTGAGGCGTAGCAGTTGGACCCAGCATCAGAGTAGCGGGATCACCTGGAATCGTCTTCACCAGCAAAAAGCTGACCAGCACGATCCCTAGTATTTGAGGGGCAATGAACATCAAACGTCGCGCGATATACGTGAGTGTGTTCATGTTCAATGTGCCGGTTCCGAAGTTACCTGGGTAACTTTTCTAGGCGAGATTTCACTTATCAGAGTTCGGCGTTTGGCGGGATCGGAGAACACCTCGATGCTGGCCCCCACAAGGGTAAAACCAAAAACCGAAATTGAAAGTACTAGACCTGGGCAAACAGAGGGCCACCAATAACCCGTGACAAGGTCTTGAAATCCCATTGCAATCATGCTTCCCCACTCTGGAGTGGGGGCACGGACTCCGGCACCCACAAAGCTGAGACCAGCAGTGAGTAGTACGGCCCAACCGATGTTCACCGAAAGCTGCGCGAGCACAGGTGACATGGCGTTAGGCATCACGTGTCGCATGATGATGCTCCAATCAGAACAGCCAGCTACGCGCGCCGCCTGAACAAAACGGGCCCGGCGTATTGAAAGCACTTGAGAACGCATCAATCGCAGGTAGATGGGGGTGTTGACAAAAGTAATTGCCGCAACAACAGTAGAAGGACTTTGTCCTAGGCTCGCTACAAGTGCGATAGCGAGCACAAATACGGGGAATGCCTGTATGACGTCTGCAGACCGCATGACCCCACCACCCAGCCAAGAACGTATCCCTTTCCCCTCTCCGTAGTAGCCCACGATAGCGCCAATCAAAGAGCCGAGAGCCGCGGAAATCAATGTGGCAGAAACGGCGATCGTTAAATCTATTCTTGGTGCAAAAATCGTTCGACTAAAAATGTCCATCCCCACCGAATCAGTGCCCATTAGGTAGTTCCAGCTTGGTGGCAACAAAACACGCGATGGATCTGCCTCTACCGGTGAATAAGGGGCAATCCAGGGTGCAAACGCACCAAGAAGAATTACGACAATCACGATCAAGTAACCAAGCAGAAACCGAGGACGTGCTATCGCAATGCGTACGACCAGCTGGGCGTAATCACCTAGGCCAAAGTCCCCCTTTAGACTTCTGTTCGTAGGTTTTTTTAACACTGCCATACAGGGAATTCAGTCAAAGTTTTCTGCTGTGAATTCACGCAAATCATTCAAACAACTTTGGCAATGCGAGGCGATGGAACTCATCTCGAATGCTCCATTGAATCCTCAACATCTCGATCTGTGCCAAACAGCCCTCAGTGAAGCCTCCCTTGCCTCTATGTGGTTTAAGCCCATTGAGGACCTCGCGCACTCGGCGAAGAGGATGAACTCCCCAGTCACTTACCGACAAAGGCTGTTGGCAGTAGAGCCCTCCCGTCTGGTACCAATAAGTCTTCATGGCTTGAACCTAACAATGAAAAATGTTGACACTTCACGCAGTTCTCTTTTCAAGAACGAGGCCGAAAATCATCTTTTGATGCCCTCCAAAGAAGCATGGCCAAGTGTCTTCTTAGGACCTAGTAGCGGATGGCAAAAATTAAGCAAGGAATGAAAGTCGTCGTGGGTCTTTGGGGTTCCTACTTCTTTAAATGCGACCCTATCATTCGGTAAGACTGGTATTACCACTTTGACGAAATTGTGTACCCGATTTGGAGCAGGCGTAGTAGGGTCTACCCTGCTTTTTGAAAATACATGGATGCGTCAAAAAGTTTTTTTTGGAGCATTGAAAGCCTCATGAATTACCTGTTGTGCATCTAAACCCCTCGCTTAACTTGCTCATAAGTCACTGATAAACATTGACTTTTTTGCATATTTCAAGTTACTTTGCAAGTTTCCAAGATGTCACTCTAGAACCCCAGAAGCCCTCAAAGGCAACAGATTTATGCAACCCAAAAAGGTACATTCCATCCTTGAAAATTTCCAGATCAGATAAGACGAAACGGAACTTTTTTAAGGATCTAAGGCTGCGTCAACTGATTTATCCACATTGAATTTTTCCCATCTAAACATCAGTCAGCGTGGTTAGTTCATCTGTTCTTCGCATGACACGGCATGCGCTGTGTGCCCAGACGATTGCAACTGATCACACTGTCTCCAAGCAGAAAAAAAGTCACATAATGGTCACACTGAGATAAAGATTTCACAAGGCCAAACTTATGATGACCAACTCAAAAAAAAGCGCCCCTATGCTGGCCGGGCAGGTCATCCAAGAAAAGATACGCTCTGGCGAGTTTCCTCTTGGCAGTGCACTCCCAGGACAGCGTGAACTAGCCAAAATCCTTGGAATTGGTAGACCTGCTATTCGGGAGGCAATCTCCGCGCTCGAAGGACTTGGTCTGCTGCGTGTTGAACCTGGGCGTGGCGTGTTTGTCGCCAGCCCTGCCGCAGCATCGACGCGGCGATGGCGTTTTGAGGCACGCTATTCGCTTGATCATGTTTATGCCGTTAGAGAGGCTCTTGAAACTTTATCAGTGCGACTGGCAACCGACCGCGCAACTGCCCCGGACCTGAAAGACCTAAAAAATCTCGTTAAACGCCTCAAAAAGGCGGTAGACAACGACGACTTGATTGAAATGTCATTGGCCGGCAGTGAATTCCATAGGAAATTGGCCCTGGTCTCAGGCAACGGTTTGCTTTTAGAAATGCTAGATTGGTTCAAAACGATATTGACTGAAAGTCGCAATATCGCATTTGCAAATCCTGATCCGGTTCGCCGGTCTGCGCCATCAATAGAGCACACAAAAATCATCGAAGCAATGGAAAAAAGAGACAGGATCGCTGCGGCTCGCTTGATGAAAACTCACATCACGAATGCGCGATCTCGAATTTGAGCGTCAATGTGGATGCGCAAGAGCATCTCCCAACGATGTCAACGCAAAACAGGACCGGATCTTCGTAACGACCTAAGGTCTTCGGACCTCGTGTTCCCGCATAGCTTGATTGTCAAGATGCACACTGAGTGGCTTTCCCATCATTCACAGTTGGTGATTGCTGCTATTCCAATCTCGCGCCCACTTAGGTGCAAGCGTCTTTTTACTTTGGAGCATCTTTATGACAAAAATCACCCGCCTGAACCAAAACGAACGCCTTAGTCGCATTGTTATCCATGGTGAGACCGTTTACATTGCGGGCATCACATCAGCCGTCAATGGCGACATCAAGACCCAAACGCGTGACGTCTTGAGGCAAATCGATGATCACCTAGCAGCTGCTGGTTCAGACAAGCACCATTTGCTGACCGTGCAGATTTGGCTTAAAGATATCTCCGCAGACTTTGCCGACATGAACAGCGTCTGGGTTGAGTGGGTTCCCAAGGACGCATTACCCACGCGTGCCACTGGCGAAGTCAAGATGGCATCATCAAATCTACTAGTGGAAATAATAGTCTCGGCCGCCAAATTACCATCATAGAAAACCAATTACGCTGATACACGGATCAGGACTGCGTGGTCAGCTGCACGGCCGGTAACTCAAAGGCGCTTACCGCCGCCTCGAACATTTCAGCAGCCTTCTCGCATAATGCACTCACATCTGGAGAAGACCATGCTACTTACAGCCGTGCTGACTGCCGCCGACGAAGGTGGATTTATCGCCCTCAACCCTGAAACTGGCACCACGACCCAGGGCGAAACCATTGCTGAAGCGGTACAAAATCTGAAAGAGGCTACGAGCCTTTATTTGGAAGAATTTCCATTGAACTTACATGCGCATCCCTTAGTGACGACCTTTGAAGTGGCACATGCCTAAGTTCCCTGGGTTGTCGGGAGCGCAAATTGTCCGGGCGCTCGAAAGACTTGGCTTTGTGGTGGCGCGCCAATCAGGCAGCCACATTGTGATGCGCCGCAATGGTCAAGGCTGCGTTGTCCCAAATCACAAAGAGGTCAAAGTAGGTACAGTCAACGGTGTGCTGCGCCAAGCCGGTGTCAGCGCAGAAGAATTTAATTCGGTGATTTGATCGTTGGTGCTGGCGACCCGAGCGAAATTCCTCTCCCATGCCTGCTTTTTCAATCCGACCCGAGTGAAAATCCGGCAAAAAGTCAGTTTGTTAAATAATGCAACAAAATGGCTTATTACACGGTTTATTACACGAC
>Ga0114962_10001647_pt1 | contig 19146 bp, 20 predicted proteins | sample C_130820_MF_Meta_FD_87017 | JGI IMG/M metagenome (GOLD analysis project Ga0114962, IMG submission 87017) | Freshwater microbial communities from Lake Croche, Canada to study carbon cycling - C_130820_MF_MetaG | ecosystem: Environmental > Aquatic > Freshwater > Lake | place: Lake Croche, Canada... | reverse complement strand
TGTTTCTTGCTAGAAAAAACCGAATACATTCCTCGATAGCTCAGTCGGTAGAGCACCGGACTGTTAATCCGTAGGTCCCTGGTTCGAGCCCAGGTCGAGGAGCCACCTAAAAAAGCATCGTCAAAAGCGATGCTTTTTCCTTTTAGACGCAACTACTTGTCGCGCTGAGGGCCTCTGGGTGACTTTTTGCCCTCAATTTTGATCAATCTATTGCACGTATATTACACGGCGGATGGCATGAGTCAATGGCACATAGACCTATGTTGTCAACTCTTCAATCTAACTGAGGAGCCAGGAGATAACGTTTAAGGCAATTTATTATGCGCACCATCACAAAAAGGTTTGTTTAAACTGTTTTTACAGCCACAGAAATAAACTTCCTTAGTCTCTGTGGCATCAAATTTCATTGGCACAAACTCACTGCCCTTGTGAGACCCATCGCAAAAGGGTTGAGACTTACTCTGACCACATGAACACCAGTAATAGCTTTCACCGGCTTGAACATTAACTTTGTAAGGTGCTTTTTGGGGTACTAATGGGGTCATGAAAATTCCTAGAAAAATTGATACGCAAATGTGATGGGCTCATCAGCTACATAGTTGCTGAGTATTACCCATCAAGATTTATTCTGGTCTGGGATCGAAATACCGAACAAGAGAGGGGCCGGTGACATAGGGTGAAACCACTGGACCAAAACCAGAGGTTTTTCTCCATTCGCGGTATTTCTCGTTATGCGCCCTGCTTTTCCACTTTTCCAAAATCAAAACAGTGTCACTACCTTGCTCAGAGTAAAGCTCCAAACTAATAAGCCCTTCGAACCGTCTTGTTTCCTTGAGGGCGTTTTCTAAAACCTCTTTGCTAAGTGGTTCAACTTTCCCTGGCTTCAAGTTCAATTGAACAGTGACCAAAACAAAACTGTCTGTTGTTTGAGCTGAAGCTAATGGAGAAAGTACTGAAATTGCAGAACCGATGCTGACTGCAGATGCGGCTTGAAGGAAATTTCTTCTTGCATCCCCCAAGGATTGCAATTGTGATGTTTTGTTAGGTGCATTCATTTTTTATCCTAGTGTTTATTTAAAAACAGTTAACAACTTTACAGGTGTACCATTTAAATGGAATCTGCCAAAGATCGACAGAACTGTTCGTATATAAAGAACAATAGCGCGGGAATACCCTCCTTATAAAGATGTAAAGCAAGATTTTGGTCTTGATCAAAAGTCTGGAAATAGACGCCATTTTTTATATCTGGATAGTCAGTCCAATTAATCTTTCGAGCTCGAAAACCTCAAATCCAGGAACCAGATCGATCAACCGAAGTCCAGTAGACGTGCATTCAAGGGTAGCTAGATCAGAATAAATTCTTTTTACACAACCAATAGCCGTCAATGGATAAGTGCATGTTGAAACAACTTTGCTTTCACCACTTTTGGTCAATAGATCCATCATCACCCACGTTTGTTTGGCTCCAATAGCCAAGTCCATAGCGCCACCTACCGCAGGAATAGAACCAGGTTCCCCAGTACTCCAATTAGCTAAATCACCCGTTGCCGACACTTGAAAAGCCCCCAGCACACAAATATCTAGATGACCACCGCGCATCATTGCAAAGCTATCGGCATGGTGAAAGTATGCGCCGCCTGGCAGCAATGTGACGGCTTGTTTGCCGGCGTTGATCAAGTCGTAGTCTTCTTCGCCCTTGGCAGGTGCAGGGCCCATACCGAGGATGCCGTTTTCACTGTGCAACACTATTTCTATACCCGGCGGCAAATGGTTGGCCACAAACGTCGGCATGCCTATGCCCAAGTTCACATTCGCACCGTCAAACATGTCTTGCGCCACTCGTTTGGCCAACTCGTCTTTGCTGCGCTTATGTATCGCCATGGGCTTGCTCCTGTTTGGCTTAAGCAACGGCTTTGAAGCCGCCACCCTGGGTTGCGCGTCTTTCAATCTGCACAATCGCGCTGACAAAAATGCCGGGGGTGACGATGTGTTCCGGGTCGAGTTGGCCCAGGCTCACCACTTCATGCACCGAGGCCACGCTGTGCTCGGCGGCCATGGCCATGATGGGGCCGAAATTGCGTGCAGCTTTTCTGAACATCAAATTGCCCCAACGGTCACCGCGCTCTGCTTTCACCAAGGCCAGGTCGGCATGCAAGGGGTACTCCAGCACATAGTGTTTGCCGTTGATAAAGCGGGTTTCTTTGGGTGTGCCGTCGGCGTTGTTGGCCAACACTGTTCCATAAGCTGTGGGCGTGAAAAACGCACCTATGCCCGCGCCCGCAGCGCGTATGCGTTCGGCCAAATTACCTTGCGGTACAAGTTCCAACTCAAGTTCACCGCTGCGGTACAGCGCATCAAACACATGGCTGTCGGTCTGGCGTGGAAAACTGCAGATAATTTTTTTGACACGTCTTGCTTTCAACAATGCGGCCAAACCGGTGTCGCCGTTACCGGCGTTGTTGTTGATCAAGGTCAGGTTTTTCGCGCCTTGCGCAATCAATCCGTCGATCAATTCGTCGGGTATGCCTGCGGTACCAAAGCCGCCGATCATCACGGTGGCGCCGTCAGCTACCTGACCGATGGCTTGGACTACGCTGTCTGCAATCTTATTGATCATCTGCGTTCCTTCAACCGGGTATTTCAAAATCCACGGATGCACGCTCGGTGCGGATCTTGCGCATCAGGTGCTTGATATCCTCGTGCGCCGGGTGAATGTTGTAGGCCTTTAAATCAGCCCATGAAGCAAACCGCATGCTGATGGCGAAGTCAAAAGCACCCTCACCCCGGACCTCATTGGCACCTGCATTCACCTCTAACAAACCGGGCAAGTGATGTTGCATACCCATAAATGCTATTTTCAGTGTCAATGCATGTGCCGCTTTGTCGGCGGCTGTGTCGCCTTTTAGTTTCCACATGACCAAATGCAGCACTTGGCTCATGGCGCAGCTCTCGGGGCGAGTACAAAATCAAAGTTCAAGGTGTAAAACGGTGTTGCCATGGTTTGACCATCCGGTGACTTGCCCGCTTCGTGACGAATGTATTTGCCCAGTAACGATGAACGCACACCGAACACGACATCGCTTTGCAAATAGTCATCATCATCACGGAACACATGGGTGATCAACGTTTGGTAACCGGGTGCATCGATTTTGAAATGCACATGTGCAGGGCGCCACGGGTGTCTTCCGGTGGCCAGCAGCATTTGCCCGACCGGTCCATCGGTAGGCACGGGGTATGACACGGGCAACACCGTTTGAAACGCTACCTGACCTTGTTTATCGCTGTGCACAATGCCTCTTACCTGATGGTTGTGCAGTTCAGGGCGTTGCACATCGTACAAACCATCCGCATCAGCCTGCCAGACATTCAAGCGAGCGCCAGCCACAGCTTCGCCCTTGGTATTAAGAATACGCGCACTCACAAACAAGGGTTCACCGCTGGCACCGTTGGCAATGTCCTGACCGGCCTGGTACTCGGGCGCTTGGTCAATGTGAAACGGTCCAAACACTGTGGCCTCGGTTGCACCTGCGGGTTTGGCGTTTTGCATGGCCACTGTCAGCATGGAAAGCCCCAGCGTGTCAGATAACAAAATGAACTCTTGACGCTTGTCGTCGCTTTGATGACCTGTGGCTGTCAAAAACGCTATGCCGGTCATCCATTCTTCTTCACTGAGTTGTACCTCGCGCGCGAAATCATGTAAGTGCCTCACAAGCGACGACATGATGGTTTTCAAGCGGGGGTTATCGCAATTGTCCAAGCGTTGCAATACCGCTTGGGTGATGGAATGTTCGTTGATATTGATCATGTCTTTCCTTGAATGTATTGGGTCTGCCGTTGGCAGCGCCACAGTATCAGTGCAAGCGCCGCTGTGTCGGAAACAGCGACCAGCCCCATCGCTGTTGCGCATAGCCCCACAAGCCTTGCTTGAAATACACAGTGATGAAGATGGCCAACAAACCCAAGCCCATCAAATACCAACTGCCGTAGTCGCTGAAAAATTTATTCAGTACCCAGAAAATCAATGCGCCGACGATGGGGCCTTCAATACGACCGATACCGCCGATCACAACCATGAAGATGGCAAAAGCCGTCCAATTGACACTGAATGCAGCGTCCGGGGTGATGCGCAAATTGCTCAGGTAATACAGGGCACCTGCCAACCCGGCACCGAACCCAGCCACCACATACACAGCCAGCTTGGTTCTCTGCACGGCAATGCCCTGGGATTCAGCGGCCACTTCGTTATCGCGAATCGCCATCAAGGCCAAGCCGCGTTTACTGCGTAAAAAAATATAAACCAAGGCCACGGCCACGACCATACCGCCCAGCGCCATCCAGAAAGTGGTTTGCTCGCGCACCGCTTTGCTGATGCCGGTGAATGCGGTCAAACTGGTGCCAGAACCTCCGCCGACAAAGGCCAGATTGGCAAAGCTCAACCGGAACACTTCTGCAATCACCCATGTGCCGACCGCAAAATATCCGCCTTGCAATCGAAACGCGACGAAGGACACCGGCACGGACACCAATCCGGCACACACCGCAGCCAGCGGCACCGCCACAAAAGGATTGACGCCTGCGAAATTACCTAGCATCAACATGATGTAACCGCCAAAACCAAAATAAGCCTGCTGTCCGATACTGACCATGCCGCCATAGCCTGCAAGTAAATTCCACATCAACGCAAACACCAGGTAACAGGCAATTTCGACAAACTCACGCATCCATGCGGAGCGGTTGTCCTCCGGTGCCCAATAGGGAATGGCAGCCGCAGACAAAACCAGCAGCACGGCCATGGCCAGTGCCAGCGGACTGGATCGGTTGCTGCGGGTCACTGTGAAAGGGGTCATTCCATTAGCCTACGGTTTTTGGGAAAAGGCCTTGCGGGCGAACCACCAGCAACAGCAAAAAAACAATGTGACCGAACCAGATACCCCAACCGGGATCAAAACGAAACCCGATTTGTTGCGTGATACCCAGCAGCAAGGCGCCGATCAAAGTGCCCCAGAAAGAACCCATGCCACCAATGATGACTGATTCGAAAGCAAACAACAACAGCATCGGACCGTCAGAGGGTGACACTGTGGTTCGCATGGCTTGCAATACACCGGCGACAGTGATCAACATGAAAGCGATGCCGGTGGCATAAGCGTAAACACGTTTGGCATTGAGTCCCATCAACTGCGCGATTTCCAAATCATCTGATACGGCACGAAAACTCCGCCCAAGCGCGGAGTGATTGAACAGCCATTGCAATCCATAAGTAGCGGACAGCGCCAGTGCCAGAATAAACAAGGGCAAAACACCGAGCGCCATGCCGCCGGGCAATGTCACACTGGCGGTGTTCAGACCCAGGGAATCAATCGAGCGCGGATCGGCTGAAAAAATTTCAAGCAGCAGGTTTTGAATCACGATGGACAAGCCGAATGTCACCACCAGTGATGGCAGTGGATCTTTGCCCAGCACTTTATTGAGCACTTGCCGTTGCAACACAAATCCGAACCCGAAGGCCACCAGCAATAACAAGGGAAAGAGCAATAACGGCAGGTACACACTGTCAGGCACCGCCCATTTCAAACCTGCGATAGCTGCAATCGCAGTGAAAGAACCTAGCAATATGAAGTCGCCTTGCGCGGTATTGGTCAGTCGCATGACGCCATACATCAAAGACAAGCCAAGCGCGAACAAACAGTACAAGCCACCCAGCAAAATACCCTGCAACACGGTTTGCAGCAACGCATCCATCAAACTGCCCCTGCGCCCGCAGGCTTGTCAGACATACCGAAATAAGCCTGTGATATTTGTTCTGCTGTCAATGCAGACGATGCGCCGTGCAAGGACACCGTTCCCTCTTGAAAACAGTACAAACGGCTGGAGACTTCACGCGCCTTGCTGACATCTTGCTCGACGATGATCGCCGTCATTCCTTCGGCACAAATACGCGGTAGCGCGCTGTAAATTTCTTTGATGACAATCGGCGCCAGTCCAAGGCTGAGTTCATCACACAACAGCAGCAAGGGGTTGCTCATCAATGCGCGCCCGATGGCCACCATCTGCTGTTGACCGCCTGAGAGAGAAGTGGAAGGCTGCCATCGCTTCTCATTCAATATGGGAAATAATTCATACACGCGCTTTAAGTTCCACCTGCCAGTGCGGCCAGCGCATTCACCCATCAACAAGTTTTCTTCCACACTCAAACTGGGAAACAAGCGCCTGCCCTCGGGTACAAGCGCGATGCCAAGCTTGACAATGTCTGCTGCTGGCATTCCACCGATCGGCTTTCCGTTCCACTCAATTTGTTGCGCCCGGGTACGGACCAAACCGGTCACTGCTTTCATGAAAGTGCTCTTACCTGCGCCGTTGGCACCGATGATGGCGACGAGTTCACCTTGATTGATGCTGAAGTCAATGCCGAACAATGCCTGCGCGTCGCCATAAAAAGCTGTCAAGCCATGCGTTTGCAATAAAGCGCTCATGCCGGTGCGACTTCCAATCCCATGTAAACACGCTGAACCTGTGGGTCATTCATCACATCATGCGGACTGCCTTGAGCCAGCAGCGTGCCGAAGTTGATCACCAGCAAGCGATCGGCAATAGAGAGCAATGCATGCACCACATGTTCTATCCAAATCATGGTGACACCGCTGGCCTTGATACGCTGCAATTCATCCAACAACTCATGCGCCTCGTGCGCCGTCAGTCCTCCGGCTATTTCATCCAACAACAACAGTTTGGGACTGGTTGCCAAGGCGCGCGCCAGCTCCAAGCGTTTGCGGTTGAGCAAGGTCAATGAGCCTGCGGGGTCGTTGGCCTGCTTCAGCAGCCCTGTCAGCGCCAACACCTGGTGTGCCGTTTCCCAGGCCGCACGTTCGGTTTGACCGCCGCCAAAGCAAGCCGCAGTGACCAGATTTTCAAATACTGTCATGTTGCCGAACGGCTGGGGCACTTGGTAGGAGCGCCCGATACCGCTGCGGCAACGCTGATGTGCAGGTTCAAGGGTGATGTCGCGCCCGGCATAGATCACCTGCCCGCTGTCACAAGCCACATCGCCTGAGATGAGGTTGAACAACGTGGTCTTGCCAGCCCCATTAGGCCCCAGGATACCCAGTGTTTGTCCCTCCTCCACAGAAAAGGAAACATCTTGGATAACCTGCAAAGCACCATAGGACTTGCTGACCGATTGCAATTGAAGCAAGGCCATCACGAACCCCTTACATCGGCTTGAGTGCGCCTCCGGTGGGGATGTTCTTTGCCAACTCATTATTGACGATGACCAGGTCATACTTGAATTTGGTTCCTTTGACCCATTGACCCAAAACCAGCGGTGTTTTGCTGACATTTTTGAATGGACCTGGACCGCCCCATTTCACATGACCCACGATGGTGTCCATGTCGGTGGCTGCAATCGCATCACGCAAGTCAGCGGGTTTGATGGACTTGGCACGCTTGAAAGTATCTGCGGCCACTTCAAATAAAGCATGGGCAAAGCCTACCGGTTGTGTCCACTGTTTGTTATTGCCTTTTTCATACGCAGCGGCCAAATCCTTGGCGCTTTGTTTGGTCAATGAGGAAGTGAACGGGTGCGACGGGCTCCACCAGACCTCGGTGGACAAACCGGCACCCAGCTCGCCCAAAGCCTCAATACCAACCGGGAACAACAGGGCCTTGCCCAGGGTGATGGCCTTGGGATTGAGACCTTGCTGCTTGGCCTGCGATAAAAATGTCTTTGCATCTGGTGGAATCATCACGCCGGTGATGATGTCAACACCGTCTTTTTTGAAGGCCGCAATTTGTGCGCTGAAGTCTTGCGTACCGTTTTGGTAACGACCCGGATCGGTGAGTGTGAAACCCATCTCTGACAAAGGCTTGGGGAAACCCAAGGTTTTGTCGCCCCAGGCATTGCCGTCGGCATCGTTGGGAAACAAGCCGCCGACTTTTTTGTTCGTCTTGAGGCTTTTCCACCCGTTGGTGAAATTGCCGATCACGTCTTCCAAGCCCCAAAAGAAATGGTGTGTCCAGACAAAACCTTTGGCCGGATCGCCCTTGCGACCGAAGAACCAGGGCTGCCATGGGCAGTTGGTGGAGATACAAGGCATTTCATTCAACTCGCACACGTCACACACCGGGTTGGTGGTGTCTGGTGTGCTAGTCACCACCATCAACGTGATCTTGTCTTTCAAAATCAAATCGCTGGCCACTTCAGCCGCGCGGTTGGGATTGGATTGGCTGTCTTTGATCAGGATTTCAACGCTGTATTTTTTGCCAGCCACAGTGATGCCGTTTTTGAACGACTGCTTCATCTGTTCAACTGTCCATTTATCGGCTTCACCGAACAAGGCCAGCGGTCCGGTCAACGGGGTGACAAAGCCGATTTTGATGGTGTCAGCAGCCCACAAGGTGGTGCTGCTTGCGGCAGCTGCCACGGCGGCGGTGCTTTGAATAAACGCTCTGCGATTCAATGTCATGCTTGTCTCCTGATTGAAAAAATAGGGATACCTGAAGAGTGGCCGGATTCTTGAATGTCCAGCCTAGTCTGCGGGCAACTTTAGCGACCACATATGAAATGTAGACCCCGAGGTGCTGATGGGGTAGTCACTAATTAAAAAGTAGATTGTTCGATGAAGCCGAACAATAGACGGGGTTAACCCGTAATCACCGGAAAGGCAATTTGAACAACTTTTCAGCATTGCCTGAATAAATCAAGCGGCGATACTCCTCGTGGATATCGACCGTATCCATGAATTGAACTCCTTCGGTGACGCTTTCATAGGGGTAATCGGCAGCGAACATGATGCGCTCGACGCCCAGCACCTCGATGCTGAGTTTGAGTGCAGGAGCTGACATCACGCCGCTGGTGGTGATGAGGAAATTGTCCAAAAAATACTCGCTGGGCAGGCGTTTCATTTTTTTGACGGCGCCTATCTTCACTTGCAACAGATAACGGTTGTCAATGCGTTGCAACCAAAAAGGCAGACCCTCGCCCATGTGGCCGAGGATGATTTTGAGTTTGGGGAATTCATCAAACAAGCCGCACATGATCAGGCGCATGGCATGCAAACTCGTTTCCACCGCGAAGCCGAATCCGGCGAAATACAAACCATAGTCCAAAAACGGTTTGACCAAGTCGGGACCGGGTTCTCGCGGGTGCAAATACAAAGGTGCGTCCAGCGCCTGCGCAGCTTCAAATATCGGCCAGAACTTTTGATCATCCAAATACTCACCCATGGTGTGCGAATTGATCAAAAACCCTTTCATGCCCAAGCTTGTCATGGCGCGCTGCAATTCACTGGCGGCACCCGCCGGGTAGTGCGGTGCCACCGCGGCCAAAGCAGCCAGACGCTGCGGGTTTGCAGCCACTGCTTTGGCCATGGCATCGTTGGCATCTTTGGCCAAGCGCGTTGCGGTGACAGCGTCAAAGGCTTGCACACCAGGCGAGGTAAGTGACAGCACGGCAAAGTCAATGCCATCAGCGTCCATTTGCTTGATACGACCTTCGCCTGCATCCACCAGACGCGAATGCACCAAGCGTGCACCCGGATCGTCACCGAGGATGGTGTTGCCCATCATCTGAAAACCCGGCTCAACAAATTTGCTGGCAAGAACTTTTTTCCATTCCTGCGCAATCTCCTCAGTAACAAAGGCTTCCTCTATAGCGATGCGTCTCATAGCCATGTGGCAATCTCCTTGAAAGTGTGTGATATATCAGTGTCCTTTGAACACCGGTTGACGTTTGTCCAACATGGCGCGCATGCCTTCGGTTTTGTCCTCGCTCGCGAACAGGGTGTGAAATGCGCGCCGCTCAAACCGCAAACCTGCATCCAGCGGTGTGTTCATGCTCTCGATCACGGCTTCTTTGATAAAGCGCAATGACATTGCAGGCAAGCGGGTCAGTTTCACAGCGCATTCGAGGGCGCGTTTTTCAACTTCGTCATCAGGCACCACTTCGCTGACCAAGCCCATTTGCAAGGCTTTGCCTGCATCCAACGGCTCGCCGCTGAGCAATATCTTCATGGCTGCAAATTTACCGACCGCCTGCGTGAGTCGCTGGGTGGCACCGCCGCCGGGCATGATGCCGACCTTGACCTCTGGTTGACCGAACTTTGCGCTTTCGCCTGCATAAATGATGTCCGCATGCATGGCAAGTTCGCACCCACCACCCAATGCATAACCGCGCACGGCAGCGATCACGGGCTTGCGACATTGGCTGATCGCCCCCCACAACCGGTCCATGTGTCTATCGATGATGTCCTGAGGAGAGGCATTGACGTATTCGTTCAAATCGGCTCCGGCGCAAAACGCTTTTTCACTGCCTGCCAGCACAATGACTTTCACTGCCTCGTCCTGTTCAAGTTGAGACACATGCTCAGCCAATGCCTGGCGCAATGCCAGATTGAGCGCATTCAACACCCCGGGCCGGTTCAAGCGCAGCACTGCCACGCCGTCAGCAGGATATTGAGTCAACAAAATAGGTTCCATCAGACTGCCTTTAGCCACGAAACACGGGTTGGCGTTTTTCAAAAAACGCGTTGATCGCCTCGGCATGGTCATCCGTCTGGTGGGCTTGTCCCTGCAACATACCTGCTTGATTGAGTGCATCGTCCAAGGTGCCTTGCCTGCCTTGATGCAACAACTGTTTGGTCCACCGCAAAGCCTGAGGGGGATTGGCGGCGATGCGTTCAGCCAATGCCAGCGCGGCATTCACCAATTCTTGCGGGGCAACCACCGAAGAGACCAGTCCCATGGCAAGTGCTTGTGTCGCGTCCACCATGTCGCCGGTGAGCGCCATTTCTGCAGCGCGCGACAAGCCGATGGTGCGAGGCAGCAGCCAGCATCCGCCGTCGCCCGGAATAATGCCGAGTTTGACAAAACTTTCTGCAAAACGCGCGTTGCTGGCCGCGATGCGTATGTCGCACATGCACGCCAAGTCGTTGCCTGCGCCTACCGCTGCGCCGTTGACCGCCGCGATAATGGGCACTTGCAAAGTTTGAAAGGCGCGCGGAATGCGTTGAATACCCGCACGGTAATTGGCGGCGACTTGCTCGGCGCTGCCACCGAACATGCCTTGCTTGTCACGCATCTCTGCTACGTTGCCGCCTGAACAAAATGCGCTGCCAGCGCCCGTGAGAACAGCCGCGCGGACATTCATGTCGTCATTCATGCGAGCAAACAATTGCTCGAACGCGGCGAACATCTCTTCGCCACTCAGCGCATTGCGTGTGTCAGGACGGTTGAGCGTTAGCAGCGCGACATGACCTCGCATTTCAAACAGGATGGGGTCAGTAGACGCGGTCATGCATGAGCCTTTGCAAAATCATTGAGGGTCACAGGCCTAGCACCCGCTCGGCGTTACCGTGCATGATTTTTTCCATGACTTCATCCTTGTAGCCCAATTCATTCCACTCCTTGAAAATACGCTCATACGGCAAGCTGGGGTAGTCACTGCCGAACATGATTTTGTCTTGCAGCCGACCGCGTATGTCTACCTTGAGGTTGCCCGGGAAATGCTTGGGCGCCCAGCCCGACATCTCCCAATACACATTGCCTTTGTGCAAGGCCACCGCTGTGGTTTCCTCCACCCACGGCCATCCCGGGTGTGCCATGATGATTTTCAGATGCGGGAAATCTGCGGCCAAATCATCAATGTGTGACGGATGCGCATGGCGCACACGGGCACCGTTGCCGCCGGGCATACCCGCGCCCATGCCGGTGGTGCCCACATCAATCATCACCGCCGCACCAAGTTCGTTGATCACTTCAAACAAATCGTAATAGCGTCTGTCATTCACAGCGAAATGCTGCATGATCGGGTGAAAGTGAAAGCCGATGAAGCCCAAATCCTGTACCGCATGCTTGGCTTGGCGGATAGCGATTTCACCCTTGGCGGGTTCCACCGCACCCCAGCACTGTATGACCCGCTGCGGGTGACGCTTCCACATGCCGTGCACATAGTCATTGGTGCAAGGTGGCGTCGCTACCGTGGTTTCCAAATCCAAGGCAACCAGACAGGCATCCACACCGGCACCCGTGAATTCATCGATCACCTCTTCTTCAGATTTCGCCACCCATTCACGTTTCCAGTAAGTGGCCAGCGCCTCGGGGTAAGGGCCTTGAGAATCAATCCAAGTCTGTGTGCCCGGGTAGCAATGCAAATCAATGACGCGCATAGTGTGTCCTGTGTGTTTGAGTCATCATGCTTGTTCAGATTGAAGTTTGGCGGTGACCATTTCAACCAATGCTTTTTTTGATACCTTGCCGAATGTAGAAACGGGGAAATCAGCCACGACCTCTAAACGCTCGGGCAGTTTGAACTTGGCAATTTCTTTAGTGAGCAAAAAACCGATCAATGTTTTGAAATCGAGTTGCTGACCTGTTTTGAGAATGACGTATGCACACATCTTCTCGCCCATGTTCGCGTCCGGCATGGGGACACACGCCACGTTTTGCACAGCCGGGTGCATGAGAATCAGGTTTTCAACTTCTTCAGCGCTGATTTTTTCACCGCCTCGGTTGATCAAATCTTTTTTGCGGCCTTCCACCACATAGTTGCCCGAGGCATGCATGCGCATCAAATCGCCGGAGCGGTAAAAGCCGTCAAACGTGAATTGCTTGGCGTTGTACTCTGGCACGCCGTAATAGCCGCGCAAGGTGTAAGGTCCGCGCACAGTCAATTCGCCGACCTCGCCCATGGGAACTTCGTTGTCATCCTCATCCAGCAATTTCACTTCATCATCCGCACAGACCGGACGACCGCAGGTTTCCAACTTGACGTCTTCCGAATCGGTTGAGCGAACAAACATCAATGTGCCTTCAGACATGCCGAAGTTTTCCTGCACAAACACGCCGGGGATAAGTTGCCTGGTTTTCGCACGCACCTCGGGTTGCATACGCTGGCCGCCGCTTTGAATCAACTTCAAGCTCGACAAGTCATACTCAGTCACACTGGGGTCATTGATCAATCGGATCAACAGCGCTGGCACTACCTTCAAATGCGTGACGCGGTGTTTTTGAATCAATGCAAACATATCTGCCGGGCGGGTATTGTGGTGCAAAACTACCTTGGCACCATTGAACATATAGCCTTGTATACCCGGGCAGGCAAGCGGCAGGTTATGTGCAATCGGCAACACCAACAACAGCACCGACTCCGCAGTCAAGTCACACACCTCGGAGGCCACTTTGGAGTTGTAAGCGTAATCATTGTTGGTACGCGGAATCAATTTAGGAATGCCTGTGGTGCCGCCCGAGAGTTGAAAAATACACGGTGCCATCGGATCGATGTGTATCTCTGCTAAGTAGGACGTAGGCAGGCTGGCAGGTTTGTCAATCAGTTCACGCAAAGAATACTCACCGGCTTGGGAGTTGCCCAGCACGATGCGGAATTTGAGCGACGGGTTTTCATTTTGAATACGGTCAATCACAGGCGAAAACGCAAAGTCGCCTGATGTTTCAGGATAGACACAGGTGGTGGCGCCTGACAGATTGACAAATTGATTGATCTCGGCAAAACGGTGCGTGACCAAAGCGGCAATCGGAATGCCGCCGATTTTTTGCAGCGCCAAGTAGAGCAACACAAACTCATGCACATTCGGCAACACCGGCACCACCCGGTCGACGGGTTTTATGCCGATCTCCAGCAAGTTCAATGCGAGGTTATCGGTGATGCGGTCTATGTCTGCATAGGTAAATTGATGATCGCCATCAATCAACAAAACGCGGTCAGCGTATTTTTTATAAAGAACTGCAAACTCTTGCGCGAGTGACAAATTCTTCCAATAGCCTTTTTCACGGTAGCGAGCAACAAATTCTGGGGGGAAGGGAACAAAGCCTGGCAACATGGTGAATTCTCCTTGTTCAAGTGGAACTGGTGAAACCGCCGTCAATGACGATGATTTCTCCGGTTACAAAACGATTCGCTTGTATCAACGTCATCATGGTCTCGGCCACATCATCGGCTGTCACACAACGTTTGAGCGGTGTGAGCTTTGCCCGCTTACCCATCAAATCATCGTACTTGTCGCCCAGCATACGTTGCATCCAATCGCCTTCCATCCATCCGGGTGCCACTGCATTCACCCTTATTTCAGGACCCAAGTTCCAGGCCAATGTTTTGGTCAGATTGACAACCGCTGCCTTGCTGGCGGCATAGGGCAAGGGCTGCGGGCCGGGACGCAATCCGACGATGCTCGCGGTGTTGACAATGCTGGGATTGGTGCCTTTTTTCAGCAATGACACCGCCGCTCGCGCGACTTGAAAGGTGCCGCGCACATTGACTGCAAACGTGCGGTCCCATTCGTCCATGTCCAAACTTTCCAGATCTTTGACCTTCCAACTGGCGGTGGTGCCTGCGTTGCTCACCAACGCATCCAAGTGCCCGAAGGCGGCATCAATCTCAGCCATCATGCGACGCACCGCTGCGTCATCGCTGACATCACATTGCAATAACAAGGTGTGTGCACCCAATGCTTGCGCTTCTTTGGCTGTATCTTGTGCCGCCTTGGCGCTGGAGGCGTAATTGATGGCCACGTCATAGCCAGCGCGCGCCAATGCCAGCACCGCACTTTTGCCAATGCCGGTCGCACCGCCTGTGACCAGGGCTTTTTTTCTGACAGTCATGCCAATGTCTCCGTTTGAGTCTGCTGCGTCGGGCTTGTGTCAGGCCCGTTCAATGTGTTTGAGGCTGCAGATTACCCAAGCAGGGGGATTCAAAAAAGATGGCAAAATTGATTGAGTGATACCTAATTGCTATCAACATGAAACTGAACCAATTACGTGACATGGTGGCCATCGTGCAGCAAGGCAGCTTGCGTGCAGCGGCGCGTCATCTTGATTTGGCACAACCCGCATTGACTCGCAGCATCCGTACCTTAGAACGGGATTTGGGCACAGCGCTGTTTGAACGCGAAGCGCGAGGCATGGTGCTGACCACGGCCGGTAAATTATTTTACGAACGCGCCGGCATGGTGCTCAATGAATTGCAGCGTGCACGCGAAGAAATTGGGCAAACACAAGGGGATATGCAAGGCACGGTGGTGGTTGGTCTGTCCATCATGCCGCATGTAGGCATGTTGCCGTTTGCACTTCCCGCTTTCAGAAAACAGTTTCCACAAGTCAAATTGCACATCATCGAAGGTTTGTACCCGGAGATCGAAGCCGGATTGCGCAATGGCAGTGTGGACTTTTACTTAGGTGCTAGCCCGCAAAGCGGGGTGGCTCCCGGATTGATGACCGAACTGCTGTTCAACAACACACGCACGATTGTGGGTCGCAAAAATCACCCTCTGGCCAAAGCCACTTCCATTCATGACTTGGCAGATGCGGAATGGGCAACGACCTCGCTGAACTACAACGCGGCCGATGATTTGAATCAATTGTTTGCCGGCTATGGCATGCCCGCGCCTCGCATCATGTTGCAAGCGCAGTCCACCATGTCAGTCATGGCGGCGCTGGCCTATACCGATTTGCTAGCCATTCTTCCTGTGCAATGGAATGAATTTCCGTTGACCCGTAACGCGCTTGAAGTGATTCATATCCAAGAGAAACTCGTTGCACCGGACATTGTTTGCATACGACGCGCAGATTTACCTTTGACACCTGCTGCTGAATATTTTTCTGATTTACTGCGAAGACATATTCCTGCTTAGCGCGTATGCTTTAAACTCTGATTTGGATAAACCATAGAGGATTTTTGCCGTGCGCTGGTTGCAATAGTCAGACTGGCAAACACCGCAAGGATTGCCTGATATGCCTAGCCCTGCTGAGTTATGCCAATCCTTGGGCGAAGCTGTTTTCAGCGTTCAAGCCCCTTAAGTACCAGGCGCGTTACCATCAAAAGCTCTTTGCAACAAGGCTCTGATGTCATCGCGCTGTAGCAAGCCAAAAGGCCTTGGATTCCAATAAGGTGAGGTCACCGCCAAGTCTGCGGCCAGATCCAAATCCGAGGCTTTCATGCCAATGTCTTTCAAGGCCACGAGTGCACCATTATTTTTTGCCAAAAGGTACACACCCAAGGGCCCGTCAGTAACGCCAAGCGACTGCGCCAAGTCCTGCATGGCTTGTGGTGCAGCACTCGCATTAAAGGCCAGCGCATGAGGCAGCACCACGGTATGCACCTCGGCGTGCGGCAAATTAAAACTGCCGCCCAAGGTATGACAAAGCTTGTGGTGCAACGCCATACCCACGCTGCCGAGCACACTGCCGCACAACCAGGCCCCGTACAAAGCCAAGGCCCGGCCTTGGGTATGCTGCGAATCCGCTTTGATCATTGGCAACGCCTTGGCCAATGAGGAAATGCCTTCCATGGCCATTAAACGTGTCATCGGGTTGCGGTCTTGCGCATACAAACCTTCTGCCGCATGCGCTAAAGCATTCATACCACTGGTGACGCTCAATCCCACCGGCAAGCTCAGCGTGAGGGCCGGATCGTAGATCACGCTGCGCGGCAATACCCTGGCGTCTTTACCGGTTTTTTTCACACCGCCATCGGTGATGCCGTAGATGCTGGTCATCTCTGAACCTGCATAAGAGGTAGGAATAGCCAAAATAGGTAAACCGGTTTCCAGCGCAATCGCTTTGGCCAGACCAGTGGTTGAACCGCCGCCATAGGCGACCAAGCCATCGACTCTCAAACGCTGCACTTTGTGGCATGCGTCCCGCACTGTTTCAATGGGTACGTGCATGACCGCTTTGTGATGAACCCCGACAGCCGATGACCCGAGCAAGTCGGCAACCTGTTGCGCTTGCTCAGTTTGCTCAGGCGTGCACAGCACCAGCGCACGCTGAATGTTCAGCCATTGGGCTTCTTTTGCCACTTGAGCGAGTTTGCCTGCGCCAAACAGCACTCTTGTAGCTTGTGCGTTATAGACAAAGGATTGCATCAGCGCGAATAGTGAGGTTTGATCTGCGCATCGATATTGACCCACACACTTTTGACCTGGGTGTATTCGCGCATCGCGTCAAAACCCATTTCTCGACCGTAACCGCTTTGTCCGGTGCCGCCAAACGGTGACCCGGGGTTGACGCGTTTGTAACTATTGATCCACACCATGCCGCTGCGGATTTCACGCGCAAACAAATGCGCACGTTGCAAATGGGTGGTCCATAAACCGCTGCCCAATCCATACTCCGTGCCATTGGCGATTTCCAGCGCCTCGGCATCGGTCTTGAAAGTCAGCACCGTGACAAACGGACCGAACACCTCTTCCTGCGCCACCCTGTCTTTGTAGCTCTTGGCGCGGATGATGGTCGGGCGCACATAACAGCCATCAGCCAAGTCGCCGCCGGGCGCGACACCACCGGCCAACACTTCACCACCTTGCGATTTGGCGACTTCCACATAACTCAACACCCGGTCGCGGTGCAAGGCGCTGGTCAACGGCCCCATTTCAGTCTCCGGGTCCAGCGGATTGCCCAGTCGTATGGAATTGGCCAATGCAATGAATTTCTCGAGAAATGCATCGGCTATGTTTTCATGCAGTACCAATCGCGAACCGGCAATACAGGCCTGCCCTTGGTTGTGAAAAATTGCCCAGGCCGCACCATTAACAGCGGCGATCAGGTTGGCATCCTCAAAGACAATATTGGCACCTTTGCCGCCGAGTTCAAGCTGCACTTTTTTCAAATTTCCTGCGCTGGCTTGCACGATGCGCTTGCCGGTAGCGGTACTGCCGGTAAAAGCAATCTTGGCGATGTCCGGATGCTCTGCGATGTATTGGCCCGCCACATGACCCAGACCCGGCAGTATGTTGACCACTCCGGCGGGCATGCCAGCCTCGCGCATCAGTTCGGCTATTTTCAACGTGGTCAGCGGTGTGATTTCCGCCGGTTTAAGCACAATGGTGTTGCCAGCGGCAAGCGCAGGCGCCATCTTCCAACTGGTGAACATCAAGGGGAAATTCCACGGCACCACTTGCCCCACCACGCCCAAAGGTTCACGCAAGGTGTAATTTAGAAACCCGGCATCCACCGGAATGGTTTCACCTTGAAACTTGTCGGCCATGCCACCGAAGTACCTAAAGCATCCTCCGGTACGCGGCACATCCAGCATGCGGCAATCACGAATGGGGTGGCCGGTATCCAGAGATTCCAAGCGCGCCAGTTCTTCGCCATTGGCTTCGATCAAATCAGCCAGTTTCAACAAAATGCGTCCCCGGTCTGCGGCCTGCATACGGCTCCAAGCAGGAAACGCTTGTTGCGCCGCTTTCACCGCCAGATCAACATCGGCGTGTCCGGCCATGGCGACTTGCGCGATCACAGAGTTGTCATGGGGATTGAGCGTGGCCAAGGTCTCGCCTGAGAGCGCATCCACAAACTCACCATTGATAAATAACTGATGCCGAATGGGTGACTTCAAACCCACCGCCTGCTGGATGTCTGACAAATCCATAACTGTCCTTGTAATTCAGCGCGCCTGAGGCAGCGCCTTTTCAATGAGAGGTCTGCCACTGGCGCAGACCTGAGCCCGGGTTAAAACTGAACCGGCACTTCGGGTGTTTCGCCTTTCAGGATTTCATGCACCAGCGTGGGTGAACCGTTTTCCCACACCAGCAGCATGGAACGCTTGGGGCTGTAACCCTGGTGTCTGCAGTAAGCAGGCATGGCGGCCATGTCGCCAGCTTTCATGATGACGCGAGCCAGCGGTTTGCCGGTGTTTTTATCAGCGCAATCCCAATGGATTTCGTCGCACATTTGGAAAAACCATTCGACACGATCATTGCCGTGGATGATCGGCAAAATATGTTCTTCTGTGGTCGGGCACATGAAGCTGTACTTGACCACCGAGGTGAAACTCGGGTTCCATGTGACCTGACTGCGGGACAAGAATGCAAACAAATTAAACGCATGCACCTCATTTTCAAAGCCGGGTTCGGGATGCAACTCAGGCATGTCCTGGGGCACATCGGCGAACGCCCGGTTCACCGGTGCGCCGCGTGCATCGGTACGCAAGTCGAGATCGCCCTTTAAACCAACGCAACGCGTGGCCAGTTCACGCGCACGCGTGATCTTGGCGTTGTTGTTACCGTTTTTGCGGCCATAGGCCGTGCCGGTTTCCTGTGGGGCTGAAAACGGATCGAAAGTCTCGTTGGTCCAATCGTCCAACATTTGCTCGAAGGTGGCCCGGATTTGGTCGGTGGGGAAGTTTTCCAACAAATC
>Ga0114962_10001646_pt1 | contig 19159 bp, 14 predicted proteins | sample C_130820_MF_Meta_FD_87017 | JGI IMG/M metagenome (GOLD analysis project Ga0114962, IMG submission 87017) | Freshwater microbial communities from Lake Croche, Canada to study carbon cycling - C_130820_MF_MetaG | ecosystem: Environmental > Aquatic > Freshwater > Lake | place: Lake Croche, Canada... | reverse complement strand
GATAGTTCCTCTAAGGTCAATATTCCATTGGATAGAATCCATTCCTTGAACTTTTTAATACAATCAAAGTCTTCTTCCCATTGGATTCTTTCTTTGGATTTATAACGTTCGTGACTTCCTGAGGTGGAATGTCCTTGAGGTTGCGTCATTTCTTTGATGTGGAAAATGGCTGGGATGTGTTCCGCACGTACCTTGTCAATTCCATCCGAATACATTCTGACTAATCCTGGATAGTCCCATCCATTGCATACATAAATGGAATACCCTTGATTGTTCTCTTCTGAGTAATGGAATCCGGATAATACTTCAGATAGATTGTCTTTGGTGATTTGGTATTTTCCTGGAACGGATATACCATATCCATCATCCCATAAGGAAACTGCCATCGGTACCATTAGGACTCCTCCTGCATTGATGGTTTCCCAGAATAATCCTTCTGCGGAAGAGGCATTTCCTATTGTTCCGAAAGCGACCTCATTTCCTTTATTGGAGAAATTGTTATCAAAATGGAGGTCAGGATTATTTCTATATAGTTTGGATGCATAAGCCAATCCCAATAACCTCAACATCTGAGAAGCTGTTGGGGATACATCACTAGAGCTATTTTTTTGTTCTAAGAGGTTTAGCCAATTTCCGTTTTCATCTAAGGAATACGTCCCAAAATGACCGTTCATCATTCTTCCGCTGGATGCAGGCTCGTTTCCTGGAGTGGTATCTGCGTATAATTGAGCAAAAAATTGACGTACGGTCAACTGACCAATCGCCATCATAAAAGTTTGATCACGGTAGTAACCAGAACGGAAGTCTCCATTTTTTAAAGGATTTAGCCATTGCCACTTGAGCCAATTCTTTACCGTCACCAAATATTCCGAATTTGGCTTTACCAGTAAGGACTTCCTTGCGCCCTAGTAGCGAAGCTTGTCGGCTGATATTTACTAATTTATAATCTTCTAAGATTTGATTTTTAAAATCGTCAATCGTCAAGTTTTGCGATTGAACATCAGTGGATACGTTTTCCTGTGACATTGTAATAAATCGACTAAATGATAGGGAAAAGGGGATGTTTATCCTTTTGCAATCATTTAGAATATTACAAAATTACGATTTTGATTGGATAAGTTAATCCGTTTATAGAATGGTTTCTATGTATCTTTTTTATGGATAGATCAGTTCATAAAGTGCGCCTTCCTTCAAGGAATAAGTGCTTACGTTGAATTCTTGAATAGATATTCTATCAATAATAAATTTAACTAGTGCTGAGGTTACTTGTATGAGGTGTTTTCTAAATTCGGCAATGTTGGGATTTTCATTGATGTCTAATTGTTGGGCACCTAAGATTAAACCAATTACCCGCTTCAATTCGGTAATTTCTAAGGGATAATTGAGTCCGTTTTTATCCTCGTTTTGTGTGTTATTAACTTGATTAATGAGTAGATGATAGGTTTCAAAACTACCTGCTGCGCCCACTAATCGGTGAACATTATAGGTTTTACAGACTAAAACCAAATCAGATAATGTATCCTCTAAAAAGGAGTTGATTTCCACCAAATTATTCGGGTTGAATTCACTAAACTTTGTTTTTAGAAAGGAAGCACCAATCAAATAACTGTTTTTAAAAAGTAATTCCTTTTCATTAGCAATAATAAACTCCACTGAACCTCCTCCAATGTCCATGATTAAGGAATTAAAAGGCGATTCTAAACTTCCACTTAATAGGACTCCTTTGTAAATAAGTTCAGCTTCTCTAAAGCCATCAATTATTTCAGGATAAAATCCTAAGTGACTTTTAAAGGATTCAATAACCTTGTTAGCGTTGGTTGCTTCTCTTAAAACGGAGGTTCCAAAGGCATTTATTCGCTTGACTTTATAGAATTGGATGGTTTCAGCAAACTTAATAAAAGCTTCATTAGCTCTAACAATTGCCTCTTCAAGTATTAGGTTATGCAAAAATGCCCCATCCGATAGTTTTACTGGAATCTGTAGTTTATGAATAATATCATAGCTATTGTCAATTGAATCTATAGATGCAATTAATAAATGGAAGGTATTACTTCCTAAATCTATGATACCTACATTTTCTTTCATCCTAAGTGTGAAACGTTTTGTTTTTGCACAAACTTATAAAATGTTATACTCCCAAGCTGATTTGTAGCTATTTATTTTTTGAGCGTAATCCACCCAAGCTTCATAAAAAGGGTGTCCCCCTATGGTTGCAGAGTCTCCTATAACAACAAGTTTCATTTTTGCTCTGGTTAATGCAACGTTCATCCTTCTAATGTCTGAGAGGAATCCAATTTCCGCATTATCATTACTTCTAACTAATGATATATAAATGATATCACGTTCCTGACCTTGAAATCCGTCAATGGTATTGATGCTGATGTTTGGCAAATATTCAGGATATTGAAACTGGGTTAACATCATTTCCTTTAGTAAATTGACTTGTGCTTTATATGGGCTGATGATTCCAATTCTGATGATTCTATTAAATATTTCTGGTGCAATATTGGTCATTTCATCAAATAAGTTATTGATGTGTTTTACAATTAATTCCGCCTCTTTAGAATTGAAAGTACTTTTTGATTCTTTATCTACCTCATCATTATATCCAGTTCCTGCGGTGTCAATAAATTCTACCGGATTGGCTAATGACTCGGATTTATGACTCAACACTCGGTCTTTAACCAAAGCGTCTGCAATTAGGTCGTTATGATAAAGTTGCTTGGAGGGGAATTCCATGATAAGTTGATTCATTCTGTATTGAACATTCAACATCACAGTCGCATTTTTTTGAATTTTAATGGATTTTTCAAACAAGGTATTTGCCAATCCTTCTTTATCTGCTTGACGCGATTTAACTGTAGGAGGCAATTGTTTGTGGTCTCCCGCTAATATCACGCGATTTGCTCTTAAAATGGCTATCCAACATGCGGGTTCTAATGCTTGACCTGCTTCATCAATAAAAACGGTGTTAAACTTTCTATCCCTTAAAACCGAATGTGCTGATCCTACTAATGTTGCAGTGATCACCTCTGCCCTAGCAAGAATATCCTCTAAAATATAGAATTCTAAATTATCACATTCAGATTCGATTTGACGAGCCTCATTGACCAATAACTTTCTTTGTTCCCGCTCCTCGTAACCAAAATTCCTTTTATACTGACCAGCTAAGCGCCTATATTCTGAGGCTTGTTTCCTTAATTTTTTTAGTTCTTTGGTATTGGGATGCTCATTCATTTGGGCATCCAATGTTTCTGCAAATAATTCCTCGCTAATCCTTGCTGGATTACCAATCCTTACTACTTGAACTCCTCTTTTATTAAGTTTATCCGTAATTAAATCGATTGCGGCATTGCTTGATGCAACCACTAAAGTTTGCTTTTCCGTTTTGATGGTTTGGATAATGGTCTCAATTAAGGTGGTGGTCTTGCCTGTTCCAGGAGGGCCATGAACAATGGCAATATCCTTTGTTGCGGTAATTAATTGGACCGCTTGATTTTGACTCTCGTTTAAAACTTGATTATGATAGAGCAATGGAATATCTACCCTTGCAGGTTGGTAACCGAGCAATACTTCCCTTAATTCAGCGAGTCGATTATCTTCTGCATTTTTGACTTTTTCTAAGGCACGTTTCATTTCCCTATAGCTGACCTCGTCAAACATCATATCGATACCGACATTGGTATCTGTAATCCAATCAGGAAGTTCATTTAAACTGAATTGTATTTTGAGTTTATTGGGTCTAACTGCGGTAATAACACCATTTGTACTTGGATTATCCTTTTCTTTACCTCCAATATTTTTAAAAATGGAGACCATTCCACCAAATTGAAATTGATGATTTTCATCTATTTGAGATTTCCGCTCAAATACTACAAATGGCTGACCTGTTTTGCTATAACCATATTCAGTTGATTCCACAGGATACCAGCATAATCCTTGTTTCTTACGTTCCCCAATGGCTTGATTTTGAATTTTGGTTTTATAAAATTGTCTATCCTCCTCAAGTTCTAATTCTAATAGTTGCTGTAATTTGGTTATATCTTGAATGCTTTTACTACTCACGCTTGATTTTTAATCCCTTAAATATATGGGACAAAGTTCAATACTTCTTGGTTCATTTCCTGACGGATTGAAGAATTAATATTCATAATAAGTTTAAATAGTTTCCTTGTTTTTAGCATAAAATTAATATTATATTGACCTTAATTATTTGTAATTTGCTACCAATTCAATTTCCGATATGATGAAAAAGATATTTTTGTTAATTGTTTTAATCAATTTAACCGTAAAAATTTCATTCGGTCAAAATCCTAATTATAGTGAGCATATCGCCCCGATTTTGTACAAAAACTGTACATCTTGTCATAGGCAAGGATCAATTGCTCCATTTGAGTTAATGACTTATGATGATGCTTTCAAGAACCGATATTCAATGGCTACTTCTACTCAAAATAGAGTGATGCCTCCTTGGCCGCCAGATGTAAAATTTTCCAGATTGGCTCATGAAAGAGTGCTAAGTTCCAATGATATTGAAACCATTAAAACTTGGGTAGCTAATGGAGCACCGAGGGGAGATAGTACAAAAGCACCAAATAAACCTGTTTATAATGATGTTTCTCAATTAACAAAACCGGATTTATCACTTAGGATTCCGACATATCAAGATACTTCTTCAGAGGATTTGTATAGAGCATTTGTGATTCCAAGTAAATTGAACGTTCAAAAGTTTTTGACTAGTTTAGAGTTTATTCCTGGAAATAGAGCGATGGTTCATCATGTATTATTGTATTATGATACTACTGGATTATGTGCATCATACGATAAAAAAGACCCATATCCTGGGTATGCTACCGGAGGCGGAGGAGTAGGTAACGACAATGCTGTTTTAATCGGGACTTGGGTACCAGGTTCTAGTTATGCCTCCTACCCTTCTGGATTTGGCGTTAGAATTCCGAAAAATGCGGATATTGTTTTACAAATTCATTACGCTCCAGGAAATAAGAATCAAAAGGATAGTACAGCCTTTTATATGAAGTTTTCCGATGGAAAAACTGCCATAAGAGAATTGTACATAGAACCCGTATTGAATCATACTACTAACATTAATAAACCATTGGTCATTCCAGCGGATAGCGTTGTCAGTTTCCAAGAAAAATATACCCTTTATGGTGTAGATGGAACTGTTTTAGGGGTTATCCCACATATGCATTTAATCGGGAAAAGTATGAAGGTTTATGGTGTTGGCCCAACAAACGACACCTTAAAAATGATCAATATTAAGGACTGGAATTTCCATTGGCAAGGAGGATATATGTTCCGTAAAATGATGCATGTTAAAAAAGGCTATACCTTTTATTGTGATGCAGTTTATGATAACACTACTAACAATGCAGAAAATCCAAATTCTCCACCAAAAGAGGTTAGGTTAGGAGAAAAGACAACTGATGAAATGATGCTGGTCTTTTTTACTTACACCTTGTATCAAAAAGGGGATGAAAATATCAGTTTGGATACGACTACTTTAGTTACTGCCATTCAATCACCTAGTGCTGTTATTAATCCTAATGGAGATTTTAACTTATTTCCTAATCCAACATCATCTATATTAAATATTCAATATGATTTAAAATCAAGTGGTCGTTTTAAAGTTGTTATTTATGACCTTCAAGGAAGAATAGTAAAATCAGTTGATGGTGGAATACAACTTTCAGGTAAAAATATTTATGGATTGGATATTAGTGATTTAAATAATTCCACTTATATCTGTCAATTTTTAGCCGGTAATACAGTGATTACCAAAAGATTTATAAAAGCTGAATAAAGAATATTTAACTCTATATAAAAAGGTCATCAATAACTAAATTGATGACCTTTTCTTTTTTAGACGGTTTAGGTTAGTTGGATTTAATTATTTTATAGGTGTAGGTTATTTGCTCTTTTGTAGTGATTTTGACTAAATATAAGCCTGCAGTCCAATTATTTGTTTGAATAGTCTCTAAATTATTGGAATGATAAACCTCCTGTCCATAAATATTTACAATTTGTAAATTGAGGAAATTAGGAGCTATAATATTCAAATTATCAACAAACGGATTTGGGAATATTCTTACTGAATTAAAGTTCAAATCTCTTAAATCATGAATGGCGGTTAGGTTGATGTTTACTATCGAATCTTTAGAGTTGATACATCCATTAGAATCTTTTACAGCTAATTGAATTTTATAATTTTTATTCGATTTGATGGAATATCTAAATGAATCTGAGTTTTGACTTTGAACTGTAAAAAGGCTATCAAAAACTGTCCAGATGTACTTTTTATTCAGATTGCTTTTTGCTTTTAATGAAATTACTGTTGACTTTCCTGCATTATAATTAATATAAAAATCAGCATTTGGACTAGGAAAAATATTAGATTTTAAAGTGTCTGCATTATTACATCCAAAGGAGTCTTCATTGGTTGCGATTAAATATCCTTTAGATGATTTTGATGAATTCCAGTTGATAAAAACTGTGTTTTTAAAAGAATCATTTTCTTTGTTGAATTTATTAGAAATCAAATATCCATACTCAATTTTATTGTTTGGATATTTAGTTGAAAATGAATAAAGGTCAGAAATATTTGGGCAACTTACTTTCAAACCTATTATCTTAGGTTTATTAATGCTCCTAAAAGAAAATTGTTTATTGATAGAAGTAGCACACCCTGAATTTGTACTGACTTTTAAATTCACTAATACAGATTTATTTTTTAGGTTATTGGATAGTATTACGGTATCTGCAGAATTAATATAATTAGCTCCTGATACATTCCAACTAAAGGATTTAAATGGAATATTAGATTTGAAATACAACTTATTTGTACTCATTCCTGCAATAGTAGTTTTGTTTTCACACAAGGTATCTAATTTATTCAAGGTCAGAATGGGACTTTGGTTGATTTTAATTGTATCTGTTCTAAAAACTGAGCAAATACCATTATCTTCTTTTACTTTAATTATATACCTACCAAAAGAATCGCTGTATAATTTTGAAAAGGAATCAGTAGGATTACCGTAATTAATTAAATTAGATGGTACAGTCCAAGTGATTAAACTATTATTGGACGAGCTCAAATAATACCTTGCTGTATCTCTACTACAAAAGGAATCAGGTCCTATTATACTAAAAGTTGGGATTGATTTTACTATAATAAATCTTGTTAAAGTGTCATTTGCCTTAAAAGAATCAACTAATCCATTTGGTTGATAGGTGCAAACCTGAAGTTTATAGGTTCCTGGAGTTTTAAAATTGTAAGTTCCTAGATAAATGGATTTGGAGCTGAAATTATGAATTAATGTATCTTTCCTTTTAATAGTATCTTGATTAACCCCATTTATCTTATAGATAAGAGACACTGATTTAATTGTGTCCAAACCTATGTTTGAATATTTGGCAACTATTCGATTTGCTCCAACGCAAATTGATGTATTTATACTATCAATTGAAGTTAAGGACGCGTCTAATTTGGTTTCTTTTTCTACAACTCCTCCAATCCAAATGTTTTCGGCCGACATTTCGTTTTTTACTTTAGTAGTTCCGAATGCGAATATTCTAAAGTAAATATCCCCTTTTGATTTAATAACGTGATTGAAACTCCAATGTTCCTCTACACCAGAAATGCATTTACTAGTTTGACTTATACTATAGTCATATCCATTATTTGTCCAAGTCGCTCCAGAGTCTAGGCTATAAGCCATTCTATAAAAATAGGCTCCTCCGGAGAATGACCTTAGTTGAGCTGACATATGTGAAATGTTAACATTATATCCTTTATTAGCCTTAACAGAAAATTCTAAGGCGTTGTCAGTATTCACAAAACTCAATGTAGAGGAAGTTGACCAAGGTTTTGTACTGATTTTTGTGCCTGAACATTGTTTTACAGTGGCAATTTTAGGTCCGTTTACTGGATAAACATTTGAGCAGGTAATATTTGAATCCTTATAGAAATATATTCCTGAAGGGTTATTTGTAAAATTATAAGTTTTTTCTATTAAGACAAAAGTGTCGGAAATACCATAAAGGGTACTATCAGAGGCAGTAAGTACGCCAATTTTAGTTTTTGAGCTATCAAAATAGACGTAATTAAAATCAACATTATTGTTAGTTGATGTATAAGCACTTTTGATGACGCTTGTTCCTAAAATCAGATTAGATGCATTAATCGTGATATTTTTTTTGACATAATCGGTATCACGATTACCAAAATTATCACCACAGTATACATTGACCACATCTAATAAGGTGTCTTTGGCAAAAAATGAGGTGATTCCTTTTTTTAGAAACCAAAGTTGACTGGCCTGAATTTCAATTTTATCCATAGGAGATTTGGCCAAAGAATTACTTGCGCCTCCTCCATTTGAAGTTGCCAATGCAGAGCTTACTATTCCAGTTGAACAATCAATGATTTTGAAACTTAACAAATCTTCCCAAACTTGTTTACGAAATGTAGCTCTTATTGAAAATACATGACGGTTATTGTCTTTTGCAAATAACTTAAAACTTGATAAAATGATAGAATCCCCGATGACTGGAGCTTCAATAATTTTAATTCCAAGGCTATCAAACAAAGCAACAGTTCTTAAATTGTAATATTGTGGACATTCGATAGTTAGATTATTTAATATGGTTGGGTATGAGTCCGTATCTGATAAAGTACTACCTCCATCCCTCAATATAAATTCTAATAATTTAATAGAGTTAGTGGCATTTAATCCTGTATCTGCTTGATAAAGTCTGTAATCAATTTTTGAAGGATACTTGAATGTAGTTGATTCTGTAATGTCACTCAGGTTACTTTTAGCGTATCCAATAACAGAATTGATTAATATTATACCTAGGAGCATAATAAATCGATTAATTTTAAAATTACTTTTTTTAGACATTGTAGTGTTTTTGGTCAAAGTTCTGTCAATAGTATTGCCTAATGATTACCTAATCATTACCTAACTGTTTTGATTCTTATTGTTAATAATCGATAAATTTTGTCTTGAGATTTGAAAACCATAAATTTGGAATATGATTCGTGTTTTTTGTTTTTCGAAAAAAATAGCAGTAGTAATACTGCTATTATCTTTTGGATTTAATTTATCTGCTGGTTTACCAAAATCAGGCAGGCTCAATGGAGTGGTATCTTTTTTTAAACACTCAAAAAAAACTCATCCTAAGCCTACTACCCAAATAATCCAAGAAAAAGATTTTGATGGTAAAGATGAAAGCAAAGAAAAACTAATGCGTCAGACCTGGATAGAATCGATGCATAAATGCTCTCCTCAAACTAATTGGAGAGCTATTGAGGAGCAAAACAAGGAAGAAATCATACTTAAGAATTCTAATATTTTATATAAAAAACAAGAACAAGTTATTCCCGGAAAATTATCAGGACTTTGGAAGGAAAAAGGAAGTAATAATGTAGCAGGAAGAATTGTTTATGTAGATTATGACCCACAAGAAGATAATTTATATGTAGGTACAGGTGGAGGAAACCTCTTTAAAGGTAAAAAAGACGGGAGTTATTGGCAATCCATAAATACTCATTTTCAATTAGGTGGAATTACAATGGTCAAACATTTTACCCTCCCAACAGGAAAGAAAAGATTAATTGCGGCGAGCAATGGTTCAAGAATCTATTATAGTGATGATGATGGACAAACATTTAAAAAGAGTTTAGGATTAAACAATATTGAATCTTGGGGGTCGATTTATCAGACAATCATGACAAATGATTCCTTAAAAACGATTTATGTGCTAGCTCAAGATTTCAATTATTCTACCTATAAAACTCAGACTTCTATATATTATTCGATAAATAATGGAAAGTCTTTTAAGTTAAGTGCTTCCTTTAAGAATGATAGTTTAGGAGCTACATCAGATTACGCACTTTTCAGTCAACAAAATGGAAGTGGCAAAGCATATTTTATGAGAGATTCTGTTTTGTTTGGTTTTGATAAATCCTTTAAACCGTACAGAATAGGAGGAAGTACTAAAATCGGGAGCGGTACAATGCGATTTACAGCTTCAGAAACAAGTAAAACAGGGATCGTTTTTTATGCTATGGTGAATGGAAATATTAATCAATCCATTGATAATGGTAAAACTTGGACATTTAAAAGTAATTATTCCACGAATCTAGGGAGTGTTCAGTATGAGACATTTTTTGCAGATCCTAACAAATCAAGCAATTTATATATTGGCGAAGTCAATTTTGCAATTTCTAAAAATGGAGGTAAATCCTTTTCTAATCCTCATTTTTGGTATGATTACTACAATAATATCAATAAATACTTTCATGCTGATGCTCACTATATAAATAAATTCCGCGATTCTTTAGGTAAACCTTTCTTCATTTTTGCAAATGATGGAGGACTTTATACTGCAGGGTCACAATTTGATTCTATTCAAAATATTTCCTTGGCGGGATTAAACACTTCTATGTATTATTCCACCTTTACAGATTTAAAAAATACACAATATACTTATGCTGGCGCTCAGGATCAAGGATTTCAACGTTCTGTTAAAGATACAGGAGGATTAATGGATTTTAAACAAGACATTAGTGGAGATTATGGACATATTACAAGTTCTGATTCTGGAGCATCATTTTGGACACAATATCCTACTTTTATAATGTACTACCCAGATGGTCATAATTATTCAGGAACCCTAACTGCTACATTTACAGGAAAAGGGAAGCAGTGGTTGCCTGCACAAGTTGCAGACCCTAAGGATCCTTCACAAGTATTTTGTGCTGCTGGTAGCTCAGATTCTGGCGCAAAAATCTGGACATATAAAGTAAATACAAATAATATCATTGTCACTGAAGGTAAATTCAATTTTGGAACTAATGGTCATGGAAATATTACAGCCATCCACATATCCAAAACTGACTATAACAAGTGGTATGTTTTAACTGAAAATGGTTTTGTTTTTAATTCCTTTGATGCTGGAAAAACTTGGTCAATAAATAAAAGTATATCAAAAGTCGAATCTCATTATTTTTATGGAGCATCAATAACTTCCTCTGCAAAAAATGGAGCATTGGTTTGGATTGCAGGTAGTGGATATAATAATCCTGGTTTTTATTCAAGTAAAGATAGCGGAAAAACATTCACCAAGGATACCTTAGGATTAGGTAGAACATTGATTTATTCTATTGATAACGATACCTCTGATGAATTTGTTTATGCTGCTACAGAAGCTGGTCCAAAGGTATTTGATACCAAACAAAGAAAATGGTTTAATATGCAAACCAGTAGTGGAGTTACTCAAAATTATTGGAGCGTACAGTTTATTCCATCTTTAAAAACAGTCAGATTTGGTACTTATGGACGTGGAATTTGGGATTTTAATATCACGGATACTAATAAATTGACTTTAATTAATCCAATTAAGAACGAATTAAAATCAATTAAGATATTTCCTAATCCAACTTACGATAGATTTAGCTTGGTGACCCAAATGCCAATAAATGAAATTAAGTCTGTTACGATCCTGAATCAAAATGGAGTTATATTAAATACTTGGACTAATATAATGTCCAATAACTTTGAGGTAAGTACCTTGCCAAAAGGAATCTATTTTGTAAAAATAAGTCTAATTGGTGGTAAAAATCAGGTAGAAAGACTGGTTTTGGAATAAGGAAGGAATAAATTCAATCTTATACCTTTCTTTGCCTCATCACCAAGTTTGGTATCATTTGATATATCGAGTATTGGTAAAATAGCATTGCAGTCAACTAAGCTTTAAATAATTAAAAACTTTTGGCTTGATTTATTGAGGTTGAAGGCTTACAATACCTCTTGATAATTAACCTCAATTCTTAATTTTTTTTCAATTATTCCTTGAAGGAAATAATTTTCACCTTACCTTCGGCAATTTTAATGCAGTAAATTTTATTCGTATAAGGATTTAAGTATGGAGTTTTTTCAGTATATTTACTTTTCATTTCCTCAAATGATTTGGAATAAAGTATATTACCAGTTTCATTTTCAAAGTAAATTATGTAATGTTTGAACTTATTATCGTTTTGTAAGGTAGTTAGTAAAATTTTAGTAAACCCACCAAGTGGGACTGCCCCGTTCCATTCATAACTATTTGATGGGGAGTTTAACAAATCAACAAGACCTTTATCATTATTTTCCCTTAAATTTAGATGAACAACTTTTCCTGTATTAAAATTTATATAACCAGGATAAGACCCATACATTGCAATTGAATTGGTAAACACAATCCCATTTTGATGTACCCCTTTAGGGTAATTTTTAATTGAATCTAATTGCTTCAGAAATTTGAATTTCATAGTGGTATCCAAAACACCAAAAACAAGATTATTCGCAGTATCTAAAAAGCTCATTCTTAATTGTTTGCTAATATTATAATAATATGGAATTGAACCTTCATCAAACGAATGGGCCTTTGACTCAAACCCAGGTAAAAACGATACCTGATATTTACCTACAGAATCAAAAAACCAAATAGGAAATATCTGGGACATTCTATAATTCGTATCACCTTTAGGTGTATAGCTTGTATTTATTACAGACATAGAACCAATTACAGCAGTATATTTACTATATGGTACCGCGCATAGTATTTCATTCCTTTTAAAACTTAACATTAAAGGTTGTTTAAAAAGATTTAGTTGGTTCTTGACTTTTATTGAATCGTTATAATATTTTAATAACAATTGATAACTGAATAAGTCATTATATGTGAATAGCTTGTTTCCCTGTTTTAAAAATTTATCAATATTGCTAAAAATTACCATTTTGGAGTTCGGCATTTCCATATAGTTTCCTCCTACTCCAATTTTATTTAATGAATCAATTGATTTAGTAATAGCACTTTCTTTTGTTTTTAAGACATCATTTAAAAATTCAATATACTGGGGTAAGTATAAGGTGTTATTAAGAACTCTTGGTTGTTTATTAATAGATAAACAAAACATACTAAATCCATTTTTTGCATATTGGTCAAAAAGTTTGTCAGAATAAATGATTTCAGCTTTTTTAAACCCATTGAGAAGATCAACAGTGTTTTTTTTGTATATACTTGGTAAAACGAAAACTATATTTTTATTATCATTTAAAGAATTATTAAATCCATTGAATTTGGCACAATCCTCAGGTTTGACAAAAATATATAATTTTATATTTTGAGAATTGGAATGAATACTACAACACAATAAAAGAAATAAAAAGATAGCTTTCATTTTTTTGTTGGTATTAATTACATGGTTGACCCTCAGGACATGGTGAACCTGGGCTTGATACATTTAATAACCAAGTTGAACAATCAGAATTTGGCACATCGCATTCTGGGTCGGCTTGACGTGTAGGCATTTCGAATAAACCAACTCCATAAAGATGTGTATCATCTTGGAAATTGATATCTGCCTTCAAACCTCCACTCCAATAAACGGTAACGCAATCTCCAGATCCACTACATTTAATACGAGTAAAATTGCAAGTAGCAGCAGTACCAGCTGCTTTTCCTTGAATGTTGAATAAATAAGCCTGTGAGTTTAAAACTCCAGTTAAGCAAAGTGTTAAGAATAATAATGTTTTTTTCATAATAAATAATTTTATCAAAAATAAAAAAAAAAAACGAATCCAATGTTACCAAATTGTTAATTTTTGTTCTTACTTTCCAAACCTCTCTTGATATTGCTCAAAATCGTGCTTCCACCTTCTGTGACTCCAAAGCCAGAGATGTGGATTAGCCTTAATGGCATCCTCAAGTAAATTGATGTATTGTTGCGTAATATTTTTTCCTTTTATTAATTTTAAGTTCATTACATAGTAGCCTCTATTAGGATTGGTAACTTCAATAAAAACGCATTCCATTCCTAATTTATTGGAAATCTTTTCTGTTCCCATAAAGAAAGGAGCTTTTTTGCCAAGAAAATCAGCCCAATAGACTCCTGGATTCATTCCTGCTGTTTGGTCAGCCACGGTATAAACCATGGAAGGTTGCTTCTGTTGAATCAGGTATTTAAAAATGCCATCTGATTCAACTGGGACGGTTTTGAATTTCCCCCTTACATAAAGCATAAAGTCATTAAAGTACAAATTTGATTGTTGTTTATATATGCCTATCCCCTCTTTTTGATAATCACTAGCAAGAATTCCTGAACGTTGAGCTACCCATTCCCAATTCCCAGAATGACCTGCTATAAGGAAAATGTTTTTATTTCCTTTTAATACTTCCTCTACTTCGTCCGGAATTTCTATTTTAACTCTTTCTCTCAATCCATTGTTATCTAATTCAACCATTTTGATGACCTCCAAAAAATTATCAAAAAAGTTTTTATAAAATTTCTGCTCTATTTTAGTCCTCTCAAGTTGTGATAAATTAGGAAATGCTTGTTTAAGGTTTTGACGCACCACCTTGACTCTATACCTAAGTAATTTGTATCCTAGCCAATAGAAAATATTGGATAAAGACATTAAAACTGACCATGGTAACATGGCAAACAGTTTAAATATCCAAAATTTTGGTTTCAAAGGTGCGGGTTTCAACACAAATATTTTTTTTAGAATACAAAAGTCCACATTTTTGCACAAATAATGACATTTAACTCAGCAGTTTTAATAGAGCCTCATTTTTTTCCTTGTGTAGGATATATCCAAACCATATTAGGATTTGACACTGTTTACTTTAATGTTGACCAAACCTTCATTAAGCAATCCTACAGAAATCGAAGTGTTATTGCGACTTCAAATGGTCCACTAAATTTAATAATACCTTTAAAGGGTGGAACAAATCATTCATTATTAAAAGAAATCAAGGTAGATCATACAATTGATTGGCAAAGGCAACATTTAAAAACGATTCAATTGAGTTATAAAAATGCCTCTAATTACTTAAATGTTTTTCCAATAATCGAGGAATTTTATAAGGGTAAATGTGAGACTGAATATTTGGTGGATATTTCAATAGGTAGTGTAGAGTTAATTTTAGAACTTTTAAAAACTTCATCCACACAAACAAAATATTACCAAATTGATGATCTAATTGACATTGATGCAGTAGATTTAACTAATGCTTTTGATCCTAAACCTAATAGAATTAAGAATTTACAACATCCATTAAACGATACCTACAAGCCATATAATCAAGTATTTGAGGACAATTTTGGTTTCCAATCAAATCTTTCTGTTTTGGATTATCTTTTCAATAATCCAATTTAATTATTTCAATTTAATTTTGCTTTTTGTCCTAATTATCCATTGATTATTAACCTTTTGCAATGCACCTTCTTCTATTAAAACAATCTCAGTTTTTCCATGAACTTCCTCTGCGAATTCGCAAAAAGGTTGAAGGTAAACAGCAGGATTAGAAAGGCACCTATTAATATTAATTGGACTATCCACTAGAGCAAAGAAAGCAATATCTGGTTCGTTAGGAAATAATCCTAATTCAAAAACCGAGTCCATATCCGGATTAAGGGACATACTTGATACTTCAAAATAATTAGGATCATTTGGTAATGGTACATAATTGTAAGTCACTTCAGGAGTTTCAGTTGGCAGATTTTCTGATGTTTCCTCTGTAGGAATAAAGGAAACATTATTAGGTTCAGGCAAAATTTCCTCATGAATTTGGCTTGATTGAGGTTCAACATTATCCTGAAAATCATCCATAATCGCAAATGATGGTTCTACATGAGTTTGATTGAGGTCAACTTTAGGTAATTCTTGTAAAGGTTGTGTTATTGAGTTTGTGGAGGTATTATTTTGAATGATTTGAGCTTTTAAGCCATCAATTTCAGCTTTTAAATCTTTGATTAGTCCATCAAATTTTTGTTCAATTGCTCTATAATTATTTGAAGAATCATTGGTTTTAACTATTAAGTCTTTATCATTTGGTTTATTTCCCAAGGCGTCCAATTGATTTTTCATTCTAAACATTGCAAAAGCGGATATCCCTAAGGCTATTAATCCAAATAAAATACCGACCCAACTTAAAACATTTCCTTCTGATTTTTTAGGGTTTTCGGGTTGAAGTTCGGCCTCTGGTGAAATTGGCTCAGGGTTATTTGCCAATTCAGGATTTTCAGGCTTAGTTTTTTGATTGCTTGTAGTTTTTGGTTTATCATTTTCGGTTTCCTTTGTTTCGGATTTGCTTTTTTTATAATCTGCAAGGACTTCCTTTTTAACTAACTCTAATTCTTCAATAAAGTCATCTACATTATTTTTCCTTTTTTTAGCCTTTATTTTTTTGCCAATAAACTCAATCAACTGATCTAATTGAGGTTCCAATTCGGCAGAAGGATTATATTTTTTTTCTAAACCTTTAATTTCTTCTGCTAATTTTTTTGTGGTTTTCTCCTCTTCCGGGATTGTAGCAAAAATAGCATCAAACGTAAAGCAATTATTTAATTTTTTAGCCTCTTGCGACCTTCCGGTTTCTAAATGAATAAATCTAATGGTTTTACAATCCATTCCTAGGACTGCAGTATTGTAAAACTCCTTACTATCATCGGCAAAAGATTTGAAGGAAGTTAACAGGATTAGTAAGACTAGGTGGAAGTATTTAATTTTTTGCATAAATAATTTATATTCAATAAGCAATGAACAATTATTGTGCAAAGAAAAGACAAATTAGATTAGGGGAGATATATACAACCGGCCTTTTCAACAACTTGTTGATAAGGTTCATTGTCAATGACCAAAAATCCGTCTAAATCGGCATAATCAACCAAGGAACATAAACCTAAAGCAGCTTTAATCCCGATTGTAGATTCTATCATACAACCAATCATAGTTGTCATATTATTATCCTTAGCTGTATATAATTGTTGGATTCCATTTTGAATAGAACCGCATTTCATTAATTTGACATTAACCCCATCAAAGTTTTTAATTAAAAATTCCCAATCAGGGTTTAATTCTATGGACTCATCTGCTATCAATTTAATCTCGGTCATTTGTTTTAACTTCTCAATTTCACCTTTAAAGGATGAAGGAAGTGGTTGTTCTAGGAAAATCAAATTCGATTTGTCAATCGAATTTAAAAAATCAATGACTTCTTCAGACGATTGAAAACATTCATTCCCATCTACCATAATAGGCATTTTTAAGAGTCGAGTCAATTCTTTAAAAGTCCCTTCTGCGGTTGTTTTATTGACTTTAAGTTTAATGTGATCAAATCTTGTCAAATTGTTCTGAGCAATAAATCTTTCAATCTTACCTTCTTCCATGATTGGGATGGTGTAACTTATTGGGAAATCACCTATTCTTGGAATATTGTAAAACTCTGGCAAAGATTGATTTTTGAAGTTTGCCTCCATTTGATCTAACATATAGTTTAAACCAAAGGCAAAAGAATGACTTAACTGACCACTTTGTAAGTATTGTCTCATCTGATTGAGTTCTTGGAAGTTTGCACTCTTAAATTGACTAGAAAAAGATTCCCATTCCAACAATACTGATTCTGGGGTTTCATTATATCTGATATTGGGTGCAACCTCTGACCATAAGGTTTTGCCATTAACTTCTTGTTGAATAATCAAATTCTGCTTAAAAGTGGAGGTATTTCTACTGATAGCCCAATCATATTTGAGATCAAATTTTACTAGTTCAGCTTTCATTTAATATTAAGGATTTTCATTTATAAAGGAAATTTCTGCAAGATTGCCAAAATGAATGTAATTTGGCAAATCAAATTAAGAAAATATTACCAAACGAATGAAAAAGTTAGCTTTATCAGTCATTTTATTAGGAGGTTCACTTTTGTTGAAGGCTCAAGATTTTAAAATTATTGATTACAAGGAGGGTTTTGAAACAGAGCATAAAGCAGACAAACAGTCCAAAATCTTTGTAAATCGCAGGACTCAATTAACATTTATGGATTTTGATAAAGATGGCAAAATGGATACTCTTGTATATAACAAAAGTACTGTAGGAGGAGATTTTGCAACTATCAAAGTATTTGACCGCAAAGAGGATGATTGGGTTATACTTTATAAAATGTCCTTGGATAAATTTGGTGGAGAAGATGGAATATGGTTTTTTCAAATAAATAGTACTCCGACAGCAAGTCCAAGGATTCTAATATACACAGCAAGGTCAGGAAATAAATTTGTTACCTGCATAACTTATGACCCAGTAGCAAAAAAGTATTTAACATCTGAGTATAAATTGAATCCTAAAAATCTTTTCCCTCATAAATATGCTGTTAATAAGAACAAATTATGGAATCATACTGGAGCAAATAGTGGGGAGAAAGAAGCCTATGAAATGATTACAGTGACTCCGTAATTATACTTTATTTTTAGTCCAGAATTCAAAAGTATAATCAAATGTATTAACCTCATCTTTAGTGTGATGCAATTGTTTACTTAATGTAAATTCTTGCATACCATGGATAGGGAAATAGGTATCGACTTGGAATTCTTCTTCTATTCTAGTGATCCAGATTTCATCACAGACAGGAATGGCGATTTTGTAAATTTCAGCTCCACCTGTAATAAATACTTGATCTTGTTTCTGATTTTTGCAAAATTGAATTGCTTTGTCTAAATCATTAAAGACGATGGTATTTTCTTTAAAATAGTCAGTAGATCTAGTAATAATAATATTTACCCTATTTGGAAGAGGCTTGCCTAAACTTTCAAAGGTTTTACGACCCATTATTACATAATGACCTGATGTGGAGGTTTTAAAAAAGTTTAAGTCGGCAGGCAGGTGCCAAGGAAGTTGATTATTTAAGCCCACTCCATTGTTCCTGTCTACAGCTACTATTGATATTAGTTTCATAAATATTTAAACGGCAACTACACCTTTTATGGCTGGATAAGGATCATAATTGATTAATTCAAAGCTTTCAAATTTGAAGTCTTCAATATTTGTAACCGCTTTATCTAAAAGCATTTGAGGCAAGGGTTTTGGCGTCCTTGAAAGTTGCAATTTAACTTGCTCTATATGATTGCTGTAGATGTGAACATCCCCAAAGGTTAAAATGAAGTTTCCAGGTTTTAAGCCACAAACTTGAGCAACCATCATATTAAGCAATGCGTAACTTGCTATATTGAAAGGTACACCTAAAAATAGGTCAGCACTTCTTTGATACAATTGAAGGTCAAGCTTTCCATTATTCACATAAAACTGAAACATTG
>Ga0114962_10001645_pt1 | contig 19170 bp, 17 predicted proteins | sample C_130820_MF_Meta_FD_87017 | JGI IMG/M metagenome (GOLD analysis project Ga0114962, IMG submission 87017) | Freshwater microbial communities from Lake Croche, Canada to study carbon cycling - C_130820_MF_MetaG | ecosystem: Environmental > Aquatic > Freshwater > Lake | place: Lake Croche, Canada... | reverse complement strand
CCAGAAATACCAGAATAACCACTGTCACCAATATTACCGCTATAACCTGATATACCACTAAAACCAGACTTACCTGCATAGCCTGAAATACCACTATAACCAGACTCCCCAGAATAGCCTGACTCTCCTGCATATCCTGAAATACCACTATAACCAGACTCCCCTGTATAGCCACTTATACCAATATAACCAGATATACCAGACCAACCAGATATACCGGAATAACCACTTGCACCGGAATAACCGTTACCGCCACCACCACCTATACCTGATAATGCTGATAATGCAATCGAATACGTTGTAAAACTACCATCTCCATTAGCTTGTTCAACAAATATTAAATCGCTCGGTTTTGGCGAAACATTTAGCGGTAGCTCGTGCGGGTAAACAATTGTTGGGTACTGAGTATCAGCCATATTGTATTACTTAGTTGTTATTACTATAAAGCCCGAGATAAGTGTTAGGTCTGTTACTTGAACCGATAGCGCTTGCTGAAGGAGTGTGAGCACCACCACCTGCATATAGATTTATTAATACCCCACCATCATCATATGAACCATATATTCCTGTATCAGGTTTACCTGTTACACCACTATAACCACTGTAACTCAAATAACCGGAAAGTGGTGCATTAGAGTTAGCAATATAACTATAAACGTTTTCTCTACTTTGCTTATCAACATTTTGTGGATAAGCTTTATTTTCAATGATACGAGAGTTAACACTTAAGTCCCCAGTAGTTAAAGGTACGAAGCCTTCATACTTGTTATCATACACTTGCTTACTAAGATTTTCCCGAGGGGATTGTGGCTCATATGTATATGTAAAACGCTTACCCTTTATTATCCATATATAATGACCCATTAATTGATTATTCTGACCACCTTGTTGATCAACACGTTCAGTTATCTCAAATATTTGACCACTTCTACCGTTTGGTCGAGTAGAACCGTATTCTGATAACTCTATAAGATCTCCGGCTTTAGGTTCATATGTATATGTAACTGCAATAGTACTTAAAGATGAACTAGTTAAAGTAGATGTAAACGTCTTAATTGCAATTAATGCAGTTATATCGGCATCTCCCTGTATACCAAACTTGCTCAATATAATACTATCATTATTAAGCGTAAGGCACATTACCATTGGTACTGGAGGACAGTAACCAGCTAGTGGCTGCTCACCATAAAAGAAATCATGCCCGGAAAGACTATACAAATTAATATAATAGTTAATCTTCATTCCGTATTGGGATATTTGTTCAGTCCACCAATTATTAAACAAAGCAAGTTGACCAGCATTGTTAGCTACATCTAAATAACGTATTGGACCGATAGCACATTCATATCCACCAGGAACGTTAGTACCAACCGGATAGGTTGTACCTGGAGCAATATACGGACCTGTATTAACACAATACTGGGCAATGGACATGAAAATATTTACAAAAGTAATAGATTTAAACGTTATTATACTAAATAATAATATAATGAGTAAAATAAAGAACTTATCCGATCTAGGTGCATTATATGGTATGGTGCAAGAAAATGCTTCAAATCAACCATTAATTGAATCGGGTAACAAGCAACCAGATATCCTTAATACAAATACAGCAATGTATCTTTCAGAATCTTCTGAAGGTAAGATGCCAAAGGCTGGTTCAGCTTTTGGTAACGAAGATGGTAAAGAAAAACTTGCTAAAGGTACAGGCCCAGAGGCTGCTGGTTATTTTAAAAAGAATGCTGCTAAAGAAAAACAAGATGCAGCTGAAGAAACAGATAAGGAGAAAGAAGATAGAGAAGCAGCTCATGAATCTAAACCAGAAAAAATGGAAGAAAATGTAGATTCTGCATCTAAATCTCCTAAGTATAAGAAACAATCTTTTACTATGCCTAAATCAAAATTCCAAAAATTGTACGAGGACGCAATCAATAGCGGTCCTTTTGTTAACGAAGAAGAAGAGATGACCCCAGTTGCTCCTGCTGCTGATCACGAAATGGGTGGCGAAGAGCCAGCTATGGATCATGAAATGGGTGACGAAGAAACTCATATGACTCATGAAGAGGCAATTGAAGCAGTTGAAAAACTTTTAGCTTTCTTAAAGAAAGATATGGAACATGATGTTGAGACAGGTACTTTAGGTGATGAAGATCAAGCTGAAGAAGGTCACATGGGCCATATGGAAGAGGACGAAGAAGAAGAGAGCACAATGGAAGAAGCTATTGATGCTGAAGAGATGGGCCACGCTTTAGTCGATGGCAAATCAGAAGAACTTAAAGACGGTCATAAGATCCATAAAGCAGGTTCAGGTACAGTTGCAAAAAATGGTTCCGGTGCTGCTAAAGATCAAAACGGTCCTAAAGGCCAAGACGGTGCAGCTTCAAAAGCTAAAGAATCCGCTCACCTTAAAGACGGTCACAAGCTACACACAGCTGGTACCATCAAAAAGGGTGACCTTTTCGATCAGTAAAAATTAAGGCATAGATATATTTGCAAAGCCCTTAGCAATAAGGGCTTTTTTATTGTATAAATTTTCTGTTAGCCATACCAGCAGCTGGACTGTTTCTAGGTATGCGCCAGCCTTGATCGTACAGTTCTTCCATATCAGCTTCAACTATAGAATCTTCAGAATTACCCGACATAAAGACCGGGTTATATGGTATAATACCATCATCTATTTTTTTATCTCCAAACTTTCTATACATCTCTGAGGGTTTCGGAAAACTTACTATAAACGGATCCCAGTTATTGGGTAACATTTTTAACGGTTTGCCGTTAGAGTCTTGTTGTGTGACCTCATAAAACTGATCTACTACTTTAGGGTCTAGTATAAACATTGCCCATATTAAAGCTTCTACCCTGTCATCAAGATATTTGTCTGTTTGTTTTTTCCATACCCCATTAGACTGACGTACATATGTCTTAAATTCTTCTATAGTTTGTTTATCGTATAGTTTAACACATCTCAATACATTCATCCAATATCTAAAATTAGCCATAGAGTTAAACTTACTATTAGTGTGAGAATAAACTCCTAAGCGATTATCTTTTTCTGCTCTTTCAGTAAATGTACCCATACTAGGGGTATATTTTACTATATTAGGGTATTGATGGGTATGGGTAAGAGCATCAACTACAGAAGCACCGCAATTATTCCTTTCAACTAATAACGGTGGGTTACCCCATTGCCCGGCTATTTCTACAAGTTTGCCGGTAAAATTAAATGTATCGAGCTTGTTATTAGCATATGTAGCTACTTGTTCTATATTAGTTAAATCTGTAACATCTACTATTTGTATGACTGAATTAGCTCTACCAATACCTTCCCCAACGTCAACCCCTATACTGTAAAAATGCCCATCAATATGATCTTTATATATTTTAAATGCACTTTCATCATCTTCATATATAGGTTCAGGTGCATTAGTAATCATTTCATCTAATTGATCTTTATCAAATATGTTTTCTCCAGCAGCTCTAAACTCGTTACCATACTCTTGGTTAAATGCTTCTACAGAGCCTAAAGCTCTTGCAGTCATTTCTTTCCATTGTTCATCTCTACCAGGCACTTCAAACCAGTCTACTCTTTCACTATGCCAACCATTTTTACCAGCTACTGCATCTGTGTAAGTATTAAAAAATAAATTGCCTACACCATTAGGCGTAGATAACATAAAAATTTTGGACTTCTTTGAAGAAGAAATAACCGGAAATACTGATTCCCAAAAATCGTCCATGAACTCTGGCGGGATAAATGCAGCCTCGTCAAGTAAGAGGCAATTTATAGACTCACCTCTAGCAGCATCAGACGTAGTGGTACTGATACCAATAGAACTACCATTAGCTAATTCTAAACCAGTTTTAGCATAATTTATGACACCAGGCTTCATATAATTAGGCAACATTTCATACGCTAACCTAATACGTTTAAAAATATTAAAAGCAGTACCTTCTTTATTAGCTAATAACAATACTCTATAATCATCTTGAAAACAAATCATCCATAAAGCAAATATAGTTAAGATTGTTGTTTTTCCTATTTGACGGCTTGCTAATACAACATTAAATCTATTTTCTACTAATGCTTTAAGAATACGCTTTTGATATGGATAAAGTTTAATCAGTTGTTTACCTTCATCTAAGTTAACTATATAAAAGAAACGCGAAAAATGTAATATTGACTTACGAGCACGCTCGAGGTCTTCTATCATTTCTGCTGTCCACTCGAAATTGGTTTCCGGTGTGGGTAGGTTTTTATTACCTAAATAAAATGATACTTGGTCTTTTTTAGGCTTTGGCATTTTAATCTTTTATACCAAATACTTTTTCAAATGCTTTAGGGGCTTCTTTATAACTTTTTTGAGATTCGTCTAAAACGTCTTTAGTATACTGCCAATTAAAACAAAGATCTTCTATTACGCTAAAACCATAAAAGTCTAATACCTTTTTCTGAGTTTCAACCACTTGTTCTCCGTTCCAGTTTTGTCCTATAGCTATGATACCAACTTCTTTATTTTTAATAATACTATCTTCTTTTAACGTTGTCCATCGATTTTCAATCCAGTTCAGTCGCTCTATTAAGCGCTGGTATACACTATTAGTTTGTCCCCAGCGTACACTTATAAAAAACAAAATAGTATCAGCCTCTAATAAAGGTTTAGATACTTTCCATAATTCATCATCTTTGTTATTAACTGAAGCCCAACATCTATGATTACCAGAGGGATTTTTTTCTTTGTCTTTTAATATAGCTTCTTTTACACCGCAATTATTACCGTCTTTTTTGCTTACGTTGCCTTCACAACAATGTATATTAAGCTTGCTAACATCTATTAGTTCCACATTATTACCAACTTCAGATTGTATATATTCAGCTAATAATGTACTCTTTGGTGTTTCTTTGTCTCCTTCCCAGCGATTGGAAGTAGTTAACAATAATACTTTATCTCTGTTTTTAAGATGGGTTATTACCTTTTTTAATTTCTCTTTGTAGATATCAGGATTATTGGTATTAACAATATCTTCGAATAGCTTGAGATAGTCGGGCATATTGTAAGTATTTACATAAAATGCTATCTTCTGCAAACGACTTAACCTTTGAATACCATAATGAACTCAATCCATTAATATGGGAAGGGGATGTACTTAAACCTGAAATTAAAGATAAATTATTTCAAATAGCTGAAGCGTTTTTAGAATTTATTGAAATACCTGTTGATATAGAAGATATTACAATGACAGGTTCATTAGCTAATTACAACTATACTGAGTACAGTGATATTGATTTACATATAATAACAGATAGTAGAGAGTACAAGATAGACAAAACTCTATTGTTAGATTATTTTAAAGCTAAAAAGACAATTTGGAATAGCTCTCATGAGATAAAAATTAAAGGATACGATGTAGAGGTATATATACAGGATATACTTGAACCTCATCACTCAACTGGGGTTTATTCTATTAAGAGTGATACTTGGTTGGTTGAGCCTAGTAAAATAATGAAGGCTGTAGATAAAAAAGCGATACTTAAAAAGGTTGAATCAATGAAAAATATGATTAATCATGCTTTAAGCGACAATTGTGACTTAGAGTGTGCTGAAAATGTTAAGTTGAAAATATTAAAATCTAGACAGGCAGGTTTAGTGAAAAATGGGGAATATTCAGTAGAGAATTTAGCATTTAAAGAATTAAGACGTACAAAAGATATAGATAGATTGATACAAGGGGTGACTGCTAAAAGAGATGCAGAATTATCTTTAAAACAAGAAACATTTAAAATGTATACTGGTTTACCGGGTATGGGAGGTACAGGTAAAGGTAGTAGAGGTCCTAGACACAGAGGGTTGACAGCAGGTGCTAGTAAATTAACTAAAGATCCAAGTACAGTAAAATCGGTCAAAGTAGTGGCTGCTATGCATACAGATATGGAGTCTCCTTTTAATGAAGTAGAAAATATAAAGAAAAAAGAAAGAGGTAAAGCATATCTTACCCCACAAATAGCTAGTAGTATAGCACGTTGGTATAATTTAAATTTTGAAAAAGTGTTAACAGAACCTCGTGGCTTAAGTACTAGCGGTATTGTACTCGGTTATGATCCTTCTGTTAAAAAGTATTATCTAAAAAAAGGAAAATAAATGGCAACAGGTCAACCTATACAACAACAATCTGTTCTTAACAAAAGTAGAAAAGATAAATTTCAATTAATATTGGATTTACCTGATGCGCTTAAAAAAATAAACATATTAGATCAGGGCAGCAGAGAAAGTGATAAAGTAAGTTTAGATTCTTTACAGTATTCAGTTTACGGTACTGTTGTGCCTCAAACTACAATTAATCCTGTTACTTTACCTTTTGCTGGTCAATCTTTAAATTTAACTTCAGGTAAAAGAGAAAAATATCAAGACATAACAGTAAGTTTTACTGTTGACAATTATTACAATAATTGGTGGGTACTGTGGAAGTGGTTAGACTACATTAACGGCTCTACAAATAGTTTACTTGATCCGGATAGTTTAACGACATTACCTTTTGCGCCTATAAACTATGCAGGTACAGCAAATTTACAGCCATACCAAACAACTGTTACTGTATACGGTTTAGATGAGTATAATAATAAGAAAATCCGTTGGATATATAGTAAAGCTTTTATTACAAATTTAACTGGAATAACTTATAATTATAGGGATGCTGATCAAATGGAATCTTCATTTACATTTTCATTTAGTCAATTAACTTCAGAATTACTTTAATATAGCAGAGTTTCCTTCCGGAAACGCCTAAATAATAATAAATACTACTATGGCTACTTTACGTCAAATACAATCCCCTGGTGTACAAATTAACGAAATTGATTTAAGTCAAAGAAACAGCGCACCTACTGGTACAAGCGTGTTTATTACAGGTTTTGCTCCACAAGGACCAGCAAATGAAATTGTAAATCTTACTTCAAAAAATGATTTTGCAAATATTTTTGGTACTCCGACTAACGCAGCTGAACGTTATTTTTATTATTCCGTACAACAACAGTTTAATGCAGGTACAAACGCGCAAGTAAGTGTTTATCGTTTACCTTATGGCGGGGGAATGGGTGACGGATATGCAACTAATAAATATAGTGCTTTAGTATTTCCGGTTGTAGCAGCTTCAGCAGGGGATACAGTTTCACATGCTGCAACAAGATCGATATACCTTTCATCTGCAGGCACTTACTATCTAGGTGCGCCAGAGCTTATTCAATTAACTCAAGATGATTATACTACATTAAAACAAAACGGTATACAGTGGAGTGGTTCTAGTAGCAGTACTGCACCAGTTATTCAGGATATTAACAGTTTAAGCGGTGACGGTATTGGTTTAATTGTTATTAATGAAGCCCAAACTACAATTAACGAAAAGTTTGAAGGGTTATATTTAAACATTGCAGATAATAGTAATCTAAGTCCAACTACAGACTATAAAGCAGTACGAAATGTATACACAATTACAACTGATTACCAATACTTTGGTTTGAATACAGGCACGTATTATCAAACAATTCCTACAGATCGTTTAAGCTTTCAATTGTCTGCAACTTATACAGATTTAACACCAAGTATTTCTCAGTTAATTGAAAACATTCCACAATATAATATTTCTTCTATTGGCGGCTCTGGTTTTGATGATTTAGCGATTGTTTCTCTCTTTAAGGTAAGAACGTCACCTTTTGGCAATAATCCATTAGAGTTATCTTATAGCTTACAAGAGGGTTATGCAACATCATTTTATTCTAACCGTACTGTACAAGATAAAAACGGTGGGGCAGCTAAAAGCGATTATATTGAAACAGTTATAAATAATGCTTCATCAAATTTAACTGTTTTACTTAATCCTAACATTGCAAATAATACTAACTGGTTGGATGGTAATGGTAATGCCCAAAAACATGTTAGAGTATTAACTAGTTCTAATGTACCAGCAGGTTACGGGGCAGCAAACAATTTATTCCCATTAGGGGTATACGCACCTTCATTAGATACAACAACTACTAAAACAATTGGTGATGTAGGAGCTAAGCTTGATAACGCATTAGCTTTAGCAAGCAATGCTGATGTATATAATATAGATGTAGTAGTTGATGCAGGTCTTTCAACTATTGCAGCAATTGCAAATAATGGTGTATATGATGATACAGCATACAGTTCAACGATTTCTGCTCAAATAGACGCTTTAACTAGCTCAGATGGCTCTTATGCACCAGGAATATATGATAAAATAGTTCCGACGTGGAAGCAAATAACTCAAAAGTTTATACAGTTTACCACATATCAGCGTAAAGATTGTATTTTTATTTCTGATCCATTACGTCAAATATTTGTACAAGGTGCAAATTTTAAAACGTTAAATGACCATGCTGCAACTTTTTCAAATAATATTTACTGGCCGCTACGTAATACGTATACGGATTACAATACAAGCTATGCTACAACTTACGGTAATTGGGTAAAAATAATTGATTCCTTTACTTCTAAAGTAGTATGGTTGCCGTTCTCTGGCTATGCTGCAGCAATTTATACAAATAATGACGCAGTAGCTTATCCATGGGCAGCACCAGCAGGGGCAACACGCGGTACAGTAACAGGTGTTGTTGATATTGCAGTTAACCCAAATCAAAAGCAACGCGATTTACTATATAAAATTGCAGTCAATCCAGTAGTAAATCAGCCAGGTGCGGGTATTTCAATACAAGGACAAAAAACATTACTACAAACACCAAGTGCGTTTGACCGTATTAACGTACGTCGTTTATTCTTATTCTTAGAAAAATCAGTACTTGCTACAAGCAAATCGTTCTTGTTTGAACCAAATACAACATTTACACGCAATAGATTAATTAATACAATCAACCCTGTATTTAGTTTAGCTAAAAACAGTCAAGGTGTTTATGACTATTTACTTGTATGTAACGACACAAATAATACCCCAGATGTTGTTGACGATAATTCGCTTGTTATAGACATTTATATTAAACCAGTACGTACAGCAGAATTCATATTAGTTAACTTCTATTGTACAAAAACATCTCAAAACTTTCAGGAGTTAACACAATAACCTTAACATAAATATATAATATGTCACAAACTATTCAGGATTTTTATCGCGTAGCGCAGCAAAGAGATTTTACTCGTGACTACATGTTACGGGTAACGTCTTTAGGTAATAATGTATTAAACGAGGATGATTTCGTGTATATCACCACTGCTACTTTACCAGGTAGAGATATACACCCACAAAAAGCAACCTATATGGGCTTAGATTTTAATTTTCCAGGAACTGTAATGTATCCAGGTAGCAATGGCTGGGCAGTTGAATTTCGTTCTGATAAAGCTAATATTATAAGAGAAAAACTAGAATTCTGGCAAAGAGGCGAGATTTTTAATGATTTAACTAGTACTGGTAATCTAGGAGTAAGAGGTCCCGAATCTGTTATACAACTTAATCAAGTTGATGATAAACTTAACACTCTTAATGTATACAATCTTTACGGTGCATATATATTAAAAATTGGTGATTTAAAGTACAATATAGCAGGTACTGGTGCGCCTTTAAGCTTTGCAGCTACTTTAGCATATCATTACTGGACTAAAGGATAAGTTTTACAATATATTATAACGAACCCGGCTGCAAAGTCGGGTTTTTTGTTGTATTAAGCTTAAGTATTAGTATGACTGTTATACCAGACATACAAACTTTTTTTGCGCAGTCTAGAACTTTTGGTTTTAGTAAAAAATATAATTTTCAAATATCTAATATAACTAATGCCCCGGTGCCAATAAATGCCGGAGTTTTATTGTACGCTCAATCCACAAGTGTACCTTCGCGAGGTATTAATACTACAAAAGTACCATACAAAGCGTTTGATTTCGTGGTACCTACTAATGCTAATTTTCCTGATCAAAATCGATGGAAGATTACTTTCTTTTCAGATGACAAACAATATATAAGAAGCTTGTTTGAGGCATGGAGTAATGCTTTGTATGATCCTTTAACTAATCAAAGTACAGGCACTATAGCTAATGACGCATTTAACGGGTTTACATCTTGTAATTTAGACTTAGATTTATTAAGCGAAAATAAAGCAAAAGTAATTAGAACATATAAATTACAGGGAGTGTTTCCAACACTTATAGAAGGAGTGGAATATGATATATCTGATACTGGTACAAATGTAGTTAAGTTACCGGTTATATTAGCGTTTCAGTATTTTACAGTTACAGCATAAGTAATAGTATGGCAGATACAGATCAAACGTTAACAAGATTTTATCAAACAGCGCAGGATTATGGATTTTCAAGAGATTATCAAGCTAGGGTTGAGCATTTAAAAATAAATGGTATTGATTATCCTCAAGATGGTTTATTGTATATTAAAGATTTTTCTGTACCAGGTGTTAAAAGATCCGTATCAACAGTAAAATATTTTGGTGTGGATGTACATTCGCCGGGAACTAGAGATTACGGAGAAAGCAATAATTGGAGTGTAACATTTTACGTAGACCAGGCTTTAGCTTTTAGGTTTTGGTTAGAACAGAGAGCTACAGAAACTGCTATAAACAATGGCGGACAAATAAGGCAACATAATCAAGTACCTACTGAAACCGACCTTGCTCAAATTGTAATATACGACGATCAATTAATTAAACGTACTACTTATTACATTTACGGTTTATTTGTAATAGATGTACCTGCTATGTCTTATAGTTTAACTGGTAACGGTAAAGCACAAGAAATTAAAGTAAAATTTGGTTATCAATACTGGGATTATCTTTTGCATACTCCAAGTACCCCCTCGGTAGTTGTTAATAATCCTGTACCATCAGCCGCTACCTCAGTACTTTTTTCCCCTCTTAAATCTGGTAATTCTTTTGCACAACCGTTAAGTTTTAAAGGATAAGCTTAAAAAATGGCTTCTGATACGGAAAATTTTTTACAGAAAGTATTGTCCAATCCTGGTTTTCATATACCTATTGAAGCTAATTTTATAATAGGTATGCAGGGTTTAAACACCCGTATAATAAAAAACTTAAATACAAACTATAACAATATACAATTTTTTGATAAAGTTAATATAGCAGACACTCGAGTACTTTGGAAAGTTATAACTGATGATGATTTATTTTTAGCTAATGGTGTATCTATACCCGGTGAAACTTTAAAAACTAGCAAAGTAGGTTATTCTTCTGATAGTAACGGATTGTATGGGGGGTTTTTATCTAGTCCAGTTTTTAATGGTCGTGGAGATACAGGCAATTTAAGTATAACGTTTCTAGAAACAAACAAATCGTTTTTAGATTATGTAATTAGACCTTGGATAATAGCAGCTTCTCATTATGGGTATTTTGCTAAATCTAGCGGCTCTACTCAAAACTTTAAAACTGATATAACTATAACTTTTTTAGATAAAACTTCAACAGGTAATGATGCCGGAATTCGTAAAATATTTGTGTTTCATGATGCAGTACCTGTCAATTTAGAGGGTGCTGATGCAAACTATGGTAGTACAGCAAGTACTGGAATACGTACTTCTAAAATATCTTGGACTTATTCAACATATGAAGTTAACGCTGTAAATTTACCTAGCATTACCTCGTTTGTTAGCGCTCCTAAAGCTAATTTCAATCCTACTAATTTTAATACTAATTTTGAAAATACACCAGCTAAGATGGATCAATCTACTCTTTTATATAATAACAATATAAATGCATTTCAAAAAACTATTATTTTACAAGATAATATATTAAATCCTAAAGCTTCTTTAGCTAAGTCTGCGACAATAGGGACTGGTATAGGTTAATTGTAGAGTAATTAGCATATTTTGTAAGTTAATACTAGTATGCCTTTCAAACTAAATGCTTATCTACCGAGTAAACAATGCGAGGTACGTATAAAAGAGCTCTACTATAAACAATATAGAGATTTAGTTAAAAGTCTGTATAATACTAATAAAAAAGAAACTATACAACAGTATAATTCAATTTTAGAAGACCTTTGTTCAGATGCTGTTGATAACGAGACAACTTTTGAAGACAAATTATCCTTACTGTTAACTATACGTAATTATTGTGTAAGCCCGGATTTGAAATTAAAATGTGTACTGGCTAACGGGGAAACGTTTAATAGTAATATAGATTTAGAAAAAATAATTAAATTAGTTAATAATATTAATAAATCCAGTATAGTGGTATTAAATGATATAACAATAAGATTTTCATCTTATAAAATAAGAGACGAATGGGTTTTTTCAGGAAATAACAAAGATACTATTAGTATTTTGTCTTCTTGGGTAGATTCTATAGAGATTAATAATCAGCTTATATTATTTAAGGATTTGTATTATGAAGAAAGGTTTAAGATAATAGAAGCATTACCTGTAGAGTTGGTAAGATTATTAAATAGAGAGGTAAAAAAAATAGAAGACAAATTTGAAAGTATTGAGCTATTAACGGTAAAAAATCCTATCACTCAAAATACAATTTTAAGTTTGTCCTGTAATATTACATTTGAAGTATTGCAGAAAATGGTTGAATTTTTGTTTGCAGAAAATCTAAACAATGTGTATCGGGCATTTTATAATATGGTTAACTATGGTGGATTTACTGCTGAATATGTGGACAGTATAACTCCAATTGAATTACAGGTGTATTGGATGTATTATATGCAGGATAGGCAAAAAAAAGAAGAAACAAAAGCCCCTTCTGTACCAGTGGGTAGTTTACAAACAACACACAATAATGAATTAGGATTTTAACTATGACAAATATTAATGATATAATAAACACTCTTAATACAATAGCAGAGAAAAACTCTATAGATGTGTATTTGCCTTGTATAGGGTCTACAACAAAAGTTAAATCTCTCACCACCAAGCAACAAAAAATGTTTTATACATGTATTAAAGATAATATACTTTATAATACCAAGTTTATTATTACCGCGTATGACGTAATAAAAGAAAATTTATTAGATAAAACAATATTAAACATATTAACTATTGTAGATAGAGATATTATATTGCTAGCATTACGTAAACAAGCGCTCGGTACTAAAGTAAAAAAAGCTGATTTTACTAACTGCTTAAACAATGCTAATACTATAATTCTGCCTGAAAGTAAAAAAATAACATTAGATAGTATTACCTTAGAATTACAAGTACCACTAGCAACAGATCAGTACAACATGGAATGGGAGTTAAGAAGAAATTTAGATGATATAAAATTAACCTTAGAAGAAATTACTCAAAATGTAGTTATTAATAATGTAGTTAAATTTATTAAAGAAATTTATATAAATGATGTAGCTATAAATATCAATAATTTGTCTTATGCAGATAGAATTAATATTGCTGAAAAGTTACCTTCAGAGTTTTTGAATTTGATTCAAGTTTATGCAATTGAAATAAATGATACAACATCAAGTATCACAATTGCTCGGGTTAATGAAAATTCTTTGTTAGAATTCAAGATAAACGCGGATTTCTTTATTGATAATTGATATAAAGGAAATGCCCGTACCTAAGTATTTTTATGTCAGAAAAATTAAACGAATCCATTGATACTTTAAATACCACTATAGAAAGTTTTGGAAATTCGATTGCACAATTACCAGGAAATATTGCAAAACAAAATGTATCTGAATTAGAAAGAGTATTAAATACAATAACCAATAATGTAAGTACTGCTTTAAATCAAAGTAAACTTGTAGACACTATAGGTAAATTATCTTCAGCTATTGAAGCTGGTAAACCAGAAACTAATGAAAAAGACAAATCGGATGAAAGTAAAGAAGAAGAAACATTACAAAAACAAATTTTAGCTGCAATATTAAGTGGTAATGAATTAACTCAGAAACAGTTAGATGAACAACAAAAAATAAAAGAAATTGAAAGTAAGTTTGCAGAAAAAATAGAAAAATTAAATGAAACTTTAGAGCAATCAAAACAAGCGTTAAGGGAGACTGATTATAGTGAAGAAGTATCTACAGTAAAAGGAAAGTATAGTCCTTTTAAATTTTCTAAAGCTAAAAACAAGGGTATTTTAGGAGGTATACCTGGCTTTGCGGAAGGATGGGATAATTTAATAAAAGAAAAAGAAAAAAATGAAATAAGTAAAATTGAAAATAAATATCCTGAAGTAGCTAAAATTAGAGAAAATGAAAAAGAAATAAAAGCGTTGGAGAGACAAAAGAATAGCGAAATAAAAGAGGCTCTTAATGTACTACCTAAACAACAGGAAATACCTTCACTTGCTGTTCAAGCGAAAGTGTCGGAAGTAGAACAGAAAGCAGGAGAACAGCGATTACAAGACGCATTAAATGAAGAAAAGACTAAAAAAGATGATCGTCAGTTAGAATTATTACCTAATAGCTCTTTAGATAATGTAGTTATAACTCCCGAACTAGAAGAAAAAAACAGAGATGCTGTAGCTAAACAGCAACAACAAATAGTTAATATTATTGAAGCGGCTAAACAAAAACAAAATGAAAGTGTAGGTACATCTGATAAAAATAAAAATCCTGAATCAGGAGCTGAGAGTGAAATAACTATTGTAGATATAAAACCAGATGCAATTGAAAAATTAGCAGAAAAAATAGGGGAAAAACTTGCAGATGCTATTAATTCTAATAATTTGCAAGAAAGAGAAGAACAAGCAGAACTAGCGGCTTCTGGAATTGAAGGTTTAAATGAAAATGAAATAACGACAGAAAAATTAACAAACAATTCTAATCCACCCGTAGAACAATCTCAACCTATTGGTCCGGTTTTACCACAAATAAAAGAAGGTTTTGAACGAATAGAAATGTCTAATGGACAAGTTAGATATAGAGAAGTAGAAAGTAAAAAATTTGTTAGTATAGAAGAAGCTACAATTGCTGGTACAGTTTTTAGGGAAAATGTTAACGCAGATACACTAATTGAACCTGGCGGTGAAGGTATACCAAAAAAAGCAGAAGGTGGAGAAGTTTATAACGGAGAACCTGTAGTTGTAGGAGAACAAGGACCTGAATTATTTATACCTGAAAATAAAGGTCAAATTATAACAAATGAAAATTTTAAATCTAGTACAGAAAGCCAAACTAATATTATTAAAGGTATTTCAGCTATACAAAAGACAGCTAGTTCTTTACAAACTAATTTAAACAATACTACATCTAATTTAAACAAAATACAGGGAGATGTGTTAGCTAATACTTCTAGTGTATTAGAAAATATATCGAATACAGCCACTCAAATACAAGATAATAGTTCGAGTGAATTATTAAAAAATATGTGTATGTCTTTACACGATATTAGTGAAAAGCTTGATATTAATAATAATCAAAACAATAGTGGAAATAGTAATGCTATAAATAGTAATTCTACTAGTTCAAGTAATAGTACAACATTTAATATTACAACTACAGGCAATCCTATAACTAATTCTCGATTAAGAACTGACAGTATGATGAATTTTAGAAGATCTATTAATTAAATATTACTATGCCTGCACCCACATACAATAACGATATAGATAAATTTCCGGTAAACAACGGTGCCCCTACATTAAATGCAAGTAAAGCTAATTTAAATTATAATGTACATGGAGATTATGCTTGGGCTTTAAATGCATCAAATTCATTAAGAAGTTTTGTACCTAGAATAGAACTGAAAGAATATAAAGTAACTTCTTCTGCTCAACTTACTCAGTTAAAATTATCGTTAGCTCAAAATCTTTCTACAGTCGGGTCTAGGTTAGTGTTTGGTGCTCAGATAGGTAACAAGCTTAATACTGGTTATATTGGTAGTATTGCTGTTGCTGGAATAGCTGCAATTACAAACACTACAACATTATTGGGATTTAACGCGAATGACCCTTATGAAGGTCTTTATCAAGGAGATCTTACAGGTTTCAATTATGTGTTGCCGTATCTAAGTCCAGATAATATGATAGCTAGTAATATAGGTACTTGGAATAAAGTAGAGGAAAGCAGAACAATACAACAATTAGCAAAAGGTGCAGGAGCTGTAGGTAATGCAATAGCTGGAGATGTAGGTAAAACAATTGCTGGTTATTTAGGTAAAGAAGTTAAAGACATTTATGAAGGGGCAAGTGCTATTAATCAAGCATATTTAGAGTTAACAAACCCGGGTGTTTCTAAAGAATCTGTAAAAGCATTTGCACCAAGCGAAATAGGCGACACTTTAACTACATCGTTTTACCTCTTTAATACCCAAAAACAACAAGACATACAAGATAATTGGAATTTTTTGTGGACGTTAACTTATCAAAATTTACCTAATAGAAAATCTATAAATTTAATGGATCCGCCGTGTATATACTCAGTAGAAGTGCCTGGTTTTAAACGATTTCCATGGGCTGTTATAACCGGCTTAAAAGTTCAAAACGTGGGTACTACTCGTCTAATTGATATAACTACAGGAGAAATAGCATCAGTTGCGCAAGCGGCAAACAATACTAACATAAAGATTATACCAGAAGTGTATAAAGTTACTATAAATATTCAAAGTTTATTTATGAACTCCCGTAATTTATTTTATTATATGAAAGACGGTAATACATCGACTAAGATTAATGTAAGAGATCTTTTTAACGGTCAACCAGAAGGTTTTTACGGCGTTTATGGTGGTGCTAGTGGTGGTGGAGAAACCGGAATATTATAATATGGACGGACAAAAACAAAATAATATCTCTACCTTACCAATTTTAAACACATTAGCATTAGAAAATCTGTTTAATGTGTATAATGACGGTCAGAATTATCATTATAATTTAATAGGTACCGTTAATATACCTGAAAGTTTAGATCAAAGTACTTATAGTACTTTTACAGTAACTAATGATAAAATGCCTTGGACATTAATATCTCAAAAAGCGTACAATACCCCTCTATTATGGTGGCTTATCTGTACAGTCAATAATATACAAAACCCTATCGATTATCCTGCAGCCGGTACAGTATTAAAGATCTTAACACCTGATTTTGTATCTAGTATATTACAGCAAATAAAAACTACTAATTAATGGCTATATCTAATTTAACTTCTAATAGTATACCTTCTACAGAAGTTAATACTAAGTTTTACAACCGTCAAAAATATCAAATTGATATTGTGTTTGATAATTTACAAGGTAACAAATTCCAATTAAATTTAGCAAGCTTGGTTACATTAGATATTGAGGAAGATAGTAGAATTTGGTATAAAAAAGCTAGTTTAGTTATTAGGAATCCAGATAATATATTTGAACAAAAGATAACAACAAGCGCTGCTGCTAATCAATATTATAAATTTAGAAATGATGGTAGAGATTTAGTTTACGTATCTATTAAAGCTATACAAGATGACGCAATAAAAGATACCGGTATAAAAGTAGACTATGATATATGGGGTATGTCTTATATATTTGCAGTATATGATAGAGAAGAAATACCTGGAGATACTTCTAAACAAAAACAATTAAAATTATATTTATGGGAATTTGAACAACAAATATTGAGTGAAACTAATGTACAGTGGTCAACTAATGAATTATTACCTTCTACTATTGTACCGGCGTATGCTACAGATGAACAAAAATTAATATTAACAGGAAATGCTATTAAAGATTTATTAAACAAAAGTTTATCTAATTATGTTTCTCAAGCTTTCGATAAAGAATGGGATATAGGTTCTAGCAAATTGTTCTTTTCAACACCATCTAACTATAAAGCTGAAGATACTTTAAGTTATCTTTTAAAAAAACATGTAAGTGCGCAAATAGGTTCTAATAGCGGGGCAGATCCGTGTATATTATCTCGCACACGATTTACTAGTCAATGGAAGTTAATTTCTTATAGTAACTTTTTCTCTAAAGCTATAAAAAGTCAAACTTTAAATAATGGTGGTGGTACTGCTACTGCAGGTGAATTACAAAGAGAAATTATACGCTTATCAGTACAAACAGGTGAAGAGGATCAAAGTTTTTTGTTTAATTTACAACAATCTCCATTCAGTTCTAATATTGCTAATACTAATTTTGTTAGTAATGTAACTAGTTACATAAAAAATATAAATTTCGTAGATATGTCTACTATAGACAATACCAGTAGTATGGTTACTTCTCCGTGTTATAGTAATGATATAAAAAATAAATTATTTAAAGTAGATTTCGTTAACAATAATATAGAAAACGTAAAAAACTATATTAATACAAACTATTCCAGCAAGCTTAAACTATATTCTACACCAGACACTTTAATAACTTTAAATAAAAATAAGATAAACACTCATGCTATTAACAATGTCTATTCTTATAGTCCGGACAAAATTAGCCAACTAGCTGAAGGTAGAAATTTTATGTTAACAGCAGCTTTATTTTATAATACTGCTGTAAGCTTTACAGCGCCTGGTTCTGTTAATAGAGAAGCTGGTACGTTTATTAGTATTGAAAAAGGCAAAGGCGGAATAATTGACGAGTTTTATAATAAACTTTTAGGTCAATGGATGGTTTATAATATATTACATCGTTTTTCTGAAAGTGACTACATGAATGAGGTAACTGCATTGAGAGTACATGCTAATGATAACATTGATATAAAGAACAATATAATTTAATAGTATGGCACTTAGCGCAACACAGGTAATAAAAACATACGACTACTACAACACCTTGACGTTGTTACCTGGTTATGTTATGCCTGGTTACGAAGATGAACAAAATATAACTAGAGCACATTATAGTACAGATTTTTCATCTAACCCTTTAGGCTCTAAAGTAGACTTCTTTGTACATTTAAATGATCCTTGTAAGTCTATAACAGACCCTAATCCTGTATTTACTGTACCTAAATCTTTGTCTGCATTAGATCCACAATGGTTTGACGGTTATTGGGACCATGCAATGTTTTATTCCCATCCGTTAGTTACTGCACAGTTAACTGCTTTACATCCTGATATATATCAAAGTTTTTCAGACTCAGTTGGTACATTAGCTTATGTACCACCAGATTATAACCCTGATAATCCAGAAGTATACGGTAGAGCTTCTGTTAATTCTTCATTAAGTCATAAAATACCGGTAAACTTGTTTAACGCAATGGATAGTTTAAATAACGATGTATTTAAATTATATGATAAGTTTACACCAAATAATCTTGG
>Ga0114962_10001644_pt1 | contig 19172 bp, 13 predicted proteins | sample C_130820_MF_Meta_FD_87017 | JGI IMG/M metagenome (GOLD analysis project Ga0114962, IMG submission 87017) | Freshwater microbial communities from Lake Croche, Canada to study carbon cycling - C_130820_MF_MetaG | ecosystem: Environmental > Aquatic > Freshwater > Lake | place: Lake Croche, Canada... | reverse complement strand
TACATCCGCTCCTTTACCCTTTTGGGTAAAGAAACCAATATTGCAAATTTATCAATAGGCCTAGTAATTTCTACCGCAGGGGCAATTAATACCAACTTCTTTAAATGAGGCAAAAATTCAGAAGCCAATGATGCTGCTAATCCTCCAATTGAATGCGCCATTATGCCATAAAAAGTGCCAAATTCTTTTTCTATTCTCAATATTGCATTTTTATATTGAAGGGAGTTGATTGTTTTTCCATCACTAATACCATGTCCGGGTGCATCAAACGCTATTATGGTAAACCCTTCTTTTTTTAATGGACGGATATATTTCTCAAATCGATAACTGTAGCTGTCAAACCCATGCAATATCAAAATCTTTTTGTTTGAGGCAATGCCCCCCTCTGGCTCCCATCTCCATCCACGAAGTGTAAGTTCGCCCTCAATCTCAACGCTTATATGTTCTCCTTTTTCAAATATAAGGGGCATAGGCCGTACAGGTTTTCCACTAAAGGGAGTACAAAATAGTTCGAATGCACTGCTTGCTGCTTTACGTGGAGCAAACAATCCAAGCAACGTAAATTTTATCCTATAATATTGCAGTGCTATTTTTTTAGTTAATTTCATTTCTCAAAGTGGGCAAATATATGAATGTAGTGATTATAGGCACGGGGAATGTGGCAACTGTATTAGGGAAACTTATAAGCAATAAAGGACATAAGATTGTAGAGATTGTTGGCCGAAACGCAATAGCTACCCAAACCCTAGCAAGAATCTGCCAAGCCAATCCCAACACAAACTTTTCTAACATTAACGATTCTGCAGACATCTACATTGTAGCAGTGGTTGATACTGCAATAGAAACGGTTACCAAACAACTTACACTACAAAACAAGATTGTAGTACATACAGCAGGTTCAGTCTCCATTCAAACGCTACAACATCTCTCAGGAAGTCATGGAGTACTTTGGCCGTTACAAACTTTGAGAAAAGAAATGAAAACTTTACCCGAGATACCATTTGTAATAGATGCTAACAGCGAAACTTCTTATACCACCCTACTAGCATTTACTAAAAGTATCAGTGATACTGTGTTTAGAGCAAATGATGCTAAACGAATAAAACTTCACCTTGCTGCAGTATTCGTATCAAACTTTACCAATCATCTTTACACTCTTACGGAGGATTATTGTCACAAAGAAGCATTAGATTTTAAATTATTATACCCACTTATTCAAGAAACAGGCAACAGGATATTATCCAATTCTCCAAGATTGGTTCAGACTGGGCCTGCAATTCGTAAGGACAATTCCACTATAAACAATCACCTTCAGTTGCTAAAAGGAAATCATACCCTCCATAAAATTTATCAGCTACTGAGCGATAGTATCAAGGAAAGTTAATTCACACTTACATTTACCCAATGATATGTACACTTACCATCGTTCGTTATCCAAAATTTGGGGGCATTATTGGTATACTTTCAATGGCAATATTTCATTTCCCCCTTTTTCTCAACAGATACATTTCATTCTATAAACTTATGGGATGTGGCAATAATGGCTCTTTCGATAAACACCCCGATTGGAATCAATGGGCCATTCTTTTAGTGCATAAAAGTCCTTTTACTTTTAACTTTCCTTTTATAAATAGTTGGATTAAGTTTTTTAAAGCTGATGTTTCTACCCTTACTTTACAGCCCATAGAAGGTCATGGAACATGGGATGGAAAAGAAGTTTTTGGCAAACTGCCCAAACAAACAGATTATGAGGGAAGTATCGCTGTTCTAACTAGGGCTACAATTCGACTTAGCAAATTGAAAGCATTCTGGAGTAATGTAGACGGGGTTGCCAAACAAATGGCGGGTGCAGATGGGCTAATTACATCATTAGGAATTGGAGAGATTCCCTTTATTAAACAAGCGACTTTAAGTGTTTGGAAAAGTAAGGCAGATATGAAGAATTTTGCTTACAAAATGTACGAACATGCCGAGGTAATTCGTAAAACAAAAAAGGAAAATTGGTATAGTGAAGAGATGTTTGTTCGGTTTATACCAGTTAAACTTGAGAAGGAGTAAGGCTTAAGTTATAGTTATAGGTTATAGGTCAAAAGTTATGGGTTATAAGTCATAAGTTATAAGTTATAAGTTGAAGAAAGAAAGAAATTAAAATAACCTACTGCTTATGACCTGCTCTTTATGCCTTGTGACTTACGCCTTACAACTTATGACTTACGCCTTACGCCTAAATGAATATTATGAATAAAGTATCCGTTACTTCCGAAGTAGGAAGATTAAGAAGATTGTTAGTACATAGTCCTGATAGTGGCTTAGGTAAAGTGGTTCCCTCCAAAGCGCAGGACTGGTTATTTGAGGATATTGTTCACTTAGAAACGATACGTAAATATGAGTACGACTATTATACCAAGATTCTATTGTATTTTCTTGATCCTGAAAAGATAAAAGGAAAGTTGAAGGATATAGACGCTGCAGATAACAAACGTAACTTCTACAAACCTGGTCATGAAGGTTTCTTTAAAAGCGAAAAAGTAATAGAATTGCAATGGCTATTGGCAGAAGTTTTGGAGGATAAAAGTATTAGAACCGAATTAGTTTCGGCAGTGTGTGCAATAGAAGGTTGTACTTATTTTACCCACAAAGAATTGTTGGCTTACACAGCAATAGAACTAGCAACTACTTTTGTTTCTGGAACATCTAAAGAAAAACAGTTGTTGTTTGCACCTATTCCCAACTTCATCTTTACTAGGGATATTGGCATTACCATTAATAGTTATGTACTGCTAAACAAACCAGCCAAAAAAGCGAGGACAAGGGAGGCATTATTAGCTAAATATATCTTCTTCAATCACGAACTCTTTGCAGATTACAGCAACAATATCATCGAGTTATCAGATAGTCAGTACAGCTTTTTATTACCCAAAGAAGAAGATGACAAGAAAGTAACACTAGAAGGTGGCGACATTATGGTGGTAAGTAAGAATCATTTATTGGTAGGTGTAAGCGAACGGACTAGCTCCGAAGCAGCAGCAAAGATTACCAATACCATGTTCGAAAAAGGAATTGTAGAAAAAGTAACCATCATAAAGATTCCTAAGAAGAGGGATTATATGCATATAGATACTGTTTTTACTCAAGTGAAAAGAGATGTATGGGTAATGCTCGGCAACTTCTCTACCAAAGCTGTTAAACATGAAGATGAAGACGCAATTGAAAGAATATTGGAAGTAAAGAAAGAGGAGAAGATTAAAATTTTACAATTTAATAAGAACAATCCCGAAGCGCCCAAAGCATTTGAAAGCTTAGAGGAACTTTTGATTGATATCAGCAAGACCGATCTTGGTTGTACAAGTGAAGTAAAAATCATATTTAGTGGCAACAATGAATTCCCATACAGTGCTAGAGAACAATGGACAGATAGTTGCAACCTATTGGCTTTAAAAGAAGGAGTCGTATTAGCTTACGATCGTAACAATAAAACAACTGAAGCCTTTGAAGCCAACGGGTTCAATATAATAAAGGCAAAGGCATTAGTTAAAGGTTTAGAAGACGGCACCATTGACCCAGAAACGATTACTGACACAGTAATCCTGATGCCTTCTGCAGAACTTTCCCGAGCAAGAGGTGGATTCCATTGTATGAGTATGCCATTGCTTAGAGATGAAATCTTTTAGTTGTTAGTGTTTAGTTATTTGTCGTTAGTGACAAGTAATGTATCTTAACTACAAGGAACTGTCTTTCTTCTAACTACAAATAACTAATCACTAATAAATAATTAATAATTCATGACTTCTCACTTACTAATGATACGCCCCTCAAACTTTGCTTTTAATACAGAGACGGCTGTGAATAATTCATTTCAGGTACCTTCTTTGGACAATACCACTATACAATCTAAAGCATTATCGGAGTTTAACTCTTTTGTAGATAAACTTACTGCCAATGGCATAGATGTAACAGTTGTGCAAGACACACCCTATCCGCACACCCCCGACTCTATCTTTCCTAATAACTGGATTTCATTTCATTCAAATGGCACCATTTGTTTGTACCCCATGTTTGCCGCCAACAGACGATTGGAAAGGAAGCCACATGTGTTGGAGGCCATTCAAAAGAGGTTCGTGGTAAAGTACACAATCGATTTCTCTGTTTACGAAAACAACCAGACTTTTCTGGAAGGCACAGGAAGTATGGTATTAGACAGAGACAATCAAATGGCTTTTGCTTGTTTATCTCAGCGTACCAATAAGTTTGTATTGCGTGAATTCTGTAAGTCCATGAACTATACCCCCATTACGTTCATTGCCAATGACGAAAGAGGCAACTCCATCTATCATACCAATGTAATGATGTGTGTGGCGGATGAATATGTGGTTATTTGTTTGGCTTCCATCACCGAAGATTTTGAAAGAGAATATGTGGTTAAGGCTTTGGAGAGTAGCGGCAAACAAATAGTTGCAATTACCTACCATCAACTTAATCACTTCGCAGGCAATATGCTACAAGTAAAGAATAAGAACGGAGAAAAATTTTTGGTGATGAGTACACAGGCATTTAATAGTCTCGACACAAATCAATTAAAAATAATAGAATCCTTCAACCCCATCCTTCACAGCGACCTCTCTACCATTGAAACAAATGGCGGAGGTAGTGCGAGGTGTATGATGGCAGAAGTGTTTCTTCCAGTTATCAGTGAACAGTAAACAGTTACCAGTTACAAGATGAAAGTGAACAGCTAATAATTGACTTAACTGATTACTGATCACTATTTTGCACCTCTACAACGTTTTCATAGAATAAATATAGAATTTTATAGCCAATTCGATTTTGGCTATTATAGTTTCTCTTATCTTCGGCGAAATTTTAAAACAATATGAATTTACACGAGTATCAGGCAAAGGAATTACTTAAAAAGTATAATGTGCCAGTGCAAGAAGGTATCGCTGTCGAAACGGTGGCTGCTGCTGAAGAAGCTTACCGTCAGATAAAGACAGAAACTAACAATAAGTTTGCTGTTGTAAAAGCACAAATCCACGCTGGTGGTCGTGGTAAGGGTAAGGTAAAAGAAACCGGAATGAACGGGGTAAAGGTTGGAAAGAGTGTTGAGGACATTGCAAGTTTTGCAACAGGAATCCTTGGAGGAACCTTGGTTACAATTCAAACAGGAGAAGCAGGAAAGAAAGTAAACAAAATTTTGGTTGCACAAGACGTTTACTATGAAGGACCAAACCCTACAAAAGAATTCTATCTAAGTATCTTATTAGACAGGTCTAAAGGTCAAAACGTAATCATGTACAGTACCGAAGGTGGTATGGACATCGAGGATGTGGCACACAATACACCCGAAAAAATATTTAAGGAACTAGTTCACCCTGGTGGTGGTTTGTTGCCATTTCAAGCTCGTAAAATTGCTTTTAACTTCGGATTGTCAGGTGAAGCTTTCAAGAACTGTGTAAAATTTGTTACCAATCTATACAATGCTTATGTTGGTTTAGATGCGAGCATGATTGAAATTAACCCATTCTTCAAAACAAGCGATGAGAAAATGATTGCTGTCGATTGTAAGATGAATTTGGATGATAACGCTTTGATGCGTCATGCGGACATTGCACAACTAAGAGATATCTCTGAAGAAGATCCTACAGAAGTAGAAGCTGGTCAATTCAACCTGAATTTCGTTAAACTAGATGGCAATGTAGGTTGTATGGTGAATGGTGCTGGTTTAGCAATGGCCACTATGGATATGATTAAACTAAGCGGAGGCGAACCTGCCAACTTCTTAGATGTAGGAGGTACTGCAAATGCACAAACTGTAGAGGCAGGGTTCAGAATTATCATGAAAGACCCTAATGTAAAGGCTATCTTGATTAACATATTTGGTGGTATCGTACGTTGCGATCGTGTTGCAGCTGGTGTTATTGAAGCATATAACAAATTGGCTAACATCGAAATTCCAATCATTGTTCGTTTGCAAGGAACTAATGCTACTGAAGCTAAGAAACTAATAGATGAAAGTGGATTGAAAGTTCAGTCTGCTATCTTATTAAGCGAAGCAGCTGATTTGGTAAAGAAAGCAGTAGCTTAGTTTGTAAATTAGTTTCTGTTTTAATTATAAATAAGGTACGGTCTTCAATGTGTATTGAAGACCGTTTTTTTCAGAAATAGATGTACTCTCATATAACTAAATGTTTTTAAGGAGTGGATTCATTATATGTATTTCCTCTTAGAGGGATTGTTACTTCTTTGGAACTGATACCAAACAGATGATCAAAATCTAATTTGTACGACAAACTTACACCTTGCCTATTTACACGACCAAGTGTAGAGCCACTTATATCCAAACTATTCTTATTAAATACAATGCCACGTAATCTTTTGTCTTTTGAAAGTATCAATTCAATATTCAGGTCGGGCAACCATTGAAAATTGCCATTAGCAATAGTGGAGGTCGATCCGGGGGCAGAAAAATCCAGATCTCCCCCAAAGGACACAATTACGTTGTCATTAAAAAAGCTTTTACCTATCTTAAAGTTTACATTGGTTCTATCCAAATGGCTACTACTACTTGTTGCCGACAATCCACTAGACTGATCGAGTATACTCGAACTACTGTATACAGAAGTTCCTAAATCAAATTGAAGACCTCTATCACCCGTCAACTTATACAAAAGATTCGACACTGCTTTGTTCACTTGCTTTGTAAGCAACTGTGAGATTGTATTAACACCTAAACTATTGATGGTAGCACCATTTCCAGCTAATAACCCTTGCCCATAAGGTGCAAATGCTCCAAAAACAATTAAAGAAGTCGCCTGAGAAAGCATCTCATTTTGATCAGCTTCGATTCTATTAACAAATTCCATAAAAACAGGATCTGTTTTTACAGGACTTGATTGAGGAAAATCTAATTTGAAAGTGATTTGTGGTTTTATTAATTGTTCTCTTAATGATGCAATTACAAATACCTGCCCACGATAAGACTTGGTAGAACTATTCACAGCAGCCTGCTGAGAAGATAACAAATCGCCCACACTTACCCTATCCGCTATATATTGTGCATCAATGTGTATTTCGGCATTCGAAGGATTGCCTGTCCACTCTATATAATTACCTACATTGGGTAACAAAATAAATGGTTTTTTAATAAAGGATTGAAAACTAAAGTCATAACTACCCTGATCTATATTATAACGCCCCTTCATAGTAAAAGGTGCCGTTGTGCCAGCGACTATTTTAAGTCGTCCATTACCCACTGCCTTAATTACATCCCCCGATTGATCATCTAAAATAACATCAATTCCTACGTATTTATTTGCAGTCAAATCGAGGTCAACTGTCAGATCAAACTCACTTTTCGTACCATTAGATTGTATCTCTGAACCATATTTTTTAAAAACTATAAAATCGGCGCTACCGCTTTCTTTATTAATACTATTAGGAATATATAGGTGTGAAGAATCATTTGCCTCTGCTATCATCTTAAGATATGTTTTCCTCTCGGGTCCTTTAAAACTTACAGAAGCCTTGCCAAAGGCACGACCGTAAAATAATTTATTATCTTTTTGTTTGGTATCTATCAACAAAAGTTTGGGTGTGACTAGGGTAAAATCAAAATTCATATTTTTAAACCCCTTCTCATAAAGTTTTCCTTTAACAGTACCTTTATTCTTGAACTTATCCTTTATTACCAACTCGCCGAAACTAATACCATCCTCCTCAAAGTTTACCAATGCACTATCTATTGTATAATATACCTGTGTATAAATCACTTTTAATCCTGCATTCTTAAGGCTAACTTTTCCTACCAATTGAGGTTTATTAGGATCTCCTTTTACAATTAAATTGCCGGTAACACTACCCGTTATATCCGAGAAGATATCCCCCAAAAAACGTTGCACAAAGCTAGCTTTAGCATCCTCTAAATTAGAATTTATATACAAAGCATCTCCCGTGGAATCTTTGGTATTGTAATGGCCTTCACTGTTGAGTTTATAACTCTTATTAGGAGAATTTGCTTTAAAATTTAAAATACCACTTTTTGTATCAAACCCGGCAGATAGATTTAGCACCCCAACCGAATCTGAATCGATCCTAAATTGCTCCGCTTTAATATGTGCTGTTGCATTAAAATTACCGTAAAAGTCACTCAATTTCACTTCACCATTTGCCAAACCCTCAAACTGTGGATCTCTAATAAACAAGGAAGTAATATCTCCAACTACTACATTCTTCAACTTAAGTGTGAGATTATCAGTAGTACTCTCGGCATTATTTGGATCTGTCTCTACTTTTATTTCCTGTAATCCTTGGGTAAACTTTACATTGTCTGCACTAACAACATTTCGTCTTATTTCAATTTGTCCAGTATTTTCTAAATTCCACCTTTTATCGTTCAATATAAAATATGAAGGCTTGAAATTAACCTTAACTCCATCTTCAAATGTTGTAATTGCAGCATTAATATTGGCTTCATTCAGTGTATTATCTGCTTTTGTGTTGAGTTGTAAATTTGAATGGTCATTGCTAGAAACAACAGATAAAATTGTATTTGGAAAGTTGAGACTATCACCAATTCGTATATTGGTGATATCTCCATTCAACTTTAAAGAATCTAAAGTGCCAACACTAGTGATGCTAGCATCCGTAAGATGATACTTATCAAAAGTTAGGGAAGGAATATCTGCCTGTAAGGAAAATTTATTTGAAATGGAATTTATACTTCCAGTGATATTAGCATAATCTAACCCACCAAGTCTTTTATCTATTATTTTGAGATAATCATTAAAATCTCTTGTATATAATGTCGCTCTAAAATCCTGCCGAAGAAGCGGGGTAGTCGGAGTTATATAATAGGAAGGAAAATAATGGCTCATATAGCTTTGATAAGCAGATGGCAAATCTAAAAGATTATAGTCTTTTCCTGTAATAAGAAGTGTAAACTCATTGCTTTGAAGACTAAGAATCTTTTCCCCAATCCCATTTGCACTTGTACACAACACAAGAGAATCGAAACTTAACTTATTCTTTTCATGCAAAAGACTAGCATTCAATATTTTTGCTGTACCTACAAAATTGTCAATATTATTGCCACTAAAGTTCATATCCAACAACCCAGTTAACTCTATATTATCGTTGGTAAGCTTTAAATTTTTGAAATTACAACTATGAAGATCTCCCAAAACATTAATACTTGCACCTGCCTTACTAAGATTGGTTTCTATAGTACTCGTAAAGTCTAGATTTGGATCGTCAATTTTTATATCGCCTTTAAATAAATTACTAATCAAGGTCGCATCCGTTTTGATATTAGTATAATTATACCCATTAAATTCAAGGTTATTAAACATACCATCAATACTGGTGTTTATCTTGCTCAAGTTGAAGCTAGTACCTGTAATCTTACCCTGAAAATCGACTAATCCTATTTGTGAACCATTCACAAATTTTCCTAAATTAAATCGGTTAGACAACAAAGTAGCAGCATAAATAGGCTCCTCTTTTCCTTTTTCAGGAAATTTCATAGTTGCATCGGCATTAACAGCACCAATATTCGAGCTCAAAACACCATTTGTTTTAAAATCATATAAAGTCCCATTGAAGCTTCCTCTAAAAAGCATTGTCCCTAGCGCATCCAAGTTCACGACATCGACGTCTTTAATTGCAGGTATAAATGTTTTTAAATCTGAAACATTAGTTTTAACAGTACCATTTGGAAAATTAATTACCATCTTCTCAACCGAAGGAATCCCCTTGATACTCAAATCACCTTGCACATCGCTTGTACCACCAGATCGTATAAATAGATTTTTTACATCAAAGTTTGCAACTGTCCCTAAAAAGTTTCCTGCTACAAATGCTTCTTTTTTCCAATGTTTCAAATCCGGAGCAAAATAGGCAATATCATCACTACTTACTTTTGAATCACGAATCTTACCCTCCATTACCACCTTTGTAATGTAATCTTTAAAATCATCATTAAAGTGCTTAAACCGCATTGAATAATAGTCTCCCAAATGACTTCTAGGTGTTACTATATCTAGTTTGGCTAGCTCAATTATTTCTGGAGTTATCTTTAAATTCGCCTTTAGTCTTTTTAGCTCAAACCCACACCTATCCTTACAAGCTAAGTTTACATTGCTACGTAGTGTATCTTTATCAAAATATACATTGCGAAAGCTTCCGTTTAGCTGGGTTAGTTTTATATGAGTACCATCAAAATGACCGACAGGCAAATCGTCATCACTATCCAACTTGAAAATTCCATTGTGTATTCGTATACTATCAATACGCAATAATATTCCTGGATTAAAACGTAATGCCGTATGTTCTTCTTCCCTCAACAACCTTTGTTTAATAGAGTCAGGACGATATCCATCAAACTCATATAATTCAAAACGTGGTTGTTCTAGCCGGAGGTTATTAATCGCATACCTTCCTTTAATGAAATCTATTTTTTCGGCATCTAGCAAAAGTACATCAACATGTGCCGACATTTTTTCACCTACCCAGCCATCATTTTGAATGAACGTTACATTTTCTAAATCTACTTTCTTTAAATTAAAATAAATACCTCCGTTAGTAGAATGTGAGGTGTCGGAAGAAGATAGTTTATCAATAATAAACTGATAGTTCCATATTGCGTTTTTTCGATTAAGGTAGATAGACGCATCATCCAAACCAATATATTTTAATTCTGCTTTCTTTTGTAAGAAGAACCAATCTGTTATTCGAACCCTGAAGTTACCTGCATACAACAAGGTATCTTTTTGCTGATCTCGAATTAAAAAGCCATTGAAATCAAATTTGTCAAACAGGGAAAAACTAACATTATGAATTTGAACCTCTGTCTGAAGTTGTAAAGAAAGTCTTTCGGCAGCCTTCTTTGCTAGCCAAGACTGAACAGAAGTAAGTTGAACCAACAAGAGCAGCACTAGGAGAAATGCGACGAAGGATAGTATGATTCGACCAGATATCTTTATATAATTCTTCAAAAAAAACAGTGCTTTTATTTATTATTACAAAGAAACAAGCTAATATCCAAATTCAATACCAATTTTTTTGTGGGAATTACTTTCTAGACTATTTCACTTAGCTCTAATAGCTCCAGCCAACGAAACTCTTTCATTCCCAACTCATTGTCAATAGCAATCAATCTGTCGCTTAGCTTCTTAATTTCTTCAAAGGGCAAGTTGCCATCACTCATCTTATCAGCTATCTCAACCTTTTCAGTTTCTATCTTAGCAATAGCCTTCTCTATATTTTCTAGTTCCTGCTTCTCTTTAAACGACAATTTCCTTCCTTGCTTCTCTACAACTTTAGTTGATTCAACAACTTTTGCAACAACTGGCTCAGGCCTTGCATTTAACGAAGAGCCTCTTCGCTCCTTTTCCTTCTCTTCTAATCGATATTGGGTATAGTTACCCGGGAAATCCCTTACTTCACCATTACCCTCAAATACAAACAAATGATCCACCAGCCTATCCATAAAATACCGATCATGGCTGACAATCAATACGCATCCCTGATAGTCATTTAAAAAACTTTCAAGCACAGCCAACGTAGGCAAATCCAGATCATTAGTAGGCTCATCAAGTATCAAAAAGTTGGGGTTCGTAAATAAGATGGTCAGCAGTTGTAAACGCTTCTTTTCCCCCCCACTCAACGAATTCAGGTAGGTATATTGCTTCTCTGGCGTAAATAAAAACAACTCCAGAAACTGCGCAGCACTCAAGCTACTGCCATCCGCCAAGGGGAAGTTCTCTGCAAAAGTCTTAACATATTCTATTACCCTTAAGTTCTCTTTAATCTTAAGCCCCTGCTGAGAAAAATTTCCAAAAATGATGGTGTCTCCAACATTTATTTTACCACTATCAGGTTTCTCAATTCCTTGTAAGATATTAAGAAAGGTAGACTTCCCTACCCCATTCTTTCCAATTACCCCAATTCGTTCACCCTTACTGAACGTGTAATCAAATCCCTTCAATATCGGCAAATCGCCAAAGCTTTTGTATACCTTTTTCACTTCCAGTACCTTCCCTCCTATCCTGCTCATCTTCACCTGCAATTGCACCTGTGCATCCTCAATCTTTTGTTTGGCACGTGCCTCCACTTCATAAAAATTATCTTGTCTGCTCCTGCTTTTGGTGCTCCTAGCTTTAGGCTGTTTACGCATCCACTCCAGTTCCTTTCTATATTGGTTTTTTGCTTTGTCAATGCTAGCAAGTTCGCTTTCAATACGGGCAGCTTTCTTCTCCATGTAGTTTTCATAATCGCCTACATAGGTATAAATATTCTCTCTTTCAAGCTCCCATATCTCCGTACAAACCGCATCGAGGAAATATCGGTCATGCGTCACCAATAATAGAGTAATATTCTCAGAACCAAGGTAATGTTCCAGCCATTCAATCATGCCTACATCCAGATGATTGGTAGGTTCATCCATCATCAAAAGCGTGTGTTGGTGTTCAAAGCCAATATCGATCAGGGTCTTTGCCAAGGCTGCACGCTTTCTTTGCCCCCCACTCAAACTACTCACTTTATTTTGTAAGTGATGGATATTTAGTTTGCCCAAAATCTGATGCACTTTGGCTTCATAGTCCCAGGCCCCCAGTTCATCTATCTTACCAATACATTCCGTTATCATTTCCGCATCATCAGCATCCAATGCCGCCTCATATTGGCGCATCACACTCATAATTGGGTGATTACTGGTAAAAATATTCTCCAAAACTGTCTTTTCCTCATCAAACTTAGGGTCTTGCTCAAACAAAGCCACCGTAACCCCCTTGCTGATATGTACTTTACCCGATTCTTGCACCTCCTGACCAGCCAATATTCGTAATAAAGTAGACTTACCAACGCCATTTCTGGCAATCAGCGCAATTTTCTCTCCCTCGTTAATATGAAAAGTGATGTTTTTAAATAAAGGATTAATCCCGTAGCTCTTAGTTAAGCCTTCTACCGTTACATAATGCATAGCTGCAAATATAGCGGTTGGCGAAAGGAGAATATAAAATATGAAAGATAGAACATGAGCAATTAAATCTATTGTGATTTTATTCTTACATTAATCGTTACACAAGTAAGAGATTTTAAATATTTAGAAGCTGATTGAGTTAATAGTTAAGAATTACTTGCGAGTGTTTATATATTTGGAACAAGGTAAATTTTGCTGTTATAGTCTAACGCCTAAAGCAAAAAATTAAACGCAGTTACAGTTATTATTAAATCGCATAAGGAATATCAAATAATTAACTCAAAAAGCTTCTTAAATTAATTAATTATTATCATTATTTCAATATACAATTAACCCATTTTACAAGATTACTTTTACACATTATCTTTTTCTCAAAAGCAACATACACTTTGATAGGCTATTACAAGTATTTTTGTTGCTTTACTAAATGAGAGAAAAGATATGTTTTGGTACGAACCCGATGTAGCGCAAGTGGAAGAAAGGAAGGCAATGGCAGATAACCCAAAAACACTTTTCTATGGTAGCTCATCAATAAGGTTATGGGATTCATTATACAAAGATTTCGAAGCATATAAACCCCTAAACATGGGCTTTGGTGGTAGCACCCTAGCAGCTTGTATTGTTTATTTCGAAAGATTGATGGAAGGACTAAACCCTGATATTTTTGTTTTGTATGCAGGCGATAATGACCTCGGTGATGGCAGACACCCCGAAGAAGTACTCATCTTCTTCCGACAAATGGTAGTCGAAGTAAGAAAACGCTTTGGCAATATTCCACTTGTTTACATTTCTGTGAAACCAAGCATCAGACGTTTTAATATTATAGAGCAAATCAGGTTTACCAACAAAATCATCTCTTCAGAAATTAAGAAAATGGATGCAAATGTATTTTTTGTAAATATATTTGATAAGATGTTAGATGCAAACAGATACCCCATCAGGACGTTTTTTCAGTCTGAAGGGTTGCATCTGAACGATAATGGCTACGATTTATGGAGAGACACACTATTAGAATTCTTTAAAGAACATAATATTGCTTTACGCAAAAAAACTTAATGCCTATGTACACGGCTTTATCTTCTTCCATCACTACTTTTGGTTACAAAAGAGCTTATTACAAATGGTTTAGCGCACATTTAAATAGAGATATGGAATTGCTAGTATTTGGCGCTTCAGGCAAACCAGTTATATTCTTCCCAACCCGAACTGCAAAATTCTACGATTACGAAGATTGGAAAGTCGTCGAAGCTTTTAAAGACAAATTAATAGCCGGTGAAATACAATTGTTCTGTATTGACAGCGCCGACCAACAAAGTTTTTACAATAAATCCATTCCTCCTGTCGAAAGAATTAAGCAACACAATCACTTTGAGCAATATATTTTGCAAGAATTAATGCCTTTCATACGAAGCCTAAACAATAGTCAACAATTTATCTCCGCCGGTTGCAGCCTCGGTGGATTTCATGCCGCAAACATTGCTTTTAGATACCCACTATTATTTTCTAAAGTAGTTGCCATGAGCGGCAGATACGACCTCACCCTGCAGCTCTCCTATTTCAACGATTTATTTGATGGTTATATGGACGATCATATTTATAGCCACACCCCAACCAAGTATTTACCACACATTTTCAATCCACACAGCTTAGAATTATTACGAAAATTAGATATTACCATCGTTATCGGAGAAGATGATGCCTTTTTACAGAATAATAACCTGTTGCATCAACAACTCAACGAAAAACAAATACCACACAAATACTATATATGGAAAGGAGAAGCGCATAAAGCTCAATATTGGATTCAAATGGTACAACTCTATTTCTAACTAAAGGATAAAACATTACAAGTACTAGGTAATAATCACTAATAATTTATTAATTCACATTGTTAATGTCACTTTTCTACCCATACTATGCAGTAATCTTTACTTCTTTAAAAAAAGAAAAGACAGAAGGATATGAAAGAATGGCAAAGTTGATGGAAGAATTAGCTAAACGTCAAGTTGGATTCATAGGAATGGAAAGTGCAAGGCAAGAAATCGGCATTACTATTTCTTATTGGGATAGTTTAGACGCTATTAAGAGATGGAAACAAAACGCTGAACACCTTTTAGCACAAGAATTGGGCAAAACACAATGGTACGAACATTACAAAGTGAGAATTTGCTTGGTGGAAAGGGAATATGAGTATTGATTTCAACAAATATCAACTAAACAAAGTTATAAAAAGTAGAAATTTAAAACGAAATCGTTCCCTCTAAAATTTACTATATACTTTTATACCGATTATTATTATTAAAAAAGCAGCAAATCGAATAAGTCATGTATCAACTTATTTGTGAGTATTGTAAAACAATTATATCTTTTGTCTGAGCACGAACTTATAAAAGGTTGCATTGAGCAGAACCCTCATACCCAGCGTATGCTTTTTGAGCAATATGCGGGTAAATTCATGAGTGTTTGCTTACGCTACTCAATAGATTCTATGGAGGCAGAAGATATGTTGCAAGAAGGCTTTGTTAGAATATTCAATAACCTCCACCAGTTTAAATTCGAAGGATCTTTTGAAGGTTGGATGAGACGTATAGTCGTTAATGTTTGCTTGAAATACATTCAGAAAAGAAAACTACCATTTAAAGATATTGATGGAGAAAGTGCTTCCGAACTTCATATTCAACCTTACATCTATGGAAACCTTTCTGAAGATGATTTATTGAAATTGATTAGCAATCTTCCTGATGGTTATCGAATTGTTTTTAACCTCAATGTGATTGAAGGATATAGTCACGAAGAAATTGCGGTTATGCTTGGAATAGAAGCTAGCACAAGTAGAAGTCAACTTGTAAAAGCTAGAAGAATGCTTCAGAACCAGATTATTAAACTAGAAAAAATTGCCGTTTAATGCAAGAATTTGACAAATACATAAAAGATAACTTATACAATCACGAAAGCCCAGTTCCTGCTGGTCTTTGGGAGCGTATTGTATCTGAAAAAGACAAGAAAAAGCCTACTCCTCTTCCTTTTTGGAAGAATGGCTATTTCCAATCCACAATACTCGCAATAATTACTGTTGGTATAATTGGTTCGGCTTATTTCTATACCAACAAGCCTACGGGTGAAAATGCAATACACATAAAAGAAGTATCTCCATTGATTAAAATAGCTATTCTCAACAAAAATGCTACGTATAATTCAAAGGGTGTCATTATTAATACAAAGGAAAATAAATCCAATTTTACTACTATTGATTCGAGAATTATTGATAGTAAAACAAACATAATTCATTCAGTTTGTATGCACAAGTCCAATACCCAAGAAACTAACTTCAGGAAGTATAATGCTGCAACTACGGCTCATAACGGTTATGCCCCACTTCTCGTTAATAATTTCTTTGAGGTGAGCCAATCTGATGAATTAAATAATGTTAATATACAGAAAGACAATGGACGTCTACTTAATGAAAGTGAGAATGAAAACCAAAAGTTTGAAAGTGGTAGCATTGTATTAAAATCATGGAATTTACCCATAGACAGTTATGTAACTAAAACCCTTAATGACAATAAGAACATAATAACAACCATCACATTACCCAACTACACAACCAAGAATTGGTTTGTAGAATTATATGCCTCCCCAGAGTATAATAGCAAGAAAGTAGGTATCTCTAGTTCAAATTATTTTTATACCCAATCACTAGATAGTGCTCAAAAACTATCTGCCGGATTTACTGTTGGAATTCGTATTGCCAGAAACCTGACCAATCATCTTTTATTAAAAAGTGGTATTCAGTTCAACCAAACAAACGAACGTTTCAGGTACAAACAGTTTGATACAAAAAACAGTACTGTAGTAACTGAAAGGTCTTACATTAATAATGATGGTGCAACCATTTCTATCAAAGACACGAGTACCTTTATTCAAACAGGATACAGACTTATGACTAGTTACAATACGTATAAAAGTATTGAAATTCCGGTTATTGCTAGTTGGGAAGCGGGCAATAACAAGTGGCATTTTGCTGCAAATGGAGGTATCATTGCCAATATAGCGTCCTTCTATGAAGGCAAAACGTTTGACAATAACTTAAATACAGCTCCATTGAGTGCCAAGGAACAAAATGGTATTTTGAAAAGCGCAATTAATTTGAGTTTATATGGAGGTGTAAGCTTCTTGTACGACATAGGAAATAGTTTTGATGCATTTGCAGAACCATATTGTAAATATGGCCTTTCCAACAGCAGCAATACTTCATTTGGGTTCGGCCAACATTTTAATAGTTTAGGAATAAACTTTGGAATTAGATATAAAATTCCACGCTCAAGCATCAAATTATAAAAAAAGAGTATCAGATAGATTATGAAAAGATTCTTCACAAATATTTCCATATTAACGTGTTTGGCATTAGCAATAGCTAGTTGCAACAAAACCGCAGTTGGAGACTTTGTGCCCAATCCACCATTGCAACAAAATGATACTACATGGTTTACAAATGATACAATTGTTCCCATTACTTCAAGCTTAGACAAACCAGTTACAACCGATAGTTTTAACTGCATAAGTAGTGATGATGCCAGTAAAATTTCCATTGGTGACTCAGTAACAATTACTTTTCCTTCAGGGGGGTGTATGACTACTCAAAATAAGCCTTCTACAACAATTACAGCAAAGTCAGCAAAAGTTAAAGCCAATATATTGGTATTAACTTCTAAAGGAGATGTTATTAGACACAAAGTGCCTACGACAAGTAATGGAAACTTACTAAATTTTGGGGCTTATGTTAATATTAAATTAACCTACAAAGGCAACCCTATTTTTTGGAATACTGCATTACAAAAACAAATACAAATTAGGGTTAGGACAAAAGATCATTATCCAACTCTACCAATGCAATACTTTATGTATCAAGCAGATACAACCGGAAAAGACACTCTTTGGCTTCCACTAGTTAGCCATGGCCCCGTTTATCCAACTTATATTGGCGGGGGTTCATCTAACAGCCCTAATAATGGTTATCTAATTACTACCAACAAAATAGGTTGGTTTGGATGTGCTAACTCAATTCCATCTTCTCCCTATACAACCCGCATAAACATCTTTCTACCTATAAACTTTACCAATAAAAATACGGTTACTTATGCCGTATTTAATGATACAAAAACAGTAGTAAGATTAAAACCTAATCCTTTGGGAAAAAGTTATGGTGCATCAGGAATTCCAATAAATGCTAACATTACTTTGGTTTCAATTTCTAAAATTGATGGCATTTATTATTGGGCAACAAAACAAATTACTGCAACTTCAAGTAATCCAATTAAATTAACGCCAGCAAGCACTGATTTATCTAACATAGAACAGTATTTGCGGTCTCTTTAGTTTAACTTATATAATAGATAAGTCTACTATTAGATATATTTTTTGAAATTCTACTTACAGTATATGTTATTCTGAACTAAAATCGAACAATGTTGCCGTAAAAGTTCCTCTTTCCCTTTTTTTGAATATTATATCCCAATTCCCTTTATAACGTAAGACTTTAGGCACCAATAAATCATTATAATGGCTCATCTCTACCTCCATACTTACATCAAAATCATAAACTCCAGCCTTATAGCTTAAGGCATAATTCCTTCCCAATACCTCTAAGGTTTTAGCATTAAACCAAGTAGTCATTCCATCCACCACTATATCGTCTGCTCGAGGACCTAGGTCTTCTTTTGGTGTAATGGAAAACATATAACATTGACTACCGTGATATTCCTGTAATTCCAATCGATAATCATACAGCTTATGGGCGTTTTCATCATACAAATCAAGCTTGTCGCTACCAATAAAAGGGATACCATTTATCTTCTTTCCTGGATTAAAGAAAAGCATCTTCAATTGTTCTTTGTGCTTATCAATACCAGTTTTACCTTCGGTAGAAATCTGGGTATTACTTACAATATTAGTTTCCCCACACACTTTTCCTGTTGTAAAAAACAAAGAAGCATATAGCTTACCAGTAAAATAATTGTACTCGTGGTCATTTGAGTAGAAGTCACCCGTTGATTGTTCTTGCAACGTTTTCATAGTTCGACAACCATTCGAACGTAATTGCTGTGTTTTACTAAATAAGGAAGCCTTTATTTTCCCGTCTTTATCCAACATTTTTATATCGTTAAAAGAAGTATAGTTTAGTATCCTGAGATTTCTAAAT
>Ga0114962_10001641_pt1 | contig 19182 bp, 21 predicted proteins | sample C_130820_MF_Meta_FD_87017 | JGI IMG/M metagenome (GOLD analysis project Ga0114962, IMG submission 87017) | Freshwater microbial communities from Lake Croche, Canada to study carbon cycling - C_130820_MF_MetaG | ecosystem: Environmental > Aquatic > Freshwater > Lake | place: Lake Croche, Canada... | reverse complement strand
GGCATCCGCCGCCTGGGTGATGGACAACTCACCATGGACTTGCGAATCGCAGTTCGGGAAAACGGAGAGCGAGCAGCCAAGCGGATTGTGCCACTGGCAGAAATCGACACACTTATCGGGCTCGATACCTCGGCAGTACTTCTGGGGATTGGTGCGAATGCCGTCGGAAGCCGAGCCGAACTAACAGGCGAAACGAATCGCACCCGCAACTGGCCATCCGTCACTTTCGCCGCAGATGATATCGTCACCCCAGCTGCGGCGTTTGTTCTGACAACCCTGCTCACCACCCTAAAGAACTAAAGCGATTTTTCCATGGAAAAGAAGATCATCAAATCGTTGTGGGATCTCGAATTGCCAAGCGCCGCAAAGTCATCAGATGATACTTCCGGAAAATTAGAGGACCCTAAAATCAATGATCTAGTAGTCGCTGGGGGAGAAAGACCCAATACAAGCGTCTCAAATCAATCTGCAGCTCCGGTTCAAAAACCGCCCGCAATCCAGCGAATCGTAGGGACTGAGGATAAAGACAGCTACATTGCCAAGGAGATGTCACGTCTCCAAGAGCTCGCCCGTAATCTTAATCAAAAGGAGGCCAGGCTAGCGGCGGATCAGAAGGAACTTTCAGGGGAGCACGATCGTTTCAAGTCAGACAAGCTTTCACTTCAAAGCCGTCTCAATCAGCTCGTGGTCCATCAGCGCGATTGCACGGATAAAGAGAAGGCCAATTACAGGCGGGCGGCTGAGTTGGATGCGAGAGAAGCCAATCTGGTCGCCGGCGAACAAGGCCTGCTGACTCGGGAGGCCCGGATGAATCAGCGGGAAATCGACCTTGAAAATTTTATGGCGGAAGCCAAGCGTCCAGAAATCGAATTCAAGGATTTGCAAGCAACTCTGGAGACTGCCAAGAGCGAACTTGATCGAAAATGTGAGGAAGTGAGCAAGCTGTTTCAAATTCAAGAAGACTACGAACTCCTCAAAAATAAGATTGTCACGATCGAAGCCGATTTGGAGGAAAGTGAGTCAGCTCTTTCAGACGAAGTGGACGAGCATGTAAAGACTCGGGGAGATATAAAAATACTGAATCAGGAAATCGAAATACTGAATCACGAAGTTTCAGAACTTAACGATAAGTTAGTGATCATGACCCAGAAATTCAGAGATCAGAATAATATTTTAACGGAGGTTCAAAGAGAACGAGATCTCCTAAAATGGGTTGACGCCGAAAATAAATCATTACGAATTGCGGTTGAGCAGCGCCATGCAGAATCACGTGAATTGCATAAAAAAATAGCTGAACTAGGTGCCTCACGCGCGAGAGTAACGCCCCCTCTTCCCGAAGGGGCAAAAGAGACGGCGTCTCCTTTTTCTGTCAATAACATGGCTGTTCTCCACTGGCTTTCGTCGGAAGTCTCAGATCCATTTCAGCCACCTGAAGACGTTGTCAGTATAGGAAGTGGGCCATTTCATGAAGACGATTTTGATGACTATTTGAAAACGCTGGATATTACGCCTTACACAAATGGCTGCAGCTGGGTCATCGTGGGAAGAACTGGGTGGACGCCTCAGCAGCTTGAAGAGCTTATCGAGGAGGCTGACTCGGGAGAACTGCGGATTTTTTCCCAAGAATTATTCGTCGCAGGTCAGCTTAGCACCCACGACCCATTCTCAGCAGACCATGAACTTCTTATGGAATTCGCGAAAGGGCACCCAGCTTTGGAGTATCTAATGGGTAGTGGTTTTGAATGGCCTATCCTAGAAGAGTTGGAAGAATTAGGTGTTCCCCAGTACGTTCGGGGCTCCTATGATGGTGTGGATGAAAGCCCGATTTATCGAATGGGTTACGTGGTGGGAATCACGAACGGCTTATCGGTACGTGAACGACAAAGACTACTGAAGAGAGCATTTGAAGGAGTGATCCCCCAAGTTGGGGATGCCGATTATATGGCAGAGTGGGGTACGCCAAATACGAGAGATCGGCTTTGGCGTATCGCTCATCATCTCGCTTGGCTGGTACGTTCGAGGCGGAGAAATCCGGTGATGGGATACGCTGTTAATGACTGGGCAACCGATTTGGATTGGCTAGAAAGCACGTTTTACAAAAGTCGGATGAAGTTCTCCTGGCCGCATACATGATGTTCAATCAACACGAGATTCAACCTATCCAGCTCCAACCCGCCTGATTGCATAGCAGTCAGAGAGCCGAGAAATATGACTGCTACGCAAACACCGTAGCAAAAAATACCCACGGTGCGTTGGACTACGCTCACGGCCAAGGGGACCATCAGCGAGCACATCAAGCACGTCTTTGAGGATCGGGGAACTGGAGCCGGCGGCAACTGTTCGGTTATTCCGAACAGTTCAAATCGAGGGAGAACGAGAGGTCACGCGGGAGGTGGAGTGCTACAATCTGGCCATGGTGCTAGCTCTCGGCTTCCGCGTGCGTAGCCCCATGGCCGTGCGTTTCCGCCAGTGGGCGGCGGACAAGCTCAAGGAATACATCACCAAGGGCTTCGTGCTCGATGACGAGCGGCTGAAAAACCCGGACCTGCCCTTCGATTACTTCGACGAGCTGCTTCGCCGCATTCAGGACATCCGCACATCCGAGCGCCGGTTTTACCAGAAAATCACCGACATCTACGCCACCAGCATCGATTACGACAAAGAGGCGCCGCTGACCCAGAGCTTTGTAAGCGTCCTAAAATTGACCCCCTAGTCAGGGCAATGCGGCCCGCTAGGCTCGGGCCATGTCTTTTGCAAAAGCACCCCGGCCCCGGGGACGTAACGGACGGGCCGCCAAAGCGCGGTTCGTGGAAGTGGAGATGGCCGCAGTTGTCGCAGGCCCCATGATCATCGAGTTCGAGGGCGGCGGGCGCATCCTGCTCAGCGAGCCCGCGCACGTCACCTGGCTGGCACAACTGCTCTCCAGCATCGCCGGATACCAGGAAGGAGGCCGCCCGTGATCGGACTCGGCATGTCAGCGCTCAAAGTCTATCTGGCCGTGGAACCCTGCGACATGCGCAAGGGATTCAACGGACTCACCACCGCTGCCGTCGAGCACCTGGGCCAACCGCTGGCCAGCGACGCGCTCTTCGTCTTCATCAACAAGCGACATACACGGGTCAAGCTGTTATGTTTTGACAACACTGGACTTTGGCTCGCAACAAAACGCCTTGAGCGGGGCACGTTCAGTTGGCCAGAGCCTAGCGAAACCGGCCAACACAAGATCACTCTTCAGCCGGAGGCCCTGCGCTTGTTGCTGGACGGGGTTGACATGCGCGGTGCCAAATTCAGGCCGTGGTATGAGCGCTGAGGCGCGAAAACATACGTGAAATCCCCTATGCCAATTCCGATGTTTTTTCTTGCCAGATATATGTTATTTGACATGTTTCTGACATGTCCGCCGCGAACCACCCTGACCCTGCCAACCTGCTAGAGCGGGTGGAGCGTCTGGAAGCCGAGCTCGCGCTGGCAATAGCCGAAATCAAGCGCAAGGACCGGATCATCGAGGGCCTGAGGCACCGGCTCTTCGGTGCAAGTTCCGAGAAGCTTGATCCGGCCCAACTCCAACTGATGTTCGACGAGGTGGTGCTGGGAAAACCGGCACCCTCTCCGGACCAAAGCGGTGGCGTGCCATCCGCACCGGAGGGGGAAAAACCAAACGTCGCAAAAAACCGCCGCACCAAGGCTGACCGCTTTCCGAAGAATCTGAAAATCATCGTCGAGGCAGTTCTCATTCCCGATGAAGTGAAAGCCAATCCGAATGATTATGACGAAATCAGCGAGGAACATCACGACGAACTCGACGTGATCAAACCCGAGATGATATGGCGGCGCACGATCCGCAAGAAGTTTGTCTTCAAGGCCGACAAGACCCGTCCGCCGGTTATTGCGCCCGCCCCGCTTCCCAGCATCCCCGGCACACTGTGCGCACCGGCGCTCGCCGCGCAGATCATCGTTGATAAATTCGAGGATCATCTGCCGCACTATCGTCAGTCCAAACGCTTCCGACGACGACACGATGTGGACCTCGGGCGGCAGACCATCAACTCCTGGAATCACTGTTTTGCCGACCACCTCACCCCACTCGGCAAGGCGATGAAAGCTGAAGTGCTCCAGGCTACCGAACTCCAGGTGGACGAAACGCCCATCGAATATCTCAAGCCCGGTCATGGCTCGACCAAGCTCGGCTACCTGTGGATCTACAACGATCCCCTGGGCGGGACGTGTTATTACGACTGGCATGCCGGGCGCGGCCACGGTTGCCTGTTAGACTTTCTCGGCTACGACGAGCAAACCGGCACCATCGGCTACGCCGGAACCATCCAATGCGATGGCTTCAGCGCCTAATCGGCCCTGGCGGCACGCTTCATGACCATCCGGCTGGCCGGTTGCCTAGCCCACATCCGGCGCAAGTTTGTCGAGTCGATGGACCAGGCTCCTGAAATCACGTTGCCCATCCTGCGGCTCATCCAGCGCATCTACTTCATCGAGCAGCAGACCCGCAAGACCGCAGCACCGCCCGCCTGCCGCGAGTTGATCCGTCGATCCCGCTCCCGCCCTATCGCCGATGAACTCCAACGCCTGATTGTTGGGGCCAGATCCTCTCAACTGCCCCATGGACTGCTAGGTGAGGCGCTTACCTACGCCATCAACCAATGGGACAAGTTCATCGTCTGCCTGGAGAACGGACGTTTGGAGGTCGATAATAATCTAGCAGAAAACAAGGTGCGCCCGGCAAAAGTCGGTGCGCGCAACTGGATGTTCTTCGGCAGTCTTGAGGCCGGGGCCAACAACGCGTTGCTCTACACGCTCATGGCCAATTGCAAGATCCAGGGTCTGGACCCCGAGATGTACCTGACCGAAGTCATCAAGCGTCTGCCGCACAATGCGACCGCCGCCCAAGCTGCCGAGTTGACCCCGGCCCGCTTTGCCGCTGCCCGCCGTGCCGAGGCCCAGGCAGTAGCCTAACAAATCGTCCCCCGCCGCGCCAGCGGCGGGGGGACGAATTTAGGACGCTTACAGAGCTTTTACGCCAATGTCCAAAACAAAGTCCACTTCGCCATCCACGGCCAGACTGCCGCCGAGGTCATCCTCTCACGTGCCGACCGCACTCTACCAAACATGGGGCTGACAAACTGGGAAGGCGCCCGCATCCGCAAGGCGGACGTGGCCATTGCCAAAAACTATCTGAACGAGAACGAGCTCCGCGCCCTGAACAACCTCGTGGAGCAATATCTCATCTTCGCCCAATCCCAAGCCGAGCGGCGAATACCGATGACCATGCAGGACTGGATTACCAAGCTGGAAGGATTTCTGGCTCTCAACGACCGCGAAGTGCTGAAAAACGCAGGCAAAGTGTCCGCCGATCTCGCCAAAGAACATGCAGAAGAGGAATTCGTAGCATTCCGCCGAGAGATAGATCGAACGCTCGAATCCGACTTCGACCAAGCCATTAAAAACCTACCACCTCATGGCTGAGATCGACCAAGTCATCGAACACGGCAGCTGGCCTGGAGCGTTGGCGGGAGCACCAGAGGATGCATAGGATGTCATTGAAGCCCGCAGAGTAACTCGCCCACGACGGTGCCTATTTCCTTATAGGAGCGGGTGCGAGTCGTCATATAACATTGGATACCAGTAGAGTCGATTTTCCTTTGGGTGTGGATCTCCTGGAAAATTTCAGCATTGAAAATCATAGGAGACAGAAATAATCAGAAAATTCATGCTCCATGAATTTGCCTGACGAACTCAAGTCGTGGACGAGCACGGCGAACTCCAAAACTTGCCAAGCCCAAACACACGACGCCGGCACAAGAACTCAAAGAGCAAAGGATACGGCGGACTCACGGATCTCCAAAAAGCCATCCAGCGACTCACTCAGCGCACCCGAGCGCAAGCCCACCTCGCCCATGTCTCTTGGAGAACAACTCAAAACGACCTTGATCCGAGGCGCCGATCTGGCAGATGTGTGACGGATGGACGAGAGCCTGCCCCGGCGTAGCGCGCCGCCAGGCGCACGAAGCTTGGGCCGAACCATCCCAACCGTGCGCTCCAAACTACGCCCGGGCAAGCCGGCCCGAGCCTCGGGTCGCTCTGGAACCTCGTCGTCACCCTCACCAGCCCCCCCCGCTGCGCAGGAAATACTTGCTTGCATTATCCGGCCGTCTGCCGCTGGTTTGGCGCGCGCCACACGTTTTTTCCTATGAGCAGCGCCCCGTACAACCGCTATATCCTCAACGCCACCAATTCCGACCGCGCCATCGAACAAGGACTGGCCGAAGCGGATTGGTATACCTGCCCGATTCCCAAAGCAGCCCTGCGGGAGTTGCTTGAGCGCCGCAACGGCCCGGCCTTGCGCGACACCTTGCTGTGGTTCGGGTTGCTGGCCGCTGCCGGCTATGCCGGATACCAGTGGTGGGGCACCTGGTGGGCGCTGCCGGCGTTTCTCATCTATGGCGTCCTCTACGCGTCGACCTCCGACTCACGCTGGCACGAATCAAGCCACGGCACCGCATTCCGAACGGATTGGCTCAACAACACGCTCTACGAGATTTCCTCATTCATGGTGATGCGCGAAGCCACCGTATGGCGCTGGAGCCACACTCGTCATCACAGCGATACCCTCATTGTCGGGCGCGATCCGGAAATCGCCGTGCCAAGCCCGCCGGATCTGCTGGCAATGGGGCTGGTGTTTTTTAATTTGAATACCGCGCCGAAATACTTCCGCAGCCTGATCCTCCACGCCTGCGGCCGGCTTAATCCAGCAGAACGCAGTTTCATCCCTGCCTCCGAACACTCCAAGGTGGTCTTCCGTGCCCGTCTCTATTTGCTCATCTACGCCGCCACCCTCACCGCAGCCTACTTGCAACGCAGTATCCTGCCGCTGATGTTCATCGGCCTGCCCAATTTCTACGGCGCCTGGCTCATGCCAATCTATGGCGATACCCAGCACTCCGGATTGCCGGAAAACGTGCTCGATCACCGGCTCAATTGCCGCACCGTTTACATGAACGTGGTCAACCGCTTCCTGTATTGGAACATGAACTACCACCTCGAACACCACATGTTCCCGCTGGTTCCCTATCACGCCCTGCCAAAATTACACCAGCTCATCAAAGCCGATACGCCCCCACCTTACCTGAGCCTGTGGCAGGCGTGGCGCGAGCTCGTCCCGGCCGTCCTCCGCCAAGTCAAGGACCCTGGCTACTTCGTTGTCCGCAAGCTCCCGCCGCCCACCGCGCCGCCCAAAGCCGCCGCCATCACCTCGGCCGCTGCCGTCTGTGCGGATGGGTGGATGGATGCCTGTGCCGCCAACTTGCTAGGTTTGGGTGAGGTCATCCGCTTTGATCACGCCGAGCAGACCTACGCGCTCTATCAAACCGCCGACGGCCGTTACCACGCCACCGCCGGCATCTGCACCCACGGTAAAACCCACCTCGCCGACGGCTTGGTGAAGGGACAGCTCATCGAGTGTCCAAAACACAACGGCCGTTTTGACATCACCGATGGCTCGCCACAACGGGCGCCGGTGTGCGTCGCGCTTCGGACCTATCCGTTGGAGGAGCGCGGCGGCAGGTTGTTTCTCAAGCTGGCGCAGAGCTCAGCCATGATGGACTCAACACCCGCCGTCACCATTCCAAGCAATCGCCCACGATGAGTTCCAACCGCATACCCAACACCAACGACGGCTCGCAGGACGCGCCCAAGCTGCGCATTTACCTCAATCTCAGCAACCTCGATGACCTGCGACCCGACAGCCGGTGGCCAGGCATGGAAGGTTCTGCCAGGTTTGATCAATTGGCTCGCGATGGTTTCCACGGCATTCAACTCGCTGACGGACAAACCACGGCGCCAGCTGGCACTCCACTAGCAACCTGCGTCTCTGCGCGCATCAGCAGCCCCGCGGAAGCTGCGGACGTCGTCGCTCTCCATGCCGACCAAGGCCATCAGTGTCTAACGGTCCACGCCGGCTGGGGTATTGAGGACGACGACGCGGTGTGGCAGCTGGTGGAGGCGATTCTCGGCGCCTCGGAAAAGTTTGCTTTGCCGGTGTACATCGAGACCCACCGCTCGACGATCACCCAAGACATTTGGCGCAGCGTGCAGCTGACCAAGCACTTCCCGGAGATTCGTTTCAATGGCGACCTGAGTCATTATTACACTGGCCAGGAGCTTGTTTACGGGGGGCTCGAGATGAAAATGGCGTTCATGGCACCCATCTTTGACCGCATCCGGTTCATGCACGCCCGCATCAGCAGCCCCGGCAATATCCAGATGCCGGTGGGCAACGGCCGCGAGCGCCCGCCGGAAGCATCGGGTGAAATCGACTACCTCGCCGATTTTAAAACCCTCTGGACCCGCGCCATGGCCGGCTTCCTCAAATCCGCTGCCCCAGGTGACTTTTTCATCATCTGCCCTGAACTGCTGTCGCGCCACCACTACTACGCCCGTACTTTCCCGGATGCCGCGGGCGTCCTGCACGAAGAATCCGACCGCTATGCCGAAGCGCTCACCTACGCCCATATCGCCAAGGAATGCTTCGCCGCTGCCCAGGCCGAGTTTCTTTGCTAGCACTGGAACCACGCGTTAGCGGCTGCTGTGGCACCGGGAGTCACCCGAGCTAAGCAGCCACCCCATTCTTGGGGTGGAAGCGGAAGAGTGGCCCATGCATGAGTGCCGAAGGCTCGGTTCTGCGGCCTTGCTTCCGCACGACGACAGTAAGGTCGTCGCTCCCTACCATGCCGCAGCCGGGCCCAGTTCCTTGCTGGCTTAGAGACAAGGATTGGCTCCTGCCATTGGTATCAGCGGCGCGATGGCGGCAACGGCTTGTGGGAAGCCTTGCGGGCGGCGGCCACTTCCGCAATGAGCCGGTGCAGGACGAGCCGGTGGTCCAGGCCGGTGGTCACTAGCGCCTGATCCGCCTTGAGCGTGGCTTCCATCACCCGCTGCAACCCTGCTAACTCAAAATTGCCAGCCATCTTCACACACACGAAGATCCCGTACACATTCACCCCGCTGCCGTCCTTCTTTTGCGGCAACCACGCCCGGTCCGCTTCCGGTAGCCGGTTGAGCCCCCCGGCATACGCCCCCAAATTGCTCTCAGATACCTTGAATCGCTCGCTGATGAGCTTCGCCATGTACAAATTGCGGACGGTCGGTATGATCGAGGCACGCATGATGCCGATGGCTGATTCATCGGCATCGAGTTGTTCATCGATGAGTTGGATGGCGCGGGCGACATCGCCTTTTTGGATTGCTTGACCGGTTTCAAAGACGGCGGCGGCGCGGCTGAGGGGCACGAGTTGGCGGATATCGTCGATGGTGATCTCGCGGCGTTGGGGGCTGAGGTAGAGGTCGAGCTTTTCGAGTTCGTTGTCGATTTGCTGAGTGGCGGCGCCGGCGAGCAAGACAAACAGGGCGAGGGCATCGGGCTGGAAGGTCAAGCCGAGCTCGCGGCAGCGCTGGGTGACGAGTAAAGCGACCTGCTCGGTCCAGCCGTCGCGGCCGGTATCGATGAGGTCGAAGGTCTGGACCGCGGCGGATTTCTCGATGAATTTCCAGAACCCGCGGCGCTTGTCCACGCCTTGCGCGGTCAGCAGGAATTTTACGCCGGGTGGCAGGCCCTGCTCCAAGGTGGCGCGCAGGCTCTCGACGCCCTCCTCGGTGCGTTGCGAGCGACCGGTGATGTTGTCGGCGAGGAAACTGGCGTTGCGCAGCCACACCACTTTGTCGCCGCCAAACATCGGAATGGTCAGCAAGGCCTGGACGGTGGAGGCGCAAATGGTGAAGGCAGAGTCGGAATTGTCGGCGATGCCATCGATGGTTTCGTGGGTGAAGCCATCGTCGTTGCCGCCGGTGAGTTGGTTGTAGAGGAGCAACGCTTGTTCGCGCACCTGGCCTTCATCGCTGCCGATGAGCGCGAAGAAATTGCCGGAGGATGGGGGTTTAGGTTTCGCTGCCACGCCGCGAGTCTTAACGGGGACGGCGGCCCACCGCACGGATAAAAACGGATTTTTCGCGCGACAGGGCCTCTGAGAAGGATTCCAGTTGCGGAGGTTTCGGCGTGCGTCTTGGCTCTTGGGTCTTGGGGCCCACAGGCGGCGAAGACACGACAGTAAGGTCGTGGCTCCTTAGCTGCGCTCGCTCACGGCGGCGAGGACCCGCGCCACGCTGAGCTCGGTCTGACAGCGGTCGTCCAGCGGACATTTTGTTAGAAAGCACGGAGCGCATGCCACATGGCGGTGCAATGTGGCATGACTCTTGCCTAGCGGGCGTTTCCAGGTTGGGTCATTCGGGCCAAACAGCGTCACACAGGGGGTTCCCACATACGCTGCCAAGTGCGGCAGCGAGCCATCCGCCGCCACCACCAATGCCTGCGCCGCGAGCATGGGCAAGGCGTCGCCGAGCGACTCGAACTTCTGATAGGTGAGTGTGCCGCCGAGTCTCTCTAGCAACCTTGCCGCCACCCGGCCGCCTTGCGCCAAGCCGGCGAGGCTCAGCGACCAACCGGCGGCTCGCAGCGCCAGCGCCAGCTCGGTCCAGCGTTCCAGCGGCCACTCATGACTCATGCCGAAATCCGAATCTGGGCAGAGCAGCAAGGCTTGCGGCTGGCGCGGCAAGCCGAGAGACACCGCGGCGAAGATTTCGGCGCGGGTGGTGTCTAGCCCCAAGGTTTTCACCGCCTCTAGGTAATGCTGCACGCGGTGCACGAGTGGGCGGGCCTCCTCTGCCGGCGGCAGTGGGTGGGTCAGATACTTTTTCAGAGACTTCTCATTGGGGCCGAGCCGGCGGGCAATCTTGGCGCGGACGCAAGCGTCAGCCGCCAAGCCTGGCTCCCACAGCAGAGCTGCCTGCCACTGGCCGGCCAATTGGCCAGCGAGTACGCGCGGCCTGATGGTGGGGGGGAAATCCACAACGGCCAAGCCCGGCAAGGCTTGCCAAAACCCGCGCTGGGCGGCCGCGCACAACACGCCCACGCTGATACCAGAGGCCACCAGCGCGCGCAGCGCCGGCACGGCGAAACACGCCTCATCCCAGCGCGCAGGCACCGCGATCAACATGTCACCCGTAGTTTGAGCCTGTACCGTCACGCCGGGCAGCATAGCTCCTCAGCCCACCAGCGCAAACTGCAAAGTGAGGCTACAACACAGAGAGGAAGACAGAAGCCCCCTGCGCTGCAAGACGCAAGACCCGAACTCCGGCGAGTAAGGAGCCACTACATTTTGTGGTGGTAGCGCAAGGGTTGCTCATGAGTACGTACCGAGGGCTCGGCTCATGGCCGGTCCTTACGCACGACGACAGTAACGTCGTCGCTCCCTAAATCTGCATCGGAGCCAAGCCGCGGCGGTTCTTCTCTCGCGTCTTGAGTCTTGTTGTCTTGTGTCTGATGGGATTTTGCGTGCCATGTGGGCGGTTTCCTGCTTTCTTCGCCGCCATCCCCGCCGAGTTCTTTTCCCATGTCTACCGAGCTGACCCGCAATTTTTCGATTATCGCCCACATTGATCACGGGAAAACCACGTTGTCAGACCGTTTATTGGAGGCCACCAGCACCATCACGCTGCGCCAGCGCCAGGACCAACTGCTCGACTCGATGGACTTGGAGCGGGAAAAAGGCATCACGATTAAGTCCCACCCGGTGGCTATGGAATACACCGCCAAGGACGGAAAAACCTACAAGCTAAACCTGCTGGACACCCCCGGCCACGTCGATTTCTCCTATGAAGTGTCGCGCGCGCTGGCCGCCTGCGAGGGGGCGATCCTGATGGTGGATGCCGCCCAAGGCGTGGAGGCGCAAACGGTGGCTAACCTGCACTTGGCGACCCAACAAAACCTGACGATCCTCCCGGTGCTCAACAAGATCGACCTGCCGGCGGCCGATGTGGCCAAATGCAAACGCCAGCTTGAGGAGATTTTGTGCATTCCGGCGGAGGATTGCATTGCGGCTTCCGCCAAGAACGGCATTGGCATTGAGGAGATTCTCGAGGCGATCGTCGCCCGGGTGCCCGCCCCGGTGGAAAACCCCGATAAGTTGTTGCGCTGCGGTGTCTTCGACTCGCTCTACGATACCTACCGCGGCGTCGTGTCCTACGTCAGGGTGTTTTCCGGCTCAGTCAAACGCGGCCAAAAGGTCAAACTCTTCGCCACCGGCAATACCTACGAGGTCAAGGAAGTCGGTATCTTCACCCCCAAAATGACTGCCTGCGAAATCCTGCAGGCCGGCGACGTCGGCTACGTCATCGCCAACATGAAGTCCGCCAGCGAGGTGAAGGTCGGCGATACCATGACCGACGTCGTTCACCCCTGTCCGGAGGCCTTGCCCGGCTACAAGGAGATTCAGCCGATGGTGTTCTCCGGTATCTATCCGGTGGATTCGGTGGACTACGAATCCCTGAAAATGGCCATGGGCAAACTCCAGATCAACGATCCGGCGTTTACCTATCAACAGGAAAGCTCCACCGCCCTGGGCTTCGGCTTCCGCTGCGGATTCCTCGGCCTGCTGCACATGGAAATCATCCAGGAGCGCCTGCGCCGCGAGTTCAACATGAACGTGATCTCGACCTATCCATCGGTGATCTATCAAGTCATTCTCAGCGACGGCTCGGAACTCATCGTGGATAATCCGACGTTGTTTCCCGAGCCGCAAACGATCCAGGAAATCCTCGAGCCTATCGTCAATGTCTATATCATGGTGCCCGGCGAGTACATCGGCGATATGATGCAATTGGTGCTCGAAAAACGTGGCGAGGTGACCCACACCGAAACTATCGACGAAACCCGCGTGATCCTCTCGTGCGTGCTGCCGCTGGCGGAAATTTTGGTGGATTTCAATGACAAACTCAAATCCATGACCCGCGGTTATGCCTCGATGGATTACGAGCATGCTGGCTACCGGTCCGCCAAGATGGTGAAAATGGACATGCTCATCGCCGGCGATCCGGTCGAGGCGTTTTCCACCATCGTCCACCGCGACAAGGCGGAATCCTATGGTCGCGCGCTGGCTGCCCGCCTCAAGGAGGTCATCCCCGCCCACCTCTTCGTCGTCGCTATCCAGGCGGCGGTCGGCGGTAAAATCGTCGCCCGCGAATCCATCTCCGCCATGCGCAAAAACGTCACCGCCAAATGTTACGGCGGCGACATCACCCGCAAGCGCAAGTTGCTAGAAAAGCAGAAGGAAGGCAAAAAGAAGATGAAGCTCTTCGGCAAGGTCAATATCCCTCAAGACGCCTTCATCAAGGTGCTCAAGACCGGGGATTGAGGGAGGTATTTGAGCGGCTAACTTGGGCGCTATCCGCGCTAAGGAGCCACCACGTTTTGTGGTGGTGCGCAAGCTCAGTGCATGAATGAATGCCGAAGGCTCGCTTCATGGTCGAACCTTCCGCACAACGATAGTAACGTCGTCGCTCCTAACGGACCCGCCGGCGCCAAGTCATCCGCCCACTCCAGCCCCTCAGCGCAGCGGCAGTTTGCGGCCCGCGGCATCGACTCTGACAAACGTGACGGCGGTGGAGAAAATCGGGTCGGGGCGGGTTTGGCGGTCCCACACGGTTACGGCATAGGTGACGCTGGTGGTGCCGGCACGGGTAGACTCGCAGTCGATGCTTAGAATGCTGCCCTCGCGCACGCTGTGGTGAAACTCAACGGTGGCCATGGCCACAGTGACAAACTGGCATTGCGGATAGTCGAGACTCGCGGCGATCCACGAGGCTTCGTCGACCCAAGCTAGCAGGCGTCCGCCAAACAGAAACCCGTAATGATTGAGGTCGCCGGGCAGGACAAGGCGGTGGGTTTGCATAACGCTTGTTACCAGCGGCGGCGTTTGGTTTCCCGATAGATCAGGGCATCCAGCGACCAAGCACCGGCGCCGCTAAGCAACAACACCATCCCGGGAATCAGATACAGGACGGCCAATTCCTTGCCAGTGGCTGGCAGAGCGAACCAAGCGCTGGCGGCGTTGACCTCGAAGGCCGCCACCACCATGGTGAAGCTCAATAAAAAGGCCGCCGGGCGGGTCAGCAAGCCAAGCAGCAGCAAGCCGGCCGCCAGCACCTCGGCACACAGGGTGGCCACCAAGCTGAGTTGCGGCGACATGAAATAGAAGGGGAAGAAATCCGGCACATGCCACCCGCCCTTGAGTTGGGCGAAGTTGTGGAGTTTGGGCAGACCATGGCCCAACAACATCATCAGGCCGCTGGCCACCCGCAGCAAGGCCAGCGCGGTCGACGCCTCGGCCTCGCGGGTGCCACAATCAAACAGGAAGCGCTGCAGCGGGGAGTCGGTGGATTTCACTTGGGGGCTATGGTGATGCGTTTGAGGCGGTCATCGCCCTCCGGGGAATGCGAAACTACGTCGGGATTGGCGACGAGCACGTTGTGCACCAGGCGCCGGTAATAGGCGTTGAGCGGGCGCATCTGATAGGGTTGGCCGGTGATTTTCACCCGTTCGGCGATGCTGGTGACTTCGGCGTGGAGCTGGTCCTCTTGGATCGAGCGGAAATGCTCGCAATCCACCTTGATGCGCTCGGCCTTGGGAAAATGCCGGCGCAAGATTCGGTTGACGAGGTATTGGAGGTCGTCGAGACGGTCGCCATCGCTGCCGATGAGCGCGGTGCTTTCGCCGGTATGGATTTGCAGGCAGGGGCCGTCCGCAGTTTGTTGGACCTCGATGGTCGTGGTGAAACCAAGATGTCCGAGCATCGTATCGAGAATTTTATGGGCCGCATCCACCGCTGTCATGCGGCCTATCATATCCCGATCGAGCCGCCGGTCAATCCCCGCGTGCAGCCGCAAGACAACAAGACGCAAGTCATCAGGATCAATAGACCTAATCAGGCTGGCCATGCGGCCTCGGATCTGTCAATTTGCCCATCCAATCATGGCTGCCACCACCGTCACCGCCGCACCTTTCGGGAATTTACCCGATGGACGTGAAGTCCGCATTTTCACCCTCACCAACAAAAACGGCCTGCGTGCCCGCGTTAGCGAGTACGGAGCGATCCTAGTGGCAATGGAGGCGCCCGACCGCCATGGCACCTTAGCCGACCTGACCCACGGGTTTGACACGTTGGCGGGCTGGCTGGCCAACGGTCCGTATTTCGGCGCGAGCATCGGGCGTTTTGGCAACCGGATCAAGGGCGGTAAGTTTTCCCTCGATGGCAAGCAATACACTCTGGCCACCAATAACTCGCCTGGCGGCATTCCCTGTCACTTGCATGGCGGTAAGGTCGGCTTTGACAAGGTGTTGTGGACTGGAACGGCAAAGTGCGGTCAAGCCGTCGAGTTGGTTTACCTATCCAAGGACGGCGAGGAGGGTTACCCCGGCAACCTCTGGGTCAAGGTCACCTACACGCTTACCGATGAGGATGAATTGATCTGGCAGGCCGAGGCGAGCACCGATGCGCCCACGCCGGTCAATCTGGTTCATCACACGTATTGGAACCTTTCAGGCGACCCCGGCACCCTCATTCTCGATCACCAACTCATGCTCGCCGCCGCGCATTACCTGCCCACCGATCCGGGCCTCATCCCCACCGGAGAAATCGCAGCGGTGGCTGGCACGCCGATGGATTTCACCACTCCGCATGCCATTGGCGAGCGGATCGAAGCGGAGTTTGAGGCGCTCGAGTTGGCTGCCGGCTACGACCATTGCTGGGTTCTGCCCGATGCTCGCGGCGTCCGCCTAGCCGCCCGCGTCACCGACCCCAAATCCGGGCGGGTGATGGAAATTCTCACCGATCAACCCGCTATCCAGTTTTACGCCGCCAATTTCCTCGATGGCCTCACCCCGGGCAAAGGTGGCGTCGCCTACACCCGCCGCTCCGCCCTGTGCCTGGAAACCGAGGGCTTCCCGGATGCCCCCAACCAATCCTCCTTCCCCTCCGCCCTGCTGCGCCCCGGCCAAACCTACCGCCACACCCTGGTCCATCGCTTCGGAGTGGCGTGAGCTGGCCGTCTCACCGGCACCTAACGTTCTCTCCCGCAGGGGCAACGCCGCCTCGCGGTAACGGGCACACAGGCACCCTCGCCGATCATTGGAATGCCTTGCCATGGTGGATGAACGGGTTGCTGGGGGCAGGATCGTAGCCCGTCGGGGTCAAGTTGGGTCATTTCGGCGCGGCGGCAGCCGGTGGCACACTTCGAATGAAGTTCAGACACCCACGCGCAAATCCCTGATACTCCACAGCAGCCCCTTTGCCCCGCTCACCACCCGCAGCTTTATCCGCGCCGATAGAATGCTTCCTCGCCTCCGCCAATTCCACCACTCGGCTAATGCAATGGTAGATCACCGGCTTCGTCGCCGAGTCCTTCCATCCCGCCAGCCATCTTGACCTGCGCATATAACTGCCATGCCACCGAAAACCGCACAATCCAGAACGATTCTCTACTATTTATCTGTCACCCTGTAATCATGGGCAGCCAGCTGTAAATGTGGGGAATGCAAAATTCTTGTTTGCATTGGGGCGATTAGCCGGAGCAGGCTTGCGGCATGGCGAAAGCGAAAGACGAAAACCGGGTATCGATCAAAGTGTTCCTCTACGGCATTCAGCCGCAGATTTGGCGGCGCTTCACCATTGGCATGGAGGTGACGTTTGTGGCGCTCAGCGATGCGATTCAGGCGGCGATGGGCTGGGACAACAAGCACCCGCATGAGTTCCGTCACGGCAAGGGTAAGCGCCTCGTCGATGTGATCGGCCCGGTCGGCTTGGAAGACCAGACAGCGGGCGAGTTCCAGGACGAATCCGTGCTCACGGTGGCCGAGTTTCTAGGCCGCAAAAAACTCCCTATCCGCATCCTCTACCGTTACGACTTCGCGGATGAGTGGATCCATGAGGTCGTCTTTGAAAAACGCTTGGCCGGCAGCGGTCCGCCGGAATTGTTGGACGGGGCGCGGGCTTGTCCGCCGGAGGATTTCAGCGGGGCGTTTGCCTACATGCGTGCGCTCCACGGCGACGCCGAATGGATGAACCCGGGCTACGATCCGGAAGCCTTCGATCCGAAAACGGTGGATTTCACCCCGAAAAAACCCCGCCAGCGTAGGTAAGACCGGTAAGACACAAGACGACAAGACGCAAGCCCCGAACCCGCGGCGAGCATCGAGCAGGCAGTAACTTGAAATCTAGCGAGGCGGCGCCTCAGGCCAGGCGAGATGTGAAGAGGACATCAACCTGAGTTCAGTCGAACGATTGATGAGTGCCGATTGATGAGTGTTGATTTTTTTATGTGAGCATGGTCACGAGCGTCCGCACTCGCCAAGCTCACTTCACAAATCCAAAATCATCAATCGTTAATCAATCCGGTTCTGAAGAACTTGACTCATTCGCAATGACTTTAGGCTCTCAAGGACTCTAGGTCACGGCAGGGCAAAAGTAAAAAATAGGAGGTTGACAAAACTTTTGCAAATGAACGTGTTCATTTAAGTTACTCAGGAGATAAGAGTAGATGAAGAAGCGCTGCGTCCTCTTCTCTTTCTTCCTCTTGTCTTGCTGTCTTGCTGTCTTCTTCAAGGCACCCGCGGGAATTTGGAAAAATCCGGCGGGCGTTTCTCCAAAAACGCCTGCTTGCCCTCACGACCCTCCTCGCTCATGTAGTAAAGCAGCGTGGCGTTGCCGGCTAGATCCAGCAATCCCATCTGACCGTCGCAATCGGCGTTGAGCGCGGCCTTGAGGCAGCGCAGCGCCAGAGGCGAGTGGGCGAGCATTTCGCGGCACCAGTTGAGGGTTTCGGTTTCCAACTCGGCGAGCGGCACCACGGTGTTGACCAGACCCATCTCCAGCGCCTGTTGGGCATCGTACTGGCGGCACAGGTACCAGATTTCGCGGGCCTTTTTTTGGCCGACAATGCGCGCCAAATAACTCGAACCCAGCCCGCCGTCAAACGAACCGACCTTCGGCCCAGTCTGACCAAAGCGGGCGTTGTCCGCTGCTATGGTTAGATCGCACACGATGTGCAGAACATGGCCGCCGCCAATCGCATAGCCGGCCACCATCGCCACCACTGGCTTGGGCAGCGAGCGGATTTTCTTTTGCAAATCCAACACGTTGAGCCGCGGGATGCCGTCCTCGCCGATATAGCCGGCATGGCCGCGGACTTTTTGGTCGCCGCCGGCGCAGAACGCCAAATCGCCCGCTCCAGTTAGAATAATCACCCCCACGGCGGGGTCCTCGTGAGCCAGCTCGAAGGCCTGGAGCATCTCGGTGACGGTCTTCGGGCGAAAGGCATTGCGCACCTCCGGCCGGTTGATGGTGATTTTGGCAATATGCCCCTGCTCCGTGGTTTCGTAACGGATGTCTTCAAATTCGCGAATGGTTGTCCACATGGACGGGAATTGTGCACGAATATGCCCTGCTGGCAATCCCGATGCGCTCGCGGTTTTGCCTTCCCAGGCCGCGCCACCGGTGCTAGGCTCGCTGCATCATGAGCCTGAGCCAACTCGACCAACTTAAGCAACTTACCACCGTCGTCGCCGATACCGGCGACTTCGAGTCGATCCAAATCTATCACCCGCAGGATGCCACCACCAATCCTTCGCTTATTTTGCAGGCGGCCACCAAGCCGCAATACCGGCCGCTCGTCGAGCAGGCCATCGCCGAACTGAAGCCTTCAGGCTTGGCGGGCGCGGCTCTTACCGCAGCGATCATCGACCGAATTCTGGTACTATTTGGCCTGGAAATCCTCAAAATCGTCCCTGGCCGGGTATCGACCGAAGTGGATGCCCGGCTGTCGTTTGATACCGCAGGCACGCTGGTCAAGGCCCGCGAATTGATTGATGCCTACGAAGCGGCTGGGCACTCGCGGGAGCGTATTCTAATCAAGATAGCAGCCACTTGGGAAGGGATTAAGGCGGCGGAGATTTTGGAAAAGGAAGGCATTCACTGCAATCTGACCCTGTTGTTTTCGTTTGCCCAGGCGGTCGCATGCGCTGAAGCCGGGGTGCAACTCATCTCGCCATTTGTCGGACGCATCCTCGATTGGCACAAGGCCGCCACCGGCAAAGACTATCAGGGTGCCGACGACCCCGGCGTGCAATCGCTGCGCGCCATCTATAACTACTATAAGAAATTCGGTTACCGCACCGAGGTGATGGGTGCCTCGTTCCGCAACAAGGGCGAAATCCTCGCGCTGGCCGGTTGCGATCTGCTGACGATCAGCCCCGGATTGTTAGCTGAACTCCAGGCCTGCGATGAG
>Ga0114962_10001640_pt1 | contig 19185 bp, 17 predicted proteins | sample C_130820_MF_Meta_FD_87017 | JGI IMG/M metagenome (GOLD analysis project Ga0114962, IMG submission 87017) | Freshwater microbial communities from Lake Croche, Canada to study carbon cycling - C_130820_MF_MetaG | ecosystem: Environmental > Aquatic > Freshwater > Lake | place: Lake Croche, Canada... | reverse complement strand
TGGAGACCACGCGCACACCAATTTTGCGTTCGGCCAGCAGCTTTTGCGCGGCCAGCGCCAGTTGCACTTCAGAGCCGGTGGCGATGATCACGCCGTGGGTTTTTTGGATGCCGACGCTTGCTGGCTCGGATAGCACATAGGCTCCACGGCTGATGTCGCCCAAATCGCTCTTGGGTGAATAGGCCAGGTTTTGGCGCGACAGCAACAAGGCTGAGGGGCGGTGCGTGTTTTGCAGCGCCACGGCCCAGGCCACGGTGGTCTCCGCCGTGTCGGCGGGACGCCACACATCCAAGCCCGGAATCAGGCGCAGGCTGGCGGCGTGTTCGATCGACTGGTGGGTCGGGCCGTCTTCGCCCAAGCCAATCGAGTCATGGGTGAACACATGGATGATGCGTTTTTTCATGAGCGCGGCCATGCGGATGGCGTTGCGTGAATAGTCCGAGAAGGTCAAGAAGGTGCCGCCGTAAGGGATGTAGCCCCCATGCAGGGCGACGCCGTTCATGATGGCGGCCATGCCGAATTCGCGCACGCCGTAGTTGATGTGGCGGCCGATACGGGAGGCCCCTCCGGTAGCCGAACCGTCTTCGGTCTTGACCACATCACCGGCCAAGTCCACACGGAAAGCGGGCGTGCTCTTGGTGTTGGTCAGGTTGGAGCCGGTGAGGTCGGCCGAGCCACCCAGCATCTCGGGCAGGGCGGCGGTGAAAGCTTCGAGTGCCAACTGGCTGGCCTTGCGGCTGGCCACGGTTTCGGCCTTGGTGTGGGCGGCGACGACGGCGTCAAACGCCACTTGGTTGAAGTTCTTGGGCAAATCGCCCTTCATGCGGCGCACAAACTCTTTGGCCTGCGCAGGGTAGGCGGCTTTGTAAGCGGCAAAGGCCTGATTCCATTCTGCTTCGCGGGCTTTGCCAGCGGCTTTGGCGTCCCAGTCGGCATAGACCGCTTTGGGGATCTTGAAGGGCTCGGCTGTCCAGCCCAGGGCTTCGCGGGTGAGTTTGATTTCTTCGACACCCAAAGGCTCGCCGTGGGCCTTGGACGTGCCGGCGCGGTTGGGCGAGCCCTTGCCGATGGCGGTTTTGCAGACGATGAGGGTGGGTTTGTCGGCGCTGTGCTTGGCCGATGCAATGGCTTTGGACACTGCAGCGGCGTCATGACCGTCCACCGCATCGATCACGTTCCAGCCATAGGCAGCGAAGCGCTGGGGGGTGTTGTCGATGAACCAGGGGGCGACTTGGCCGTCGATCGAGATGCCGTTGTCGTCGTACAAGGCGATCAGCTTGTTCAGCTTCCAGGCGCCGGCCAGGGCGCAGGCTTCGTGGCTGATGCCTTCCATCAGGCAGCCGTCACCCATGAACACATAGGTGTGGTGGTCGACGATGGTGTGACCGGCTTGGTTGAACTCCGCTGCCAGCAGTTTTTCTGCCAGGGCCATGCCCACCGCATTGCTGATGCCTTGGCCCAGAGGGCCGGTGGTGGTTTCCACGCCCGGCGTCACACCCACTTCGGGGTGGCCTGCGGTTTTGCTGTGCAAGGTGCGGAAGTTTTTCAGCTCGTCGATCGGCAGCTTGTAGCCGGTCAGGTGCAGCACCGAATAGATCAACATGGAGCCGTGGCCGTTGGACAGCACAAAGCGGTCGCGGTTGGCCCAGTGCGGGTTGCCGGGGTTGTGTTGCAGGTGTTCGCCCCACAGCGCCACCGCCATATCGGCCATGCCCATGGGGGCGCCCGGGTGACCGGAGTTGGCTTGTTGAACCGCGTCCATTGCGAGGGCGCGGATGGCGTTGGCCATGTGCGGTGTGTTTGCCATGTGAGCAGCTCCGGGGTGTGTTCTGGTAAACCCGAGATTTTACCGGGTTGCCGCCACGCGCCCGGCCGTTTCAATGGCAAGCGTGGCAACATAGAGGCATGCCCTTGAAACCCAGTGACAGCTTTTTACACATTGCCAACCCGGCCAGTGCCATGATCTTGGCCGCTGGGCGAGGCGAGCGCATGCGTCCGCTGACCGACCATACCCCCAAGCCCTTGCTGGTCGTGCGCGGTAAGTCCTTGATGCAATGGCCCATGGAAGGTTTGGTGCGCGGCGGGTTTGAGCGCATTCTGATCAACACCGCATGGTTGGGTGAGCGCATTCAAGGCCATTTCGGCGGGGCAGTGACACTGGCCCAAGCCGGCATGGCGCAATTGCGCTACTCGGATGAAGAACAAGACTTTGGCTATGCGTTGGAAACGGCGGGCGGTATATCGCGCGCCTTGCCGCAATTGGCCGAGGTGTTTTGGGTGGTGGCGGGCGATGTGTTTGTGCCGGAATTTGAGTTTCAAGCCCAAAGGGTGGAGCAGTTTTCGGCCAGCGGTCATTTGGCGCATATCTGGTTGGTGCCCAACCCGCCGCACAACCCGCTGGGCGACTTTGGGCTGTCGCAGCAGGGCCGAGCCTTGAACTTGCCGAAAAACCAAACCGAGCAAGCCCTCTACACCTTCAGCACCATCGCTTTGTACCGCCGCACTTTTTTCGAAATGCCCTATTGCGACATCGTGCCCGGCAATCCGCAAGGCACGGCCGCGCCTTTAGCCCCCTTGCTGCGCGCCGCCATGGACCGCGGCCAAGTTGGCGCCAGTCTGTACACAGGGCCTTGGACCGACGTGGGCACACCCGAGCGACTGGCACAACTCAACGCGTGAATGATTCAGGGTTCAAAGCCGTTGACACATCGTAGCCCAATGGCTACATTCAACTCATGATGCAAATACGCAAAACCGATGTGTATGCGAACTGGATTGACGGTCTGCGCGATCTGCAAGGACGAGCCCGAATTTTGGTCAGGATCGAACGGCTGGCGGCAGGTCTTCCTGGTGATGTGAGGTCTGTTGGCAACGGTGTGTCGGAGTTGCGTATCGATTTTGGCCCTGGCTATCGGGTGTACTTCGCACCGAGGGGGAGCGAAATCGTGATCCTCTTGGCCGGGGGTGACAAATCCAGTCAAAGCAGGGACATTCAAATGGCATTGAAATTAGCCCAAAACTTGAAGGCATAAAAATGGCGACCACCTCAACCACACGATACGACGTTGCAGAGCATCTGCGGACCCCGCAAGACATGGCGGCTTATTTGGAGGCTTGCATGGAAGCTGCAGATGGCGATGCCAATTTCATCGCAAAGGCTTTGGGCGATATTGCCCGCGCCAAAGGCATGACACAAGTGGCACGCGATGCCGGTCTTTCACGCGAAAGCCTATACAAGGCCCTGTCCGGAGATCGTGCCCCGGGCTTAGATACCATTTTGAAAGTTATGCACGCATTGGGGTTGGAGCTGCGCGCACAAGTGGCGAGTTCTTGAGGCTCCCAAAGCCCATGGCACCAGCAGTTTCAATTCGCCAAGCCGTGGTCGCTGATGCCGCTGACATTTCCAAGCTGATTGCGTCAACATCTGACGCCTGCTGCTTTTCCCACAGTCAACCTTGCCCAGACTGGTATAGCACCAGCTTATAAACCCCTGCCATTGAAGCCTTGATCATCTCGGAGCGCTTGGTTTTCTTGCTAGCCACAAATGACCACGCCATTGCTGGCGTGTTGGCGATCGAAGACAAGTCCTCCATCAAGTATTTTTTTGTCGACCCAGCGCAACAAAAAATGGGCTTGGGTAAACGACTTTGGCATTTTGCAAAGCGCAACGGCGAATTCGGCCCAACGCTCAAGGTGCGATCGTCTCTCTTTGCAGTCCCGGTGTATCAGCGACTTGGCTTTCAAGCCACCGAACCAGCCTCCTGTTTCAATGGCTTGAATTTCCAGGCCATGGTGGCCTTTAGCCCGTGAACATCTCTGCGGGACATCACGCCCGTGCATCACGCCTCCTACAATCGCGCTATGACTTCCATTTACGCCCAACGCCGTGCCCGTCTCGCTGCCCAATTGAACCCCGGTGGCATCGCCATCATCCCCACCGCGCTAGAGCGTCAGCGCAACCGGGACAGCGATTTTTTGTACCGCCACGACAGTTACTTTTACTACCTGACCGGCTTCACCGAGCCCAACGCCTGTTTGGTGATCACCGCCGAAGGGGATGCGACTTTGTTTTGCCAGCCCAAAGACGCTGAGCGCGAGGTTTGGGATGGCCTGCGCTTAGGGCCTGCCGCAGCCCCCGCTGCGCTGGGTGTGCAAGCGACCTACCCCTCGACCGAGTTGGCCAGTCAAATGCCCAAAATGCTGGAAAACCGCAGTACCGTGTGGTACCCCTTTGCCACCCACAAGGGTTTGGAGTCGCAGGTCGATGGCTGGCTGGGCAGCGTGCGCGCCCGGGTGCGCTTTGGCGCGCTGTGTCCGGATCAGCAGCGCGATGTGTGCGGCCTGCTGGATGAAATGCGCTTGATCAAAGACGCCCATGAATTGACCATCATGCGTCGCGCCGCGCAGATCAGCGCGGGCGCGCACATTCGCGCCATGCAGCGCAGCGCCGCCATGTTGCGGGCCAGTCAGGAGGTGCGTGAGTACCACCTGGACGCAGAGTTGTTGCACGAGTTTCGGCAACACGGCTCGCAATACCCCGCCTATGGCTCCATCGTGGCGGCGGGGGCGAATGCCTGCGTGCTGCATTACCGCGCAGAAGCCGGACTGATCCGCGATGGCGATTTGGTGTTGATTGATGCAGGCTGCGAGCTGGACGGCTATGCCTCAGACATCACCCGCACATTCCCTGCCAACGGCAAGTTCTCCGGTCCGCAGCGCGTGCTGTACGACCTGGTGCTGGCCGCCCAAGACGCCGCCATCGCCGCGACCCGCGCTGGGGCCCGTTTTGTCGAACCGCACGAGGCCACTGTCAAAGTACTGGCCCAGGGCCTGCTGGATCTGGGCTTGCTCGATACAAACAAGGTGGGCAACGTGCAAGACGTGATTGCCAACCGCAGCTACTTTCCCTTTTACATGCACCGTACCGGGCACTGGCTGGGCATGGATGTGCACGACTGTGGCAGCTATGTGGAGCCCTCCGAGGTGGGCTCAGTCAACGAGCGCAAAGATCCTTTGAGCGGCGAGACCATCAAAGACCGACCCAGCCGCTTGCTGCAACCCGGTATGGTACTGACCATCGAGCCGGGTTTGTATGTGCGCCCCGCACCGGGGGTGCCCGAGCAGTTTCACAACATCGGTATCCGCATCGAAGACGATGCGGTGATCACCGCCACCGGTTGTGAGTTGATCAGCCGAGGCGTGCCGGTCAAAGCCGAAGAGATCGAAGCCTTAATGCGCGGCTAAGCGGATGACAGCGCTTCAATTGGTGCACATCAATTTGGGCCAGACGCGGCCCCTGCGTGTGGGCGAGCGCAAGCTCATGTCGGCGATTGGCAAAACGCCGGTCGCCGGACCGGTGCGGGTGGGCCTTTTGGGTTTGGCAGGCGATGAGCAAGCCGATTTGTCGGTGCACGGTGGGCTGGACAAAGCGGTGTACGCTTTTCCGTTAGCGCATTTGGCCTACTGGCAACAACAACGCATGGCGCACAGTGTCAGTTTGTTTGAAGAGACCGATGAAACTTTGCCGCCGGGCTTTGTGGGTGAGAACCTGAGCTTGACGGGCCTGCGTGAAGACGCCGTGTTCATCGGCGACCGACTGCACTTTGCCGATTGCGTGCTGCGCGTGACCCAGCCCCGCGAGCCGTGTGGCAAATTCAATGCGGTGATGGGTTATGCCCAAGCCGCGCGCGACATGGTGCAAAGCGGCTTTTGCGGTTTTTACCTGGCGGTGGAGCAGATGGGCACGTTGCAACCTGGCGAATCGTTTGCGCTGGTGCCGGGCGCGCGCCAGATGTCGATCGCGCAAGCCTTGGCGCTCAAGCGGCACAAACACTTGCGCTGAATAGCGGTTGCGCATCATGCTGTCCATGAAAGTGAAATGTGCTTTGGGGGACTAAGCATATTTACCCATCCAGTGTCTCTGATGCCCAGGTCTACAATCAAAAGCATGCACCCGCAGCCAGCCTGACCCGGGTTTGGTGCCGCACAACAGGAGATCCTGCATGACGACCAACCAGGTCCAAGCCGAAGAAAAACGCGCCGAGTTGCGCCGCGCCGCGCTCGAATACCACGCGTTCCCCACCCCCGGCAAAATCGCCATTGCGCCCACCAAGCAGCTCCTCAACCAGCACGACCTGGCATTGGCCTATTCACCCGGCGTGGCCTCTCCGTGTGAAGAAATTGTCAAAGATCCAGCCAACGCTTTCAAGTACACCAGCCGTGGCAATCTGGTCGGCGTGGTCACCAATGGCACGGCCGTATTGGGCTTGGGCGACATAGGTCCTCTGGCGAGCAAGCCCGTCATGGAGGGTAAAGGCGTTTTATTCAAGAAGTTTTCGGGCATTGATGTGTTTGACATCGAGATCAATGAAAAAGATCCCGACAAACTGGTGGAGATCATCGCCTCCTTGGAGCCCACATTTGGCGGCATCAATCTCGAAGACATCAAAGCGCCTGACTGTTTTTACATCGAGCGCAAGCTGCGCGAACGGATGAAGATCCCGGTCTTTCACGATGACCAGCATGGCACGGCCATTGTGGTGGGCGCCGCCATCTTGAACGGCCTGAAAGTCGTGGGCAAAGACCCCAAAAAAATCAAACTTGTGACTTCCGGTGCAGGGGCTGCGGCCTTGGCATGTTTGGGTTTGCTCGTCAAATTGGGCATTCCGCGGGAAAACATTTGGGTCACTGACCTGGCGGGCGTGGTCTATGCGGGCCGCACCGAGTTGATGGACGAAGACAAAATTCAGTTTGTCCAGAAGACCGATCTGCGCACCCTCAAAGAAGTCATTGCCGGCGCGGATGTGTTTTTGGGGCTGTCGGCTGGCGGCGTGCTCAAGCAAGACATGGTCAAGTCGATGGCCGCCCATCCCCTGATCTTTGCCTTGGCCAACCCCAACCCCGAAATCGATCCGGCCGACGTCAAGGCGGTGCGTGATGATGCGATCATGGCCACAGGCCGCACGGACTACCCCAACCAGGTCAATAACGTGCTGTGCTTTCCGTACATTTTTCGGGGTGCCTTGGATTGCGGGGCCACCACCATCACTGAAGAGATGGAAATTGCGTCGGTCTACGCGATTGCTGAATTGGCGCAGGCCGAGCAAAGCGAAGTTGTCGCCGCCGCCTATGCGGGCGAGCCCTTGGTATTTGGCCCCGAATATTTAATACCCAAGCCGTTCGATCCGCGATTGATGATGAAGATCGCCCCTGCCGTGGCCCAAGCGGCAGCCGACAGCGGTGTGGCTGTGCGCCCGATCGCCGATATGGACGCCTACCGTGAGCGCTTGCAAAGCTTCGTGTATGCCTCGGGCACCACCATGAAGCCTATTTTCACCGCGGCCAAGCGGGCCTTGAAAAAGCGCGTGGCCTATTGCGAGGGCGAAGAAGAGCGCATTTTGCGCGCCGCGCAAATCGTGGTCGACGAGGGGGTGGCCCGACCGACGCTCATTGGCCGTCCTGCGGTGATTGCCGAGCGCATTGAAAAATTTGGTTTGCGATTGAAAGAGGAACTGGACTATGACGTAGTCAATGTGGAGATGGACCCACGTTACCGCGACTTTTGGCAAACTTACCACCGCATGACCGAGCGCAAGGGCGTGACCATGCAGATTGCAAAGATCGAAATGCGCCGCCGCTTGTCTTTGATTGGCGCCATGTTGCTGCACAAGGGCGATGTAGACGGCATGATTTGTGGCACTTGGGGCACCAACGCCATGCACTTGAACTATGTTGACCAAGTGATAGGTAAGCGCTCGGGCGTGAATACTTATGCCTGTATGAACGGCTTGATGTTGCCCGGGCGTCAAATTTTCATTGTCGACACCCATGTGAACTATGACCCTACGGCCGAGCAGTTGTCCGAAATCACGGTCATGGCCGCCCACGAAATGCGCCGTTTTGGTTTGCGACCGAAGGCGGCTTTGTTGTCACATTCCAATTTTGGTTCGTCCAACGAACCCAGCGCGGTCAAAATGCGCCAGGTTTTAGCCTTGTTGCAGCAAAATGCGCCATGGCTCGAAGTCGATGGTGAAATGCACGGCGATGTGGCGCTGGACGGTGCAGCGCGCCAGATGGTCATGCCCAGCAGCACCTTGGTCGGCGACGCCAACTTGTTGGTGATGCCCAACATTGATGCCGCCAACATCGCGTACAACCTGCTCAAGACGGCCGCTGGTGGCAACATTGCCATTGGCCCGGTCCTGCTGGGCGCGGCCAAACCGGTGCATATTTTGACGCCCAGCGCCACTGTGCGCCGTATTGTGAACATGACGGCGCTCACAGTGGCCGACGCCAACGTCACCCGCTGACACCTTGGCGGGCAGTCAAGAGGCCCTTTTTTGCCGAAAGACCCGCAAGGGCTTGCCTTTATAGCGGGCAGGCCCTTGCTTTTTTCTGCCGCTTGCGGCAAACTCACGCCTTCGGATTTTCGGGTTTACCCGCAGGTCCACGAAAGGTTGATGACATGGTGTTAGGGCAAGTGAGGCGTCTCGCTCAGTTTTCAGCGGGTTTGTTCTTGTTGTGGTTCATCCTGGTTTGCCCGGCGAAAGCCAAAACGGTTCCAGAAGCTGCTTTTGTTTCCATCGGTTTGTCGCAGTTGCCCCGCGAAGGGCAAGAGACTTACAAACTGATTCACCAAGGTGGGCCCTTTCCCTATGAAAAGGACGGCGTGGTGTTTGGTAATCGGGAGCGGATTTTGCCCTCGAAACCACGTGGTTTTTACCATGAATACACCGTGAAAACGCCAGGAGAAAGATCCAGGGGTGCGCGGCGCATTGTCTGTGGTGGTTTGGAGGTGCGTGAACCTCAAAATTGCTATTACAGCGACGATCACTACACGAGCTTTCGCGAGATCGCAGATAAGAAATGAGTGTCTTTGTGTTGTCCAATGGGGTAGCGCAAAGGCAAATTGAGAAAGAGTCCCCATGCCAGTACAGCTGGAGGACGAATTGAATAACAGCCACCAGCTGAAGTTTTTTTGACTATAGAAAGAACCACGGAGATGGATACGCCACTTCGTCAAGACCCAGAAACACCTCTCAAAGGTGTAAGGACGAACATCGTCCAGTCGATTCGCGCATTCCGCGTGAGTGACTTGCAAGAAGCAGCCCAGGGTCTGGGGCACCACTTCTTGTTCGCTAACTTGTCCACGGCACAAAGTAAGCAAGATGTACTCGATCTGATTGCGGGCCAGTTCACACTGCCGGCGCATTTCGGTAAAAACTTCGACGCCTTGTACGACTGCATGACCGACCCCTTGCACAAGTCGGGCCCGCAGCCTGGCTTCATTGTGGTGCTTGAGCAGATTCCTGCCAACGCCAAATTTGACAAAGAGGCCCGCGAACAGTTGCTTGATATTTTCCGAGACACGGCCGATTACTGGGGAGACAGGAAGGTACCTTTCCGATGCTTCTATTCTTTTCTGTAGCCCGTTCTGCACAAGCTAGCCAAGCAGAACGGGCTCACGAGGCTCACAGTGATGTGAATCTTTCGGCACAAGAGTTGGAATCCGGTGAAAAAATGCCGACCGATAAACTGATTGACGTGTCACCTTTGGCCCTGCGCATGAGCAGTCCATTCAATGCAGGTTACTGGTTGGCGGCAGCTTAAAACAGAGCTTTGCAGATGCGCAAAAGCCCGCTGTAAGCGGGCTTTTTGTTGGCAGGGTCCGTCATCCGATCGCCTTCTTGCATCTCTTAGCTCAGGCCGTCTGCGCCAAGGCGACAAACTCTTCAACAGGGACTTCTTCCGCGCGGCGCTGCACATTGAACTCGCCGGCAAAGTTGCGCTTTGTGAGCCAAGCGCCCAAGGTGTGGCGCAACAGTTTGCGACGCTGGCTGAAAGCCACTTGCACCAGCTCTTCAAGCAGTTTGGGGTTGATGGGGGTTGGGGTTGCGCGCGGCACCATGCGGACCACGGCACTGTCAACACGGGGCGGCGGATCAAAGCTTTCAGGCGGTACAAACAGCACATTGTGCATCGCATATCGCCACTGCAGCATCACGGAGAGCCGGCCGTAAGCCGCTGTGGAAGGCTTGGCCACCATGCGGTCAATAACTTCTTTTTGCAGCATGAAGTGCTGGTCTTCGATCATGTGCACATGATCGAACAAATGAAACAATATCGGGGTGGAGATGTTGTAGGGTAAATTGCCCACCACGCGCAGCTTGGTCGTTTTCTCGGAACGGGCACGGGTAGACGGCAGGGAGGCGACACGGGTCGCCAAGTCGGTAAAGTCCACCCGCAACACATCCGATTCGACCACCGTCAATTGCGGGTGAGTGCGCAGACGGCTCGCCAAATCACGGTCCAATTCAATCACAGTCAGGTGGCCCAAGCGTTCGACCAAAGGCTGCGTCAAGGCGGCCAGTCCCGGACCGATTTCTACCATGGGGTCTCCAACTTGTGGGTTGATTTCGTCGACGATGGCGTCGATGATCCCGCGGTCCGATAGAAAGTGTTGTCCGAAGCGTTTACGGGGGATGTGTTTCATTGGGGAGGGTCGCGCATCTCTACGAATGCACGAGCGCGGAGATCCTCTTGCCAAGTGGTGAATGCTTCGTCGAGTTTTTTCTCGCGCAACAAGTTACGCGCCATCTCCCGTTGTTCGCTGGCACTGACGGGCATGTCACGGCGATCGGTGACCTCGATCAAGTGCACCCCAAAGCGGGACACCAAGGGGTCAGAGATTTGATTGGGCCGCAAGCGGTTCATCACTTGTTCAAACTCCGGTACAAACTGACCTGGACTGGTCCAGCCCAAGTCGCCGCCGCTGCTGGCGCTGCCGTCTTGCGAATGTTCGCGCGCCAAGGCCGCAAATGTGGACTGCCCTGAAGTGATGCTTTGTTTGAATGTCTGCAACTGCGCCAGGGCTTGTGACGGTGTGAGTTGGGCGCTGGTGCGCAGCAAAATATGGCGCGCACGCGTCTGGGTAACCATCACGGTAGCGGCTTCGCCTTGGCGCTTTTCAAGCACCTTCAAGACGTGAAATCCAGCGCCAGAGCGTAGAGGTCCGGCAATATCGCCGGCTTTCAAATTGACCGTGTTGTCGGCAAACAAGCTGGGGTAGCGGTCAGATGGGCGCAGGCCCATGGCCCCGCCATTGGGAATTTGGTCATTCATGAATTCATTGACCAATCCGGCGAAGTCTTCGCCTGCCCGGGCTCTTCGGGCTGCTGATTCTGCGCGGGCTTGAAGTGCCAAGATTTGGGCGGCCGAGCTGTCTTCAGGGACGGTCACGAGCAGCATGGCCAAGTTCAAATCGACCCCCATGGGAGTCGGTGTCCCCCGTTGATCACGCAAGAACTGATTGACCTCGGATTCACTGATGCGCACGCGGGTTTCCACTTCGCGCTCGCGCAGACGGCTCAAGGTCAGTTGATTGCGAATTTGCGTGCGAAAAGCGGTCAAGCTCAAGCCTTCTTGGTTCAATTTAGCGCGCAGTTGGTCTTTGTCCATCTGATTTTGACGCGCCACATTGGCCTCGGCCTGGTCCACCGCATCCTCCTCGATGCGAAGACCTGATTCCCGGGCTAGTTGCAGTTGTGCTTTTTCAAGGATCAACTGCTCCAAGGCTTGCGAGGCCATTTCTTGCGCTGACGGCAGCGGCGAGCCAGCGGGCCATTGGCTGACCATGCGGGCACGTTGTTGTTGCACGTCGTTGTTGGTGATGGGCTCGGAGTTGACCAGCGCGACGATGAAATCGGCCGAGCGCGACGCCATCGGCTTGGCCATGGCGTTTTGGGCATGCGCGCTATCGAGCCCAGCAAACAATAAACCCAAAGAAAGTAACGCGTAACTGAACGTGGAGAAGCCACGCTGGCGAGTCAAAGAAATAACAAATTTATTCATAGTGAAGGAACCGACTGGGAGGCGCCGTGTCTTCGCGCAAAAATTGATAACGAGGGATATTGTCGCGCAAGGTTTTGAGCGGGCTGGAGCCAATACGGGCCAAGCCCACAAATTCCAGTTGGAAAAGCAATCGGCTGGTCGACGAGGAGACAGTACTTTGCAAGCGTTCAAACACCACACGGCCAAGCCAACAACCGGCATCAAACTCAAAACCATAAATCGAGTCCACCATCCGGTTGTCTTTCAAGCTGAAGTTCATCCGGCCCACGCTGTACCAGCGCCCCGGCCCCAAACCTTGACCGGGCTCGGGCGGTGCCGAATCCGGCGCAGCGGACCAGCTGAAGTCACCCAAAGGCCATTGCCAACCCACGTCGACCTGTTCACTCTGGTCTTTGGTCATCCGGTAAGCCATGTTCAAGACGCGGTAGGGCGTCGGGCTGTAACGGGCACCCACCGTCGTGCGCACAGAGCGGTGTGTTTGGTTGTTGAATTGAACCAGCGAGTCGAGAGACCAACGGTCATCCCAACGTACCCCTGCACCCACGAGCATGTCACTGAAGCCTTTGGCTACCAGGCTTTCGCTCGGTAAGGTGACGCGCTGGTCATCAAACCGCAGACGCTGCGCAAAGCCGAATTTGGCCAATTCGGCCCCGTTCGAGGCGTCCAAGTAACGACTGGTCACACCCAAGGTCAACAGGTTGTTGTCAGCCAGTCGGTCTTGCCCCACATAGGGGTTGGCGCTGTAAATGGTGGACAGGTTGAAGTCGGTCGCCCCCGTGTCGTACAGCGGCAGCTTCGACTGGTCTGCATAGGGCGTGCGCACATAAAAAGCGCGGGGCTCCAGGGTTTGTCGAATGGACCGGCCAAACAGATTGGCATCGCGCTCGAGGACCACCCCGGTGTCCAAACTGAAAGTCGGTAGCACCCGGTTAAGGCTGGTGCGGCCATCGCTGAGCGGGGTATCGAGTTGGTAGCGTGTGGCATGCAATTGAACTTTAGGCGTCACAAACCCCCAAGCATTGACAAAGGGCATGCTGACTTGACTGTTGACATAGCTGCGCTGACCATTTCGCAAAACCGCGGTGGTGCCACCCGGGATGCGCGCATAGTTGGCCTCAAACCGGGTGGTGTCGGCTGTGCTGGCGTAGTCCAAGCCATTGAGATCCCAACGGGTGTGGCGAAGTACGATTTGCGGGGCCCTGTCGTAAGGCGGGGTGATGGGCGATGCCACATCCTGTAAGGCTTGCCAGCGTAGCACTTGGGCCGTCATCGACACATCATCTTGGGCCCATGACAGGGTGCCCGATGAAGGCAATAAACGTTGAGTGAATGACAAACCGGCGCGTGGAAAATCGCGCCAATAATTGTCGTCACTCACCCGATTGAGGTTGATTCCCAAGCCCAAGCGTCCCAAAGCGCTCAGCCCAGAATCAAAACTGCCGTTGTGTTGGGTGGATATGCCCCAGCGTGCTTGGTTGCGCAATGCGTCACTGGGCATCAAATTGATCAGGCTTTTGCCTTGATAGGTGTCTTCCAGGTAACGCAATTCGGTGTCCACAGCCACGCCTCGTTTGGTTAAGACGGTGGTGGTGAAGGTGGCGTCTCGGTTCGGCGCAATATTGAGGTAGTAGGGAGAAGACACTTCCAAGCCGCTGACAGAGTCAATGCCGATGGTGGGTGACAAAAAGCCCGATTTTCGATCGGCCGTCAGCGCAAAACTCAAAGAGGGCACCGCCAAGATGGGGACATCCATGAACCGCAGCTGCATGCCTTGCGTTTGCGCCACAGACTCTTCGTCGTCCAAACTCAGGCTGGCCGCTTTGAGTACCCAGTCTGGCAACCAACTCGGGCCAGGCAATCGTGTGCAGGTGGTGTAACTGGCGTTGCGGACAATGGCCCGCTTGCTGTCGACAAATTCAATCAATTCCGCTTGACCCTGACCCCCGCCTTTGTTCAGTACGAAGGTGGGCGAGACGAATTGGCCTTGAAAGGTGTCGGCCTGCAGTTCCAGTTGCGGGCCGTCAAAGCGATTGCCTTCGCGAGAAATGTGCACTTGGCCTTGGGCTTTGATCGTATCTTGGGATTGATCGTACGCAATGCGATCGGCTTTAACGGACAAGCCGGATCGGCGCAGACGCGCGTTGCCTTCAATCACCAGATCCAGGTCGGGCCGACCCGTGATACTTTCGCCCTCTATGAACACAGGGGATTGGTTGCGTTCCTTGTCGGAAATGCGCTCTTGCAACATGGGGCTGATGCGCAAGACGGGTGCAATGCGGGTTGCAGGGTCGGCGGGCGGGTTGTTTTGCGCGTTGGCCTGAAGCGACGCAAGGCCCCAAACAGCCCAACACACTGACCGCCCTAAAGATCGCAAGTCCGTGTCCCAACCTGACATATGCGAGGTCATGACAGTAGCAGGGGCCGCAAGGAACAGGGGCAATCGGGGCAAAACGTCAAAGAAGGGCGAGAAAAGAATGGGGTTGCATCAAGGGGCGTGCAGGGGGTTTGTAGAATGGATTATCCATGAGTGCAAGCACTCTCACCCTTTGAACCCCTTGCCCGTGACAACTCTTGACACCCCTCTAATGAATGCCCACCTTGCCCACACGGATGTGACATGGGCCGAACCCTCCAGGCAGGTAGCTTTCGAGGCCTGGCTGGCCCGGACAGCGGCCTCGCAGGGTCTCTTGCCCGGCACGGTCCGCATTGCCTCGGCCGACGCCAGTTTTCGCCGTTATTTGCGCATCGACACGCAGGTGGGCATGAGCCGCATCATCATGGATGCGCCGCCCGACAAAGAAAACTGCCAGCCCTTTGCGCAGGTCGCTGAGCTGCTGCACGCTGCGGGCCTGAGGGCGCCCCAGGTGCTGGACTGGGATGCCGCACAGGGCTTCATGCTGCTCACTGATTTGGGGGGCACGACCATGATGGAGGCGATGGACACCGAACATCCGCAAGCCAATTTGGCTTTGTACCTGCAAGCGGTGGACGCTTTGATTGATTGGCAACTGGCCTCCAAACCCGGCGTATTGCCTGCCTATGACGCGGCCTTGCTCAACCGCGAGTTGAGCTTGTTTCCGGACTGGTATTTGGCGCAACACCGTGGCTTGAAGGTGGAAGGCCAGATGCGCGAGACGCTCGACGCTGCCTTTGCGCAGATCGTGCAGCACAACCTCGCGGCGCCCAGCGTGTATGTGCACCGCGACTTCATGCCGCGCAATTTGATGATGCCCACCCAAGCAGAGGATTTGCGCATGGGTGTGCTTGATTTTCAAGACGCGGTGTATGGCCCGGTGACCTACGACGTGGCCAGCCTGATGCGCGATGCTTTTTTGACCTGGGAAGAAGATTTCGTCCTCGATGTCACCATCCGCTATTGGGAAAAAGCCCGCAAAGCCGGCCTGCTCAACCACGAAGACTGGAGTCAGGACTTCGGCGCGTTTTACCGCGCGGTGGAATGGATGGGTTTGCAGCGCCACCTCAAAGTGGCGGGTATTTTTGCCCGCCTGACCTTGCGCGACGGCAAGCCCAAATACCTGGCCGATGCGCCACGCTTTATCCATTACATACGCACCACAGCCAACCGTTACCGCGAGCTCAAACCCTTGCTGCGTTTGGTGGATGAGGTTGAGAATATTCAAAACGTATCGGGCTTTGCCTACGGGCGGATGTAATCCATGGCCCGTTTTTTTTGTCCCCTGCCGCTGCACACGGGCGAGACGGTCAGCCTGCCGCCATCGTCTGCACGGCATGTGCAGGTGCTGCGCTTGCAACCCGGTGATGGCATCACCCTCTTCAATGGCGAGGGAGGCGAGTTTGCAGCGACGGTTACCCGCATGGGCCGCTCGGACGTGGAGGTTGTGATTGGCGCGCACACCCCTTTGGAGCGAGAAGCTGCTTGTGCTGTCCATGTGCTTGCCGGCATCACCGCCAACGAGCGCATGGACTGGTTGGTTGAAAAAGCCACCGAGTTGGGCGCTGTCAGTTTGACGCCCATCACCGCCGAGCGCAGTGTGCTCAAACTCAAAGGAGAGCGCGCCGAGAAAAAAGGAGCGCATTGGCAGGGTGTGGCTGTGGCCGCCAGCGAGCAATGCGGCCGCAACCGGGTGACCCGAATTGCCCCCGCTTGCAGTTTGGCGGACTGGCTGACGCGGCAACCGGCCTCGGAACAAACGGGCTTGCGTCTGGTGTTGTCTTTGTCTGCGGGCGCTCAAGCTTTGAAAGCGGCTGCGCAAGGGCAGACGCATATCACGCTGCTCAGCGGTCCCGAAGGCGGCCTGACGCCAGCAGAAGAAGCGCTGGCCCTGGCCGCAGGCTTTGTGCCAGTGAGTTTGGGGCCGCGCGTGTTGCGGGCAGAAACTGCACCCTTGGCGGTGTTGGCAGCGTTGACGCTTTAACTCACAGTACCCGGTAAAAACTCAGGTACACCCCATCTGGCGCGCGCCGTCCGGTGCCGATGAATTGACTTTCGTTGAGCCAGGCCCATTGCGGCGCTGTGGACTCCATTTGCGGTTGGCAGCGGAAATACACCTCGTCGGGATTGACCGTTTCGCCCCGCATGATGCGCTGCGAATTTTCAAGCGAAGCCACCCGCAAGGCGGTGTTTTGCACAAATACGCGGGTGCCATCGGTCAGCTCTAAGACGTAACGTGCATCCAGATGGGCTTGGGTGCCGTTGTTCACTATCAATTGAAAGTCTGCCCCGCCCGGCACCACATGGCCGTTGAGTCGGGGACCGCTGACGGTGCCGCCGGTGATGGGAATCATGCGGCGCAAACCGGCCGGCGTGTGGCCGACTTCGACGGCTTGAGAAATCGTGACAGCCAAATCGCAAACATGTTCGAGTTGTGGGGCAGGCAAGGTGGCGTTCAAGCGCGTCTCCTGAGTTCAAAGGACCGTTGGGAAAGCAATCTGCGGTTGACCCGCATGCCAAGGTTTGTATTTGTCCATGACGCCATCGTAAGCGGCAGAGGTTTCAAAGCCCGTCAACCAAGCTTGCAAAGCAGGCCAGGCTTGCGCGGCAAACCACGCTGGATCGGTATGGGCAAATTGGCGTACAAAGGGCGCAACGGCTGCGTCAGCCCAGCGCCATTGGTGATCGATCAAAAAAGCGTGGTTTTGCAAACGGGTGTTCAAGTGCGCCAAAAAAGCAGCGCCATGCGCACGATGGCTTATTCCACCCTGTGGGCCGCCTGGCAAGTCATAGCGGTTCGGGTATTTGTAGCGGTCCAGATGGAATTTGAAATCGCCGTCGCACTGTGCCACCAATGCCAGCGCGTCGGTTTGCAAGGTCGGATCGTTGGGCAGCCAGCCTTGCGGGTCATGGCCTTGCAGCGCCCACAACATGATGTCCAAGCTGTGCGCGATCACCTGGTCTTGTAGCACCAAAACGGGGACGGTACCCTGGGGTGAGGCTTGCAACAAGGCTTCGGGTTTTTGTTTCAAAGCCACCTCGCGCAACTCGCATTGCACCTGCGCAGCCTGCAGGGCCAAGCGGGCCCGCATGGCGTAGGGGCAGCGTCGGAACGAATACAAAATCGGTGTGCCAGGCGGCAACAACACCGTCTTGCGCGGGGTTTTATGCAGTGCGTCGATGTGCTGTGCACCCATGTGCGCTTGATCGCTGGCTTTGGCTTTTTCCCATTGGCGCTGGCGCTCGCGCGCGCTGTTTTTTTGTGCGTCGCTGGTGGTCGCGTGGCAGCGCGGGCAGCTCACACCGGCTTCGTACAAAGGCGAGTCAATGGCCCCGGCAGGCAGCGGATCGCGGCAGCACCGGCACAAGGCGTGTGGGCCGGGCACCAGGCCGTGGCCGACCGAGACGCGTTCGTCAAACACGAAGCATTCGCCTTGCCACAGGCTGTGCTCAGGGGGCACGGTTTCCAGGTATTTGAGAATGCCGCCTTCCAGGTGGTACACCTCGTCAAAGCCTTGTGCCCGCAAGAGGGCGGTGGACTTTTCGCAGCGAATGCCGCCGGTGCAAAACATCGCGACTTTGGGTTTGCGGCCGTTTTTCTCTTGCAAGGCCTGGGCTTGGGTCACCCAATCGGGCAATTGCGAAAAGCTTTCAATCTGCGGATCGATGGCCCTGGCAAAGCTGCCCATCTCCACCTCGTAATCATTGCGTGTGTCGACCACCACCACGTCCGGGTCCGAGATCAAGGAATTCCAATGGTTTGGTTTGACGTAGGTGCCCGCCATCCGTGTGGGACTGATGCCGGGGACACCCAGCGTCACGATTTCTTTTTTCAGCCGCACCTTCATGCGGTAAAAAGGCGCTTTGGTTGAATAAGACGCTTTGTGCTGCAGGTCGGCCAACAACGGGTCATGACGCAAATACGCCAGCACGGCGTGCACGTCGGCAGGGGCACCGGCGATCGTGCTGTTGATGCCCTCGCGCGCCAGCAAGATCAAGCCTTTGACATTGTGGGCTTGACACAATGCCAGCAGAGGCGCCTTGCGCTCGGTGTAGTCGGGCAAGTCCACGAACTTGTAAAAAGCAGCCGTTAAAAAAGTCTCGGCAGAAGCAGGCGATGTGAGCGAGGGCAACATGCGCTTATTGTGCCCAAATTGCAGCCCGTTACACTGGGTCCATGAACGCCAATCTGATCCTGCTTGCTTTGTGCCAAGGCTTGTTTTTGACCAACAACGTCACTTTCATCGCCATCAACGGACTGGTGGGGTTGAGTTTGGCCCCCCTGGGGTGGATGGCGACACTGCCGGTCATGGGCTACGTCGTAGGCGGGGCTTTTTCGACGGGTTTGGTGGCCCGCACGCAAAGCCGCTACGGACGGCGTGGTTCTTTTCAGATTGGTTTGGCGGTGGGCCTCCTGTCGGCCTTGTTGTGTGCTTACGCCGCCTACGACAAAAACTTCTGGTTGTTGGTGGCGTCTACCTTTGTGGCGGGTTATTACAGCGCCAACGGGCAGCTGTACCGATTTGCAGCCGCCGAATTGTCGGCGCCTGCTTTCCGCGAAAAAGCCGTTTCCTTGGTGCTGGCCGGTGGCTTGATTGGCGCCATCGTGGGGCCCAATTTGGCTTCGCATACCAGGGGCATGCTGGATACGCCGTACATGGGCGCTTATCTCTCGCTCGTCGGGGTGGCCATGGTCGGCATGGTCCTGATGTCCTTCATCCGTTTTCCGGTGGTGCCACCCAAAGTGGTGGGCAGCAGCGAAGGCCGCCCTTTGAAAGAAATCATGCGGCAACCGGTGTTCATTGTTTCGGCGGCTGCAGCCGCATTGGGTTACGGTGTGATGAACCTGCTCATGGCGGCCACACCGCTGGCCATGCAGGTTTGCGGCTATGCCTTCAGTGATGCGGCCTTGGTTCTGGAAT
>Ga0114962_10001639_pt1 | contig 19186 bp, 11 predicted proteins | sample C_130820_MF_Meta_FD_87017 | JGI IMG/M metagenome (GOLD analysis project Ga0114962, IMG submission 87017) | Freshwater microbial communities from Lake Croche, Canada to study carbon cycling - C_130820_MF_MetaG | ecosystem: Environmental > Aquatic > Freshwater > Lake | place: Lake Croche, Canada... | reverse complement strand
TATACCCTGTCTTCCAAAGGGCTGTATTGCAATGGCTGTTATGCTGCCGGAATCAATTTTGCTTCCAGCATTATTTGTTTGTTGTATGGTGCGGGTGATCTCCAGGAAACTATAAAAATAGGTACGTTAGCTGGTTGGGATTCGGATAATCCTACGGCCACCTGGGGCGGGTTATTGGGGTTTATGATTGGACGCGAGGGGGTAGAAAAAGCTTTTGAGCGGAAATTTGCGGACAAATATAATATTCATAGAACCCGGATTGGTTTCCCTAATAATGGTCTGGATAGTTTTAAGGCTATGGCTGAGAAGGGCGTGTTTATTGTGGACCGTGTGGTTCAGGAGCAAATGGGAGGCGGCGTTGATTTGAAAAATAATCGGTGGTATGTGCCAATTTTGGGTGTTGGGTTTTGGCAGCCTAAGGTTAGAAAAGATTAGGGTTTAGAAAAGGTTAGTATAAGTTTTTGGATTGACGTTTAGGCTTTGTTAGCTGGAGAAAAAGGTTAGGAAAGATTAGGGTTTAGAAAAGTTTAGAATGCAGTTTGGGATTGCCGTTTAGTGTCTCGTCCTAAAAAAGTTTACAGTTTTTTATTTAAATTCTAAATTAGATTTACGTGCTTTTTTTCTATTATAAATAGATTTCGAGCAGTAGGCGGGTATTTTTTTCTACTGATTTTGAATGACAAGAAAATTGCTTATGAAACGCGATCTAATTTCGTTTGCAGTCCTAGGTCTGGTTTAGTAGCTTTTTCATATGAAATGGTTAGAGATTTGTTAGAGATTTTGATGCATTTTATTTATTTTTTGAAAGGATTACGGATAAGGAAATTTAGATGGTTTTAGATTTGATTTTTTATTTCATTATATTAGATGACAAGTAAAAAAAATTCGAATTATGAACCTTAATGATCAGGAATTCGAAATTAAATATCAAGATACTAATATTCTAGACTAAAAGAAAGAATCTACGGACATCACTAAAACAAGGGAGCTAAAATATACCTTAATTTAGGGAGATGCTAGCCCAATATTTTAGATTATATTAGCAAAGTAGATAGGCAGTTTTTTCTTGGGTTTACATTATAGCCTTACTGTTATGAAATTATAGTAAAGATTTTTGACGTAAAAAGTAATGTTGAGATTTCTGTCTAGAAAATGGGTACAGCATAACTTTAAGAAACTGAAAAGAGTAGTATTATGTTTAAGAGTGCTTGAGTTTATAATTAATTCAGTAATTAAGAATGAAAAAAATTGAAGTAGTAGCTGCAATAGTATATTTTGATAATAAAATTTTATGTGTTCAAAGACCTAAAAATAAGTTGTCGTATATATCCGAGAAATTTGAATTTCCTGGTGGGAAAATCGAACAAGGCGAAACACAAAAAGAAGCCTTAAATCGAGAATTATTGGAAGAGTTAAATATTATAACTGATATCAAATCCCACTTTATTACTGTTGTTCATGAATATCCAGATTTTGAATTGACAATGCATAGTTTTATATGTGAAGTAAAAACAAAGGAACTTCATCTTAATGAACATATAGCACAAGAATGGTTGGGTTTAAATGAACTTGATAAACTTGATTGGGCAGCAGCTGATATTCCAATAGTAAATAAATTAATAATTAATGGATAAGTTAATTCAAGTTTTTAATTCCAGTTTACAAACTGGATATATTAATAAAAATATTATATCTGACTTTGCTTATCAACCAGAGCTGCTTGTCAATCAAAAAAATCCACCTAAAAAAGTACTTTCAACCATACTCCACGAGCTTGAAAATTGTAATGAGTTTTATATCTCAGTTGCATTTGTTACTACAAGTGGAGTTGCCACTATAATCAACAAGTTAAAAGAACTAGAAAATCGTAAAATTAAAGGGGAAATTTTAGTTTCTCAATATTTGAATTTTACACAACCTGAAGCACTAAAAAGATTATTACAATTCAATAATATAGACTTAAGAATTGCAACTACAGGAAACGCCCATGCTAAAGGATATATATTTAAAAATAAAGAACATTATAATCTAATTGTTGGCAGCAGTAATTTAACAGCTCAAGCCTTGTCGACTAATAAAGAATGGAATATTAAAGTCTCTGCATTAGATGATAGTTGCATTGCTGAAAAATTAATCCATGAATTTCAGTCTGATTTTCAAAAAGCTACACCTGTAACAAAAGAATTTATATTGTGTTACGAAGAAATTTATCGAAACCAATATCTCATCAACAAGAAACTTTCTAGTGAAAGTTATGTTGAAACCCAAATAATTATTACTCCTAATTCAATGCAAATTGAAGCATTGGATAATTTAAAAATATTACGAGCAGATAAAAAAAATAAAGCTTTAATCATTTCTGCTACTGGAACAGGGAAAACCTATTTATCAGCTTTTGATGCAAAAGCTTTTAAACCTAAGAAATTATTATTTGTAGTTCATAGATTAACCATTGCAAAAGATTCATTAAAAACGTTTCAAAAAGTTTTTGGTAAAAACAAAACAATGGGATTGTATTCCGGTGAAAAAAGAGATTTAGATTGTGATTTCGTGTTTTCGACGATACAAACAATTTCAAAATTAACACACCTTGAAAACTTTGCAAAAAATCATTTTGATTATATAATTATTGATGAAACTCATAGATCGGGTGCCGATTCTTATTTGCGACTAATAAATTACTTTGAGCCTAAGTTTCTTTTAGGAATGACCGCAACCCCAGAAAGGACTGATGGCAATGACATTTTTCAATTATTTGATCACAACATTGCTTATGAAATTAGATTAAACAGAGCAATGGTGGAAGAAATGCTAAGTGCCTTTCATTATTATGGAGTAACTGATTTGAGTATTGATGATACTAAGTTTGATGATAAATCAGATTTCAATTTATTAGTATCAATTGAAAGAGTAAACAGAGTAATTGAGCAAGCACTTTTTTATGGAAGTGATAATGGGATAACAAGGGGTTTAGTCTTTTGTTCAAGAAAGAAAGAAGCGATCGAACTCTCTGCATTATTTAATTTAAATGGATTTAAAACTGTTGCTTTAACAGGTGATTCTTCGGAAGAAGAAAGAGTAAAAGCAATTGAAAAATTAGAATCAGATAATTTAAATGAAAAGTTAGACTATATATTTACGGTTGATATTTTTAATGAAGGAATTGATATTCCTAAAATCAATCAGATCATAATGCTTCGACCTACTGAATCAGCAATTATTTTCATTCAGCAATTAGGAAGAGGGTTAAGAAAAGTTGATGGAAAAAGCTATGTAACTGTTATCGATTTCATTGGGAATTATGAAAATAATTATCTAATTCCAATTGCATTATATGGTGACACATCATACAATAAGGATTCTTTGAGGAAGTTAATTACAGAAGGTAGTAGGATGATACCTGGTGCTTCAACGATTAATTTTGATGAAATTACCAAAGAAAAAATATTCGAATCCATTGATTCTGCGAACATGCAATTGTACTCTGATTTAAAGAAAGATTATAATCTTTTAAAATTCAAGCTTGGTAGAATTCCAATGATGATGGATTTTATAGAACATGGTTCAAGAGATCCTTATTTATATATAAATTATTCTAGTTCGTATTATAACTTTGTTGTCAAAGTTGAGATGGATTACAAGTCTGATTTAACAATAGAGCAGATTAAACTTTTAGAATTGTTTTCTAAAGAAATAAATAATTCAAAAAGAGTTGAAGAAAGTCTTATCATCAAATTATTAATTGATTATGGTAAACTTTCCTTATATGATTTAAAAGAAAGTATTTTTAAAAAATATCTTTATTCTATTTCTGACGAAACCATTAAATCTTGCATTTCTAATTTAAATTTTGAATTTATTAGAGAAAAGAAAGAAGGTAAATTGATTTCAGCAAAAGAGATTTATAATTTAGATATTATAAAATTGGAGAATGAGATTTTTGTTTTCTCAAATATATTCCTTTCCTTCTTAAGCCAAGAAACATTTAAAACATTTCTAGTTGATTCTACAAATTATTCTATTTATGAATTTGACAAACTATTTGAACCTGCTAATTGGCAGAAAGGATTTGTACTTTATCGAAAATACTCTCGTAAAGATGTATTTAGAATATTAAATGTATCTGAAAATCCTGTAGCCCAAAATGTTGGCGGTTATTTAGTAAGTCCCGATAATACTCATTGTCCTATTTTTGTTAACTATCATAAAGAAGAAGATATATCTGAATCCACAAAATATGAGGATAAATTTGTTAATACTAAAGAATTTGATTGGATGTCAAAATCTAATAGAAAGATGGAAAGTAACGATGTTCAATCTATTTTAGGTAAAAATGGAACCATTAGACTTCCACTTTTTATCAAAAAAAATAATGACGAAGGACTGGACTTCTATTATATGGGAGAAGTAAATCCTGAATTGAATCAAATTGAGCAAACCACAATGAGTAATGATAGTGGAAAACAGGTTTCAGTTGTGAAAATTCGTTTCAAATTGGCAAGCCCAGTTTCTAATTCTATGTATAACTATTTGGAACAAAAAGAAACTGTTAAAGATTATAATTCAAAAAAGAAAATAGATATTGCTATTGAGCAAGGCGCTATAAATTTTGAACCAATCTTAAGGTTTCCAATCCCACTTTATAATTTTTATGCAGCAGCAGGAACATTTAGTGAAATTCAATCTGATAGAGATTTTACTTTAATTGAAGGCCCTGAAAAAAGTGTTAATGGCGATTATTTTGCTTGTGAAATAGTTGGAGAATCGATGAATAGAGTAATTCCCAATGGTTCAATTTGTTTATTTAAAACGTATACTGGGGGTACAAGAAACGGAAAAATAGTTTTAGTTGAAAACATAGATATTCAAGATTATGATTTCAACTCTGCTTTTACAATTAAGACCTATTCAAGTGAAAAAGTAGTATCCGAAGCAGGTTGGGAACACACTTCAATTGTTCTAAGGCCAAATTCTTTTGATTCTTCTTATAAGAATATCGTTATCAACAAAGATAATGGTTCAGAAATGAGGGTTGTCGGTGAGTTTGTTTCAATTATTAGGTAGAATTTCAAATTAAGCTTATAGTGTATCGTTGCAATAATGCTATTTAAAAAATTCAAAATCATATTATCAAAAATTAAATGACTTTCTAACAACTTGAAGCCATAAAAATAATTAGTAGCACTTCTAAAAATGAATAAAACATTTATTAATATCAGTAAAATTATTGAAAGAGATAGTAAATCTACAACTTATAAATATGCTTTATTAAGAGGGACTATTGATATTATTCAAGATAATTCGCCATTTATTGAAATCAAAAAAAGTGTCGTTGAAATCCCTTTAGGTTTGTTAATTGAGAAGTGGATGATTTATTATTATCCAATCCTTGACAGCAATGTTTTAATTCCCCAAATAAACGGCGAGAATTCGAAAATTGCCTTTCAAAACTTATTTCTACCAATCATAGATTATTACAATAAATTTGGAGGTTTATCAGCCTTTTACAATGATATTAGAATAAAGGGAATTAGCAAAGAAGTTAATATTGAGTTTTACCAATTAGTCAAGGAATTGAAAACCAATATTGTTAAAAATCCAATGCAATATATTGGGAATTCAATTAACAAAAGTTATTATTCAATTTATAATTATCAAAATAATTCCACATTAAGAAAGTCAGAAATTCAAAATTCTAGTTGGTTAATCAATAGTTGCGGAACTTTTACAATACCAATAGAATATTACGAAGCTTTTAAAATCCTAGGAAGTTTTATTAGTGGCACAGATAATATTTTATTCAAATGGGCTGAGTTTTCTGTTAATGCAAGTGGCAAAAAATTAAATTCCGAAAAAATTATTTCAGAAATTCTGAAAAATCCAATTACAGAAAGAGACGTTTCTAATTCAAAGAAATTATATAAATCTATTCTTAAAGAAAATGGAGAAATTATTTGTGTTTGGACTGGAAAGAAAATCAATAATTATGACATTGACCACGTAATTCCTTTTTCAATTTGGAAAAATAATGATCTATGGAATTTATTACCAGCACAATCTGTCATTAATAATAAAAAAAGAGATAAAATACCATCATTCGAGTTAATTACACAACAAAAAGATATTATAATTCATTATTGGGAAGTTATTCATAAAGCGCAAGAACAAAGGTTTTTGGAGGAAATTCAAGTTACTTTGTTAGGTAATAATCCAATAACCAATTGGCAAAACATTGCATTTAATCAGCTTTTAAATACTTCAAAATATTTGATTGAAATACGCGGCTATGAGCAGTGGAAAATATAAAAGGCAAGTAGATAGCTCTAATTTTCCTTTTTCGAAAACATTGATTGTAAACCACACCCAACAATACTAGTTTTTAACAAAACTCGCCTTTCAAGACTAAATGCCTAATATATAGCGCACACTAAATACTGTACATTTAGAACTTTTAAGCCTTAATCTTTTATCTCCCATTCAATAAACTAGCAAATCCGAAGAATGAACTTAGTTTAGCTAAAAGCGATTTATTACCAGCAGCATGTTAGCGATACTTCTACAAACCCTTGAAATCACTACCAAATGAATTTTCAAAATATCCTTCCTGATCAATCTGTTTCGCTTTTTGTGAAAAACATTTGGGTGTTTGAATCTGAGGAGCGTGCTATAAACACCAGTTTGCCGTTTTTTGCAGATGGCTTTCCTGGATTGCTATTTCAGCAGACCGAAAATGGGTTGGTAGTGAAGCCCCACGATAAAAAAATGCCCGAAATATTCCTGTACGGACAAACGATTAATCCAATTGTTTTAGAAATTTCAGGAACCTATCTCCTAATCATTTTTCAGTTGTATCCATTTGTACTTCGGACCTTTTTTGAGCTGCTACCACAGAGTATAAATGACAATTGCTACTATTTAGACAACACTAATGGCGCGATTTCTAAACTAAATCAAGAATTAATTTCTTGCAAAACTATACCTGAAAAGATTGCCGTTATTTCCGATTTGCTTTTGCATTATTTTGATACTAAAAAGCAAAATCTTGATTTGGAAATCCGAAAAGCCATTGTAACCATTATGACTACAAAAGGACAGGAAAATATTCGGACCATCGCTGAAAAACTAAACCTCAATTTGCGAACTTTTGAGCGTCGGTTTTTAAAAGAAACGGGACTTACGCCCAAACAATTTGCAAAGATCATTCAGTTTCAAGCTTCACTGGAACAATTATCGGTAAAGGATTATACAAAATTGACCGACATTGTTTATGAGAACGGATTTTCCGATCAGTCCCATTTCATCAAAGTGTTCAAAGCGTTTACAGGTAAAACACCAAAGCATTTCAAAAGATAATTGGACTGTCGTTTTTATTCTATTTTTTAAAACGGAGTCCTCGCACCTTTGTACCATTAATCTTAAAAGGATACAAATGAAACTAATCATTTTTGGTGCAACAGGCACCGTTGGAAAAGAACTTGTACAACAGGCGGTAGAGAAGGGCTATGAAGTAACTGCTTTTGTTCGGCAGCCCGAACGAATGCAAATCGGCAACACCCCAAATTTAGTGGTTTGCAAAGGAGATGTATTGAATGTTATTGATGTGAAAAATGCGATCAAAAATCAAGATGTGGTTTTGTGTGCTTTGGGCGATGGAAACATATTGACTGATGGCGCTATTACGAAGCACTATAAAATAGGGTTTGATGGGAATTTCAAAAAACTCAGCTTAAAAATCTCTCGGGCAGATGTTGCTGATTTTATGTTGCAGCAAATAGCGACAAGTCAGTATTCCAAAAAAGCGGTTAGTATTTCTAATTAATTGACTAAAATGAAAAAAGCTTCACATTGCTGTGAAGCTTTCTTAGTAGCTTTATCAGATGAGATATCGAATAATTTGATTGGGGAATTAACTGTCCCCATTTTGTTTATGAGTATACTAAATATTATTTATGCAATAATCGAATGAAAATTTCTGCAACTTTTTTTTAGTATTTCTATGTTATTATTTCAAATAGGATTTCGTAAGGGCTATTATTCTAGTAATTCAAAAGTGTCTTTACACCGAATATCGTTGGACGACGAACCTATCATAATTTCGAAATTGCCTGGCTCCGATATGTAGTCTAAGTTCTGATTGTAAAATGATAATTTCTGATTATCAATTATAAAAGTAACTGTTTTAGTCTCCCCAATATTCAACTTTATTTTTTGAAAATCTTTTAATTCCATAATTGGTCGAACAACTGAGGCCACATTGTCTCTCAAATACAATTGAACTATTTCTTCTCCAGACAACTTACCAGAATTTGTGACTTTTAAAGTCACTCTAATTTGCTGGTCCATTTTCATTTTATGATTTGAGATATTCAAATCAGAATACTTAAAAGTAGTGTAGCTCAAACCATGACCAAAAGAATAAACAGGACTGTTTTTGATATCAGTATAACCCGAAGCATAATTTGTCACTGGTTCCATTTGAGCAGGTCTTCCAGTATTTAAATGATTATAATATATTGGAATTTGTCCCTCATCCCTAGGAAAAGTCATAGGCAGCTTTCCTGATGGATTGTAATCCCCGAATAAAACATCGGCAATGGCATTTCCAGCTTCACTGCCCAACCACCAAGTATAAAGTATTGCAGGTACATTTTCGGAAGTCCAATTAAAAATCAAAGGCCTTCCAGCATTTACCAAAACTACCACAGGTTTGCCAGTTGCCTGAATGGCTTTTATTAAGTCTTCTTGAACACCTGGCAAATGAATATTACTTTTACTTTTAGCTTCTCCGCTGCTGTTCCAAAATTCGCCAACACTTAATATTACGATATCTGATTGATTTGCAAGAGCTATAGCTTCGGCAAATCCATCTTTATTATCGCCTTCAATTTCGCAGCCTCTAGCATATACTAATTTTGTATCGGAGCTAACTTTATTTTGCACTCCTTCCCACTGCGAAACAACTTGTTCATTATAATTTGTACCCGGTAATTCAACTGCCCAAAAACCCATATTTTGTTTGTGTTCTTTTACTAATGGACCAATAAAAGCAATCGTTTTTGTGTTTTTGGAAATGGGCAATGTATTTTTTTCATTCTTTAGCAAAACGATACTTTTTGAAGCGATGTCACGTGCTATTTTTCTGTGTTCAGGGTTATTTAATGTGGATAGTTCCCGTTCTGTGTTGCAAAATTTATAAGGGTCATCAAATAATCCCATTTCAAATTTTTTGCGGAGAATTCGTTTTACGGCATCGTCAATCAGATCCATTGCCACTTTTTTTTCTTTTACCAATTGCGCTAAATTATTAACATATGAATTACTCTCCATATCCATATCGCAGCCAGCCCTTATTGCTGCCAATGCTGATTCTTTAGCATCCTTTGTGAAGCCGTGCGTTGTCATTTCGCCTATAGAGCCCCAATCAGAAACTACAAATCCCTTGAAATCCCATTTTCCTTTTAGAATGTCTCTTTGCAAATATTTATTTCCAGTAGCTGGAATTCCATTTATTAAATTGAAGGCATTCATAAATGTTGCTGCGCCGGCATCAAGTGCCGCTTTAAAAGGGGGAAGATAGATTTCCCAAAGTGCCGTTTCGCTCATGTCCACTGTATTGTAATCACGACCTCCAATAGCAGCACCATAAGCGGCAAAATGTTTGACACAAGCCATCACGGAATTGACATCGCCTAATTTTCCTTGAAACCCTTTTACTCTGGCATAAGCAATTTTGGAACCTAAAAAAGTGTCCTCGCCTGCACCTTCCATAACTCTTCCCCAACGAGGATCACGAGAAATATCGACCATAGGGGCAAAAGTCCAGTGAATTCCAGATGCTGAGGCTTCTGTGGCAGCAATTCTTGCTGAAAGTGTTATAGCTTCTAAGTCCCAGCTTGCCGCTTCTGCCAAAGGAATTGGAAAAGTAGTTTTGTAACCATGTACGACATCTTGACCAAATAATAATGGAATTTTTAAACGGGATTGCATTGCCAATTCTTGGTATTGTCTTGTGTATTTTGTACCCAGAATATTCAACATCGAACCCACTAAACCTTTTTGAATATCGGACTGCAAATTTGGTTTTATAACTATCGGCCCAGTTACCCAATTCTCTCCTGAATATTGATTGAGTTGCCCAATTTTTTCTTGAAGTGTCATCTCTTTCAGTAAATAATTTACTTTCTGGTCGATCGTTTTTGGTTGAGCTGTAGCGAAAAAGGAAGCTAAAAAAAATCCTATAACATGTTTATATTTTTGCATCTACTATATTGCTAATTTAATTCAATTTGTTTTTTATTCTTTAATGAATTTTACCATATCGATTGTGTTGTCGGAACCAATAATTTTCATTAAATAAAAACCTTTCGAAATTTGATTTATATCTATTTCTTTTTGATTTCCATTTATCGAAGTATTAATTACCGCTCTTCCATTCAAATCATAGATAGTTATTTCAGCATTTTCGGCGGTTGATGAACTTATTGTTATTGCATTTTGTGCTGGATTTGGGAATATCTTATAATTACTTGCTTTATTTTCAAATGATTTATTGCTTAAAACAACAATAGTTCCACTAATACCCCAATTAAAATATTCCCAACCACTTGGAGAGGTTCTAAAACAAGTTAAGCCTGCGGTAGATCCATTTTCTGAGGAAACATATGAATTATTAAATCCTTTTATATTATAAACTCCACATAAATCAGTTAGGGTAAATTTTTGATAATCCCCTATGGCTGTAGCATTACAATACAATCTATTGTTTGAAGGATTTAAAGTAACATAATTGTTATTATTCCCTTTTAGTGCTACTAAACCATTAGCCGCATCAACTATTGTAAATGTTTGATTTGACCCCAAAGTAGTACTCGTGCTGCTCATCAAATTATCTACACCAGAAAAAGTAACATATTTTCCGTTATTTCCTTTCAAATTGATAATGTTAGCCGTTTTGACAGTAGGTACCGGGGCTGGAATATTTGCATCTTCATACACAAAATTCACTGAATTTATATTAAAGCTTCCTGCAGTATTCACTATTTTGATTCCTTGTGAACCTGAAGTTCTAAATACTCCATCAGCAAGTACATTTGTCCAAGTTGACCAACTACCTGTAGATGGGATGGTGGCAGTAGCCAGTATTTCGGTTCCTGCTGCATTTTGTATTTGTATAGTAGCTGGCGAACCGCTTCCATTGGCTATACGAAATGAAACAGAATAAGTACCTGCCTGATTCACATTAACGGTGTATTTCATCCATTCCCCGCTAGAAAACCATCCCACAGCATATCCGTTTGATAATGGGTCAGATGTTGCTTCAATATCAACCCCATTGTTGCGATATACCCAGCCATTATTCCAAGCGGTATAATTTCCAGTTGTAAGACGTACGTCTTCCCAGGCTTGATCAGAGTAGGCATATCCATTCATCCCTTTGTCATAGTTTGGAGCATAAATTTTTCCAGGAATACCATTGGCAGCGAAAGCTTCGGAGTCTCTATTTCCTGGTTGAATAAAAAGGGATCGTAGTACTTCAGTATTAATACTACAGTTTTCTAATTTCACATTTTCAGCTAATTGCATTACGGTATTAAATGCGGTTGTAGGATCTAGACTTGGAAATGAACCAGCAAAATGATTCAAAAGATTTTTATACCCCCCGGGTAAATTAGCCGTAGCAAAATCATTAGTACTATTAAATTTTTTCATTGGCCACCAAGAAAACCCAATACCATTTGCATTAAACGTTTCCACAATTTTTGTGAAATGATCATTGCTATTCTCTCCATGTTCGCCACACCATATAGGTCTGTTCCAAGTATTGCGGAAGTCCGTTATCCATTTTATGTCCATACTTGTAGCATCAGACCAATATTTATGAAAAACATAAACCATATTAGCATCCCAAGCAGGTGTAAGACCATTATGATCATTTGAATACGAATTTCCTTCAATAAAAAGAATATGATTGTCGTTATTAGTAGTACGTATTTCTGTAGTTATTCTATTGTAAATGTTACGCAACAAAGCATTATTGTTTGGCAAACTCCATGCTGTCTCGTTGATTAAATCGTAACCAGCTACCCATTGCTCATTTTTATATCTTCTAGAAATTTCTTTCCATAGTGCCACGGTTTTGTCTTGATTTGTAGTACTTTCCCAAAGTGAAGGTTTTGTATTGTCATAATCTGAAATGGCATTATTACTTTGTCCTCCAGGGGCAGCATGCAAATCGATAATAACATACATACCTGCGGCGCTACACCAAGAGATATAATTGGTTAAAAGCGTAAAACCCTGTTCGTTCCATACATAAGGAGCATTTTCGCTAACGAAGTATTCATGGTGTAAGGGTATTCTAACCGCATTAAATCCCCATGCTTTAAGCTGATTTACATCTGCTTGAGTTAGATGATTGTTTAACCAAGCATCAAAGAAAGTTTTTGTATTTGTAGCTCCTATTAATGCTGTAAGCTTTTTTCTCCAAGTGTGTTGATCTGGTGCTTCGCTGGTTGAATTCATAATATAACCCTCTATGACCATTGAATTTCCAGTATTCATGGCATTTAAAATGACCTCCTGGCCATTTGAACTATTTATTATCTTTTTGCCACTTACTTGTAATAGTTGAGCACTTACAATGGATGTTGATAAAGAAATAAATAGTGCTATAAAAAAATTAATGTTATGATGAATGTTGTTGATTTTCATAATTATAAATCTGTATTGGGATAAAAAAGAATTGTTTAAGTGTTTAATATATCAATGTCTGAATTGCGTGAGGTAAAATTAAAATTGAAACTTTATTTGTATCTACATATAAATTATAGTTTATTTTTTCGCTACTTTGATTCAATACCACAGTAACCATTTTTCCATCTTTATTTAAAAACGAAGTACTTATCAAACTGCTTCTGCTTACGGCTGTACTTACTCTTTTGGCATTTGGTCGAATAAATTTTGAAAAATGTCCTATATAATAATAAGATGGAGTATAGATTAATTCCCCAGTGGGAGTATCTGCATGGATAGGAGCAAAACAAAAATTTCCTACGTGATTTGGCCCGCCATTTTGATCTAAAAGGATGTTCCAATCGGTCCAACCTACCGTTCCATTATTAAAATCATTAATTATGGAAGTTCCGTATCGTTCTCCATTTGCCCAAAACTGGTATTTCTTAGCATCAAATCTTTCTACGCAACCTTCAGTAAACAACAAATTTTTAGAAGGATAGGCTTCGTGTACTTTTCTAACATTAACAAACATTGGCTCTCCACCTGCCCAAGTTTCGTACCAATGAAATCCAATTCCCCAGGCATATTTTGAAGCTTCCGGATCATTAAAAATAACATTCGCTCTCTGATTTATCAAATCACGGTTGTGATCCCAAACCACTATTTTTTTATCTCCAAGACCTTCTTTTTTCATAGTTGGTCCTAGAAAATTCTTCAAAAAATCTCTTTCGGCTTCCGCTGAAAATACGCAGGATTCCCAAGTTTGCGTTGCCATAGGTTCGTTTTGAATGGTCAATCCCCAAATTGGCATTCCCTCTTTCTCATATGCTTTGATAAATTTTGTGTAATAATTTGCCCAAGACTGGTAATATTCTGGAAGTAAACTTCCTCCCTTTAACATGTTTCCATTGCTTTTCATAAAAGCGGGCGGACTCCAAGGCGAAACATAAAGCAATAATTTACCACCAGCCGTTTTTATAGCTTCTTTAAGCATTGGAATGCGATATTGTTTGTCGTGATCAATATTAAACGTTTTTAAATCCTTATCGCCGTCTTTGATATAGGTATAACTGCTGCTTGAAAAATCAGAACTGTGGATGGTGGTTCTCATCAAGGAATAGCCAATTCCTTTTTCTTTGTCATAATAAGCATTTAAAAATTCTTGCTGTTTCTCTTTAGTCAATTTTGCATAAACCTCTGCACTAGCATCTGTAATTGCTCCACCAATTCCGAGAAAACTTTGGAATGTTTTAGTAGGATCAACAAAAATGCAAATTTCTGTTTCCAAAGGTTGTTTTGAACTACTAAAACTCAATTTATCTGTTTGTGTCAATCGTAAATTTGTATTTTCTGCTGTAGTGAAAACAGTGATTGTTTTATCTTTAGTAGAGAAAGACGCTTTTTTCGTTTTATTGTTTTGCTGTGAAAAAGCTAAAAAAGTCACTGCTAAAAGGACTGCTGTTGTTATTTTTCTCATAATTTTAATGTTATTGTCTCTATTGTTTTGCAAGATGAAAGTTTCAAAAGAACCATAATCCATTGAAGTTGTTATCTATTTTCCTTTGTATTTTATATTATAAATCTCAGTAGTGTTTCCATCATTTTCAACAATTAAAACTTTATTTTGGTCATACAATTTTTGATTTAGTTTTTTTGAATCAATAATCCTCGAACAAATACATTTATTATCTACTTGTGCTTCATAAAAAAATGAAAAGCGAACCAACCAAAAAAATATTAATTGTAAACTCTAATGTAATCCACCTCCAAGGTTGAAGATGCAAAACTCGGATCCACAGAACCTCCCCAAACACCTCCCATTGCTAAATTTACTATTAAGTAAAAGTTTTTATTGAAAGGGAATTTATCTGAATTCACGAAAGTATAGAACACCTTATCATCAACAGAAAATTTTATGTAATCTGCACGCCAATCTGCTGTATAGATATGGAACTCGGTATTGTCGTTAGTCACTTTAATAGTGCCTGTATCAGGAGTATTTCCAGATCGTCCTGGCGAGTGTAAAGAAGAATGATTTTGGTTTGGATTTTTCCCAACAGATTCTAAAATATCTATTTCGCCACAAGCAGGCCATCCTACACTACTAATATTACTTCCTAGCATCCATACTGCTGGCCAAGTTCCAACTCCAGTAGGTAATTTTGCTCTAATTTCTATTTTGCCATAAGTAAAATCAAACTTTCCAACGCTTTCTAATCTAGCTGAGCTAAAATCCCCTTTGCCATATTTTTCTCGAATAGCTTTTATTTTTAAAACTCCATTTTCTACGATAGCATTTTGAGTACGATTGGTATAGGATTGAAGTTCATTGTTTACATGACCAGGATCCCATATCTGAAAAGTCCATTTAGTATTATCTGGAGCACCATTTATGTTAAATTCGTCGGACCAAACTACTTTAGGTTGCACTAAAACAGTAACAGAAAGTGATGTACTAACAAATTGACTTCCATTGTAAGCAGATACATATATGATATAAGTATTTATACCAGAAGTAGAATAGGTGTGTACGAGATTTCCGTTAGTCACATCTTTAGTTTCTCCGTCTCCAAGACTGATGCTATAAGAAGTTGCATTCGTGGCCGATACTAGAAAATTGACTACACCACTGCCATCTCCATTTGGATTTAGTGCCGTAGCACCTGCTATATTTAGAGTTAGCACGAGATTTGAAGGCTTAGAAGACACTATTGGTTCATCCAAATTTGAATTACTACAAGAAAGCAAAAAAAAGCAATTCAAACTAATAATTATGAAGGTTATTTTGAAGAGATATTTCTTCATTTTTTTTAATTTATTTGTAAATAATTCTATTTTAGCTCTCTTACTTATTTCTCTTGGTATTTCTAGTTTTTTATTGAAAATTAAATCTTGAGTTTATAAAATGGTCTATAATCAGATGAGAATAAACCATTTTAACTACTCAAACCCAAACTTAACTTTCAGATACTATTCCGATTTATGAATCTATTTACAATGATAATCTCATTTCGACATTCGTAAACTTTATTCCATCCTTCATATCACCACCACCACCACGTATAACAAAATAAACGTCTCCGGTAGAGGTTGCCGTGAATATTCCTAAATTATTTGCAGGTTTACAACCAAAGGATGAAATTTTACCTGCAAATGGATCTTTCCCACAACCATCCCAAGTATTTATTGAACGTAACATACCTCCATCATTATAATCTTGGCCGTCTAGAGGTACTTTATACCCACAATATACTTCAAACCAAGTATCTTGACAGCCAGATGTAGAAGAAGCACTTAAATCAATTTTATACTTTTTTCCGGACACAACACTAATTTTCTGATAGATTCCCTGTCCTGCAAAACCTGTTGCAGTCAACTTAGCATATTTATCCCCGTATACTAGAGATGCATTTGAATTTATGTTTGTTTTTGTCCATTTTGCCCAATCTGTAGGATTAGCAAATTTCCCCCCAGCTACAAGGTTCCCCCCATTTGGATCTGTAGTCGAAACCACTAACTCTTGAGATTTAGCTTCTGATAAAACACCTCCTCTGCCTAATGCTTTATGATGAATAGTATAAGTTCCAGCATCCGGGAAATAAATAGTTTCTGTCAATTTACCATCAAAATATCCTTCTCCAATATCCCATTTTGAACCTCCAATTACATCAATAGTTTGAGAAGTTAATGTGTATTTATTTACGGCCCCCTCAACAGGAGTAATAGTAAATGACGCATCAGCATTAAGATCTGATAACCCATTGCCAATACTCGGTTCGTCGGGCTGACAGCTAACAAGCATACTTAATGCTATTGAAGCAACTATAAAACTCAAGCCTCTTTTAAATATTAATGCTATTTTCATATTTAAATCTTTTTAAAATTAATAATTTGGATTTTGAACAATTTGTGTGTTTTCTAATTCTTTTAGAGGAATTGGCCAGATTTCATTTTTACCAGCAATAAATCCTCTACTAGCTAAAACTTTTGCGGCTCTACCAGTTCTTACTAAATCGAACCAACGATGACCTTCACCAGCGAATTCTAATCTGCGTTCGGCTAATATTATGTCTATTGATACGGGAATAGTTGGTAGTCCAACACGAGCTCTAACTGCATCTAATAATGCTTGGGCTCTTGCACCAGTTCCTCCTAGCGCTTCGGCTTCCATTAAATAGGTATCGGCTAGTCGGATAACCATTATATTTTGTTTGTAATTTAACTCCCCATTTCCACCATTTGTAGAAAAATCAGATTTCATAGGCATAAACTTTTTAAGATAATAACCTGTATCTTGATAACCGTGTTCGTATGTTATTTTGCCTTGTGCTTCCAAGGATTTCAAGTCAGCTACTGTAGCAGCAAAACGAGGGTCTGTTTTTATAATATCGTAAAAGGCATCAGTGAAAGGATTAAAACTCCAGCCTGCAGCATAATCAGGAGCGCTAAAAGAAGACCTATTATAGTTTCTTATACCCACCATTTGATTTATTGAATTTCCTTCATCAGATCCTGAACCCCAGTTACCCCAACCTGTATTTCCTTGGTCAGTATGAGAAATTTCAAGAATAGATTCAGAATTAAATTTATTGCTTATTACCCATAAATCAGAAAAATTTGATAGTAATTTATAACCGTACTGACTTATTCCACCAGGAGTTCCATTCACAGCAGCTAATTCAGTGGCTGCTAAAGCTTTTTTATTTGAAGGATCATAGAGATATACTTTTCCTAGCAATGCTTGTACAGTTCCTTTCGACCAACGACCAGATTCCTCAGTGGTATTCGTTATTTTGAAAGGTAAAGCATCCATAGCCTCAGCTAAATCTTTTTCAATTTGTGCATAAATAGCTTCTGGCTGGGCTTGTTTTACAGAATATATTTCAGATGCCGGAATAAGGGATGTAATTAAAGGAACGTTTTTGAAACAACGTACTAATTCAAAATGGAAATAGGCTCGTAAAGCTATACATTCAGCTCTAAACCTTGCTTTTTTAGCGGCATCCATAGGGATATTAGGCAATTTTTCTAATAAGGTGTTGGCTCTAAAGATACCTTGATAATAATGTCTCCAAAAACTAGTAGGTATGGTAGATGAGCTGATAGTGTAATTCGAAAACGATTGCATTCCAGCGCCATCAGTTGCACTACCACCTCCTGCATAATGATCGTCAGATCCGGCATTCAACATCGTAATAAAATTATCAAAACCGCCAGATTGTTTGTTTAAAATGTCATATACTGCAATAAGCCCAGTATAAGCTTCTGCTTCATTTTGATAATAATTTTCTTCCAAAGGAGTCCCTTTTGGAGGCTCAACATTTAAAGTTTCGTCGCTACATGACGTTACTGAAAGCAGTATGCCAAGTACAAAAAACAAATAACTACTATTTTTAAGTTTCATAATACTATATTTTTTAAATTAAAATTGCACATTAAGCCCTACTAAAACAGTCTTAGCTTGTGGATAATATCCTTTGTCTATACCACCACCTATTTCCGGGTCAAACCCTGTATATTTAGTAAAAGTGAATAAATTTTCACCAGTTACATAAATTCTAGCTCTAGACATTCCTGCATGTTCGATAGCCGTAACAGGCAATGAATATCCAACTTGAATTGTTTTGATTCTGAAGTAATCTCCATCTTGTAAATAAAAATTCGAAGGATTACTAAAGTTATTATTTGGGTCATTATTTGTTAATCTTGGAAAAGTGTTTGAAGTTCCTTCACCAGTCCATCTGCCCAAAGCGGTTGTTTGATAGTTAGCATTAGCTATGTCTAATCGTCGTAATCCTTGAAAAATTTTATTTCCCGTTACCCCTTGACCAAAAGCTAAAACATCAAAACCTTTATATTCTATGTTTAACGTGAGTCCAAACGTATATTCAGGAAGAGGACTTCCGATGAAGGCTCTGTCTTTTTCGGTAATTGCCCCGTCTCCGTCGTTGTCTTTCCATCTAAAATCTCCAGGAGCCGCATTTGGTTGAATTAAACTTCCAGTAGGATTAGTATAGGCATTCACCTCGGCTTGATTTTGAAAAATTCCATCAGTTTGAAAACCATAGAAAGAATTAACAGTTTGTCCAACTTGAGTTCTTGTAAGTGGGTATGTACTTGCTTGATATCCTGCTCCTCCAGATAAAAAAGTTATTCCATTTCCTAAAAATGTCACTTCATTCTGTAAGTAAGAAACATTTGCATTAGCAGCTATATTAAATGCTCCTATTTTTTTCTTATACCCTAACTCTAAATCAAAACCTTTGTTTAGTATATCCGCAATATTTGCTGATGGATTTCCTGTTGAGCCTAAATACCCTGGTAATTCAATGTCTTGTAAAATTCCAGTGGTTTTTTTATTGTACAAATCAAATGATAAATTAAAATCTTGGAAGAGTCTTGCTTCAAAACCAATGTTTAATTGACTAGTTTCCTCCCATTTCAAATCAGG
>Ga0114962_10001636_pt1 | contig 19200 bp, 19 predicted proteins | sample C_130820_MF_Meta_FD_87017 | JGI IMG/M metagenome (GOLD analysis project Ga0114962, IMG submission 87017) | Freshwater microbial communities from Lake Croche, Canada to study carbon cycling - C_130820_MF_MetaG | ecosystem: Environmental > Aquatic > Freshwater > Lake | place: Lake Croche, Canada... | reverse complement strand
TTCACTATATTAGATAATTACACTTATAAAACAAAAGACGAAAATTTTGCAGAAAACGAAAAAATGTTCTTTTATGAAATAACAAGTGGAGTATTGGATACAGATTTATTTGGATATAATACTACAAGTTATAAAGAGTTGGTAAATGAAGAAATAAAAGCAGGAGTATATAAACATAAAATTAAAATTTAATTATGGCAAAATCAAAGTTACAAACAACGGAAACAGAGACATCCGAACAACAAAATGTTGAAAGTCTTGTATTAGAAACTAGAAAGGTAAAAGCCTTAGAAAAGATAGCAAATTCATTAGATGCATTGACTATTTGGTTTGAAGAAATACCTAAAAAAGAATGGGGTGAAAGAATTGCATTTTATTTATATGAACATTATAATATGGCAAAAGGTGGAACCTCTAATGTAAATCCAGAACAACCAAAAGTACCATCATCGGTAGTTGATACGGATGCTGCAGAATTACCGGTTAGAAAACCAAGACCAAAAAAAGATATAGAAACAGTTTAATATAAATTAAATGAAATTAGGAATTATTGTTCCATATAGAAGTAGAGAAACTCATTTAAAAAAGTTTACAGATGCTATAAAGCTTTATTTTAAAGAAAATAAAATAGATTATGAACTTATAATCGTAGAGCAAATAGATGATAAACCATTTAATAGAGGAAAGTTACTAAATATAGGATTTATTAAAGCAAAAGAATTACTATGTGACTATGTAGTATTTCATGATATAGATATGTTACCACTAGAGGTGGATTATTCGTATTCTGCAGTACCATTACATTTAGCAACTAATTTTGAATTGGAATATGATAAGTCTAAAAATTTAATTTTTGATGATTATTTTGGTGGAGTAACAATGTTCTCTGTTGAAACTTTTGAAAAAGTAAATGGTTATTCTAATCAATATTGGGGATGGGGATTTGAAGATGATGACTTATTATTTAGAACATCTGAAAAGAAAATTGCATTAGATACTAAGATAATTGGTAAAACAGATGTAAAAAATTTATATGGACTATCATTCAACGGAACCGATTCTTATATTAAAATTCCAAAAAAAGATTTATTAGATTTTGAAAAAGATACTAGTATATTGATTACATTTAAACCAGATGATATTATATCAAACCCAAATAATGAATATGATGAATATACCGTATTCTCAATTCCTGGATACGATACATCGGTTAGTTTTAATTCATTTAGAAGATATAAATTTGATGTTTGGGATGAAACCGACCAATGTTATTCTATAAATTCTGAAATATTATCAAATCATTTTACGCAAATTTGTATAACATATGATTATGAATTAAATCAATTTGATTTTTATAAAGATGGAGAATTTATCGGAATGACTAAATTAAAACACAATGTAAAAGATTATTCAGATAAAGAATATTTTTATTTAGGCGTAGGTGAACCAAATAGAGATTTACCAAATTATTTTTTTGGCCTAATTTCAGAATTTGCAATTTACGATACAAAATTAAAACCAAAAGAAGTAAAAATTATATCTGAAAATATTTTAGAAAATTCATTATTAGAAAATTTTAGAGCATATAAATCTTCGGAACATTTAAAATTATATTATGATTTTAGATTTTATAGAAATAATGAATTAGTTGATTTAAGTTTTAATAATAATAATGGTGAAATAGTTGAATCTCATTTTATTAAAACAAAAGAATCATTGGGTAAAGAATTACAAGTTCCATTCCGTAGACCATCATTGTTTAAATTATTATCTCACAAAACAAATAGTTGGAATGAGAAAAATTGGGTTCATAAAGAAACAAGAATAAATCAATTGAGATTTTTGAATCAAATAAAAACAAAATTATATGATACGGACAAAGATGGTTTAAATACCTGTCTATATCAAATATTAAATGATATTTCAATTAAAAAACACCATCACCTTTCAGTTTTATTATAATGGCACATAAGTTAGGAGTTTGCGTCCCATATAGAAATAGAGAAGAACATATGAATGTTTTTGTTCCACATCTTTCTAATTTTTTAGATAAGAAAGGAATAGACCATACTATATACATAGTACATCAAAGAGATGAATATCTATTTAATAGAGGTTTAATGAAAAACATAGGTGCAAAACATGCATTTGATGATGGATGTGATTATATAGTTTGGCATGATATCGATATGATTCCTGAAGATGATAGTTGTGATTATTCTTATCCAGAAGAAACTCCAAAACACATTGCAGTTCGTATTTCACAATCGGAGTATCAATTAAAGTATCAAGAATACTTTGGTGGAGCAGTATTATTTACAAAAGAACAAGTAGAACAAACCAATGGTTATTCAAATGAGTATTGGGATTGGGGTATGGAAGATGATGACTTATTTTGGAGATGTGTAAAAGAAGAAATGGTAGAAAGAAAAGTAATTGATTTTGAAAAAACAAAAAAAGCAGCAATTTTTAATGGTAAAGATTCATATATAAAAATACCAACAAAAGAATCAATGAGGGCTGCAATATCTAATTCACATACAATATCAGTTTTAGTAAAAGCAGACCAACAAATAGAAAAAGTCCCAATTTGGTTGATAGGTGATGAAAATAGAAAATTTGTAGAATATCCAATATTTAGAAAACCAGGTTACGATTGGGGATTATCTTTTAATAATAGTAGAGCGTATACAGGTATGTTATGGAATTCACATAGAGAGCATGTTTACCAATGGTTTAAAAGATATGAAGGTGAGTGGACTTGGGTTACAATGGTGGTCGATGATTTAGAAAAGAAAATGCATTTTTATTTAAATGGAAATGAAAACGATGCAAGAAATGGTACAGGGACACATTCTCCTTTAGAATATGGATTTAGTTTAAAGAGATATGGTAATGAACCATTTTACATTGGATATACTCCAACTGTTTCAATAGAAGAAGCAAATTCATTTTTTAAAGGTGAGGTTGCAGATATTAAAATGTGGAATAGAGTATTGACAAAAGATGAAATTCAAGAAGTGCATAAAAAATACTCAACAGAAGGTTTAATTTTTCATTATAATTTTGAAGATATACATGATGAAAAGATAGTTATAGACCAGGCAGAATTGAATGATGGAATATTAAATAATGTAGAAATTGAAGATAGAGAAATTCAAATTCCACACACAATTTTACCTTATAGAAGAGATGGTAAATTTATTTGTTTACCACATCAAACAGAAGGTTTAATAAATGTCGGTGGAATAGATAAATGGGCAAAAGGTGAAACAACTGCAAAAAATGAAAGAAGGTATATAATGGAAATGCAGCAAGGAAGTATTGACTATAAAAATGACGGAATTAATAATATGAAATATAAATACATTAGTGCAGAAATTATTTTTGGAAAACACAAAATGATAAATGTACATTGTTTAAAATAAAATTATGGCAGACGAAAAATCATACTCGGAAAATCCGATATACCTAAGAGCTAAAGAAGAATTAGACGCAGTAGGTCCTGGAATGTGTTTAGCTAAATGGACACAAGTAACTTTACAATTACAAAGTGGCCACAATCACTCATGCCACCACCCTCGTACCCACAAAATTTCAGAACAAGAAATAGCTAGAAACCCATCAGCACTTCACAATACAAGGTACAAAAAACTTCGTAGAAAAGAAATGTTACAAGGTGCAAGACCCGAAGAATGTGACTATTGTTGGGGTGTAGAGGATAACTCTGATAGATTTAGTGATAGAATATTTAAATCTGGAGAAAGTTGGTCTTATCCTTTTATGGAAGAAATTAAAAATTTAGATTGGAGAGACGACTATAATCCAAAATATGTGGAAGTAGCATTTAGTAATGCTTGTAATTTTAAATGTTCATATTGTGGGCCCGCATTTAGTTCAACGTGGGTAGAAGAAGTTGAACAATATGGTGGTTATCCAACATTAGATGGATTTAACTCACCTGAATGGTTGGTTAGAGAGGATAAAATGCCAATCCCACATAAAGACCATAACCCGTATGTAGAAGCATTTTGGAAATGGTGGCCAGATTTATATAGAGATTTGCATACATTTAGAATTACTGGAGGTGAACCATTATTATCAAAAGATACATGGGGTGTATTAGATTTTATTTTAGCACAGGATAATCCAAATAGAGAATTAAAATTGGCAATCAATTCTAATTTAGGAGTTCCAACTGCATTGGTAGAAAAATTGATTCAAAAAATTAAAAAAATTGAAGACGAAAACAGAGTAAAAGAAATTGTAATCTTTACATCGGTAGATACTTGGGGTGAGCAAGCAGAGTACATCAGAACGGGATTAGAATTTAATAAGTTCTGGGACCATGTAAATATGATTCTTACTGCGTGTCCAAGAGTTATTATTACATTTATGTCAACTTATAACGCATTAAGTGTGTTTAATTATGAAAACTTAATACACAACATTTATACATTAAAAGATACATACGCAAGTAATGATAGATATTGGAGTTCAGCAGTATTTTTAGATTCATCATATTTAAGATACCCATTACATCAAACTGTGCAGGTATTACCATTTGATTATTCTAAATATATTTTAGACCAAGCAAAATTAATCACTTATTATGCAGCACCATCATTTAGTCCAGAACACATTGGATATAGTGATGTTGAAGTACAAAAAGTAAAAAGAATTTATGATTGGATGTTAGCACCACAAGATTCAACACAGCAAATGAAAAATAGATATAGTTTTTATCAATACTTTTCTAATCACGATTTAAGAAGAGGAACCGATTTTTGCAAAACCTTCCCAGAATTAGAAGAATTTTATCATTTCTGTAAAACAATTAAAGTTTAAATTATGAGTTTAAGAGTAAACAAAGATAATATATTTTTTATATTACCTGAAAGTAGATATTCTGTTTCAGATAGAATTGATGGACATATGGATAAAGATTTTACATTATTTTTATCAGCAAAAATATTTCCAGAATTAATGCCAAAAGAATCCGAACAATTTTTACTAGCTAGAAATGGAATGCATTCTGGTATTAGTACTTTTATTGATGGAAATAATCAACCAAATATAATTTTTACTTATTGGGTTATTAAAACAAATGAAGATGGTAGCTTTGAAAAATATCCAAAACAAATATTTTATCAATTAACAAATAAAGAAGCAAATGAATTTAATGATTTTACTATGATTTGTGAAAATTTTGAAGATAGAAAAATTGATTGTTATGTCAACAAAAGATTGGTTGGTACTATTAAATTTGATAACTATGAAAAAATGTCATATAAAGACGCATTTTATTGGTTTGGATGTGGTAGTATGATAGGACCAGAAGAACATAGGCATATTGGAGAATTTGAATATAATATGTGTTTTATTTTAAATAAAAATTTAAAAATAGAAGAAGTATATGATATAGTTGATAATTATGAAGAAAAATATAGTCATATAGTTTTTAATAATTTAAGAAAATTAAATTATGACTTTCCATTAAGAAAATATTTTGCATTCTTTTGTGATTTTAACCATTACAATAGATACAAAGTATGGGATATAAGTTTTAGTGGAAACTATCCTCAATTTTATATAGAAAAAAATATTTACTTTTAATGAAAGTTTTAATTACAGGTGGTGCAGGTTATTTGGGTTCAGTATTGGTTGGAAAACTATTAGAACAAAGTTATGAAGTTGTTGTATTAGATAAATTACTATTTAATCAAACTTCTCTATTACAATATACATCAAAGTCAAAATTTAAATTTATACATGGTGATGTTCGTAACGAAGTATTGTTAGAAAAACTTTGTAATGACGCAGATATAATTATTCCACTTGCAGCAATTGTAGGATTTCCTGCATGTGCACAAGACCCAAAACTTGCAAAAGAAATTAACTTTCAACAAATAGTGAACATAGTTAAATTTACAAATGGAAAGGGAAAAAAAATTTTATATCCAAATACAAATAGTGGTTATGGTTTAGGAACAGGGCAATTAGAATGTACCGAAGAATCACCACTCACACCAATATCAGTTTATGGCCAAACTAAATGTGAAGCTGAAAACTTTTTAAGGACATCAACCGATGCAATCATATTTAGATTGGCAACTGTCTTTGGAGTTTCACCACGAATGAGAACGGACTTATTAGTAAACGATTTTGTTTATAAAGCAATAACGGATAAATATATTGTTGTATTTGAAAAAACATTTAAAAGAAACTTTATTCATATACAAGATGTAGCATTTACTTTTTGTTTTATGATTCAGCATTATGACAAATATAAACGTGAAGTTTTTAATGTAGGATTAAGTAAAGCAAATCTTTCAAAACAAGAATTATTAGAAAAAATACAATCTCATGTAAAGGACTTTGCAGTGGTCTATGATGACTATTACGAAGACCCAGATAAGAGGAACTATATTGTATCAAATGATAAGTTAGAGGCAACAGGATGGGGGCCAGTATGGGATTTAGATAGAGGTATTAAAGAACTTATAATGGCATATCAAATGATAGTACCAAAAATGGGTTTTGAATTTAGAAATGGGTTTCCTTTAGGATACGCAAATCAAACATAGTATGAGTAACAAATGGGATGAGTTTAAAATTACTCCATCGAAAAAATTTAGTTATGAAGTTCCAACATATACTCCATCGATTTATAGAGAATATAGAGGTGAAATATTTACAACATTTCATTCTGGCCAACATCCTGTAATGACACAAATAGGTGAAGGAAACGAAATACATGGTAGATTCTCAAAATCATATAAAGGTGTATTAAGAGGATTACATTACGATAATAAGACTTGGAAATTAGTACAAGCAGCAGTTGGAGATATTTACCTAATTGTTTTGGATATGAGAAAAAATAGTCCTACCTTTGGAGAGTGGGAATCTTTTATGATAACTGAAAAAGATAGAAATCAAGTATTAGTTCCACCAGGTTTTGCAAATGGACACTACGCATTAACTGATTGTATGTTTCATTATAATTTATTCTATAAAGATGGTTATGTGGATGCAGATGAACAAGGTGTAGTAAAATGGAATGACCCGGAATATCAAATGGAATGGCCAACAAAAACCCCTATATTACAAAAAAGAGACAGATGATAAAAAATTTAAAACAATATCCAATAGTAAGAGATATTAAACAATCAAAAAACGATTTAATTAATTTTGAAGAATTAATTGTTGACCATTGGAGTAATGCAAAAATCCGAGGGCCAATTCATTTGTCCAATGGAAATGAAGAACAATTGATAGAAATATTCAGTAGAATAAAAACATCCGATTGGGTATTTAGTACATGGCGTTCTCATTATCATGCATTATTAAAAGAAGTATGTCCTGTTTGGATTGAAGAAGAGATACTTAAAGGAAAATCAATTACTCTTTGTAATATGGATGAAAAACTTTATTCATCGGCAATTGTAGGTGGTACTCTATCAATTGCATTGGGAGTTGCAATGGGAATTAAAGCAAATGGTGGTGATGATAAAGTGTTTGTATTTGTAGGTGATATGTCATTTGAAAGTGGTATATTTTATGAAGTTCACAAGTATGCAAAAAACTTTGACTTACCAATTGTGTTTGTAGTAGAAGATAACGATGTATCAACTTATACACCAACGGAAGCAACTTGGAATACAAAAAGAGAAGTACCATCGGATGTAATATATTATACATACAAATCAAAATTTCCGCATTACGGAACAGGTAAATGGATTGCATTTTAATATGATAACATTAGCTTACGATAGATACGATAGTATTAGGAAATCACCATATCCAAACGGATGGGGGGATGAATTATGTAACTATGCGGAAACATTAAATGACCCTGAATATTTTAATATACTAAGAAGCAAATTTCAGTTAGCATCAGGGCATTCCGAATTAAGAGGAAATGTTATAGATAAAAATGGTGGAAAATATGTTATATTAAAAGATATGGATTATCAAAATTATAATGGTGAAATTTTATTTTATCCAATAGAAATTTTTGGTAATCATAATTACTTTATTGAAGAGGCTTTTATAAAAATAAACGATGTTATTCAACAATCTATTAAATTTGCAAAACTAGTTTCAAACGAAGCTATTGAATTGGCAAAATTAAATAAATTAAAATTTGTATTTAACATATCACATGAACCATTTTCAGATAAAAATTTTATATTTAAATTTTCAGAAGAAATAAAAAAATTAAATTTAAAAGAATCTGATTTTATTTTTTTTGGTGGTTCTTCCAATTTATTTGATTTATACCCAGAAATTAAAAGTAAAGATTTTGTTTTTTATTTTGAAAATGATTTATTAATTTCAAGTTGTAAAAAAATTAATGATTTAAAAAACGAACCATATTATGGTTTAGGATATAAATCAGAATGGTTTAATTCAAATCAAATTTTAAATAAAAGAAATAAATATTTTGTTTGTCCAAATAGAAATGCAACCAAACCTCATAGATTTTCATTAGGCTGTTATTTTGAAATGAAAAATTTATGGGAAAAAATATATTGTTCATTTTTACAAAAACCAAAATCAATTCAAATTATAAAATATTTATCAATAGATTTTGAAAATAAAATAAAAGAATTTGCAAATAATTTTTTAGAAAAATTACCAATAGAAATGGACACAGAAAATTTAAATGAATCTGAAAAAGAATCATTTGAAGTAACCAAAGCATTTAAAAAAGAAATTTATTTAGATTCATATATCCATATAATAACAGAAACCAATTTTGAAAAAGACATATTTCCAACAGAAAAATTAATAAATCCAATAATAGTTTTACAACCATTTATTTTATTTGGTGCACCTGGTTATTTAAAATATGTAAAAGAATTGGGATTCAAAACATTTGATGGGTTTATTGATGAAAGTTACGATAATGAATATGATAGTGGTAAACGATTTGAAATGTTATGTAATGAAATTGATAGATTATCAAAATTATCATTAGAAGAAATACATAATTGGTATATTAGTATTATACCTATATTAGAATACAATAGAAATTTTGCAATGGAATTTGCAAATAAAACAATGTTTATAGAAAATTTAAAAAAACACATATAATGGAATTTACAGGAAAAAAGGTTATTATAACCGGAGCAAACGGACTGGTAGGATTACCAGCAGTTAAAAAATGTTTAGATGAAGGTGCAAAAGTATTTGCAGTTGATTTAAAATTTAGTGATAATATTTTGTTTTTACAACAACAATATGGTAAAGAATGGTTGGTTTTGGTTAAAACAGACCTCACATATCTTTCTCATTGTGAAGATTTATTTAAAGGAGAAAAGATTGATATAGTATTACACATTGCGGGTGTAAAAGGTTCACCAGCAAGGTCATCGACTCAGCCAGCAGATTATTTATTCCCAATGTTAATGTTTAATACCAATATGATTAAAGCATCGTTTGACGCAAAAGTTGATTGGTTTGTATATCTTTCATCGGTTGGTGTTTATAAACCGGCAGATATTATGAATGAGGGAGATACTTGGAATCAAGAAGAAACTTGGGCATCTACACCATCTCGTTTAGATTGGCATCCAGGTTGGACAAAAAGAATGGGTGAATTAACTTTAGATTCTTTAAGAGTACAATATGGTTGGAAAAATTATACAGTAATTAGACCTTCAAATATTTATGGCGTAAATGATAACTTTGCACAAGATGCAACTGTTATTAGTTCTAATATTTGGAAATTATTTAATGTAGAAGGTGAAGAAATGGTATGTTGGGGTGATGGTTCTTCAAAAAGAGACTTTGTATTTGGAGACGATGTAGCACAGGCTGCAATTGATGTAGTTAAAAAAGAAGTTAGTGATATTATTAATTTTGGTTGTGCAGAAGCAGTAACTATTAAAGAAACAATTGAAACCATTGTTGAATGCTACAAAGAATTAACAGGCAAAACAAAAGTTATTACATGGGATTCTACAAAAACAAATGGTGACCCAATTAGATGTTTAGGAGCCGACAAACAAAAACAATATGGTATTCTTCCAAAAACAACTTTAAAAGAAGGATTGACTAAATCAATATTAGAATATAAAAGTAGATTGTAATGAAACTATATTCGGTAGGTTGTTCTTTTACTGAGGGTAGTGGTGTAGGTAGAGCAAATGCGTATACAAAACACCTTGCTGATTTATTAAATTGTGAATATGATAATTTTGGAGAATCCGGCCACTCTAATTTATATATTTTTAGAAAAGCAATTGAATTAATAAAAAATTGGAATAAAGAAGATTTATTAATAGTACAATGGACGGCACCGATTAGACAAGAATTAGTGAGTTCAGAAGGTTATATGTTTTACCCACCACAATCTGGATTTGTATCGTTATCATATTTGTATGGCCAAAATGTTGAATATGAATTAAAACAATTAGGGTTGGACAATAAAGAAGTTGAAAAACAAATTTATAAAAAATATTCATCATTATTAACAGAACATAATGAAAATTTTGTAAATGAAAAATATCAATTTGAAATTTCATTTGGCTATCAGATTTCATTATTTAATTTATTAGAAAATTTAGGATATAAACATATACACTTTTATGGGTGGGAAAATAATTGTAAAATAGAAAATGTCTATAATTTTGTTAATGAAAAATTTTTAACTGACTCATTCCAAAAATATACAAATACTACTATAAACGAACATCCAAATTTACAAGGGCATATAAAATGGTCAAAATATTTATTTGATAATTTGAAAAATTTTAAGTATATTTAATATATGAAAAATAAAATTCACATTGTAACAAGTGGTTGTTCTTTTACCAGTAATTTTAGGCCAAACATAGACCCGTACGATAAATCGGAAGATAGATGGAAGAATGATGAAAAAGACACATATACTTGGTTTCATTGGCTTTGGAAAATTTATGGTAAACAACACGATGCAGAATTTCATAACTATGCGGCAATAACAAATGATAATAAAACAATTTGTAGGTCAATATTTTATAAAGTAAATGATTTGATTTTTAATCAAAAAGTAGAGCCAAAAGATATTATTGTTATAGCACAATGGACTTCTTTAACAAGAACATCTTGGTTTATATCAAATAAAAATTATAATCAAAAAAATAATTGTTTAAAAAATTTTATTGAAAAAAATGATTCTCCACCACATACAAACGATTTTATTAAATGGGATAAAAAACAAAATGCGTATGAGCATGGATATTTTTATTTAACAGGAGGATATTATAGTCCAACAAATAATCCAGATGGAATGCAAGAATTTGCATTGGATTATGCAAACAAAGTATTATCAAAAGAAGAACGATATATTGATTGGTTTGATTCGATGATTGGATTATTTTCTTATTTAGAATCGTTGGGGGTTACTAAAATAAAATCATTTCAAATGAATAATAATTTTTCAAAAAGTTATTTAGATGAAAGTAAAACACCACCATCATATAACGAAGAAAGAAAAAGAATGAATTCAGACACATACGATTGCATAGTAAAAGAAAAAATAATTTGTAATACATGGAAAGATTCTATGCTAACAGATGAAAATCCATATGTTAAAATGTATGCTGATAGAATAAACTTTGATAAATATTTTTGGTTTTTTGAAGAAGAAAATAAACATAAAAATGGTGGTATAATAGAATGGTCAATTAGAAATTTTAATGAAAACTTAGATGATTCTAAATACGATTTACCAAAAGTATTATGGAGAGAAATGAATGGAATGAGTGAAGATGAACAAAGAAAATATTTAAATAATAGTTGGTATGGACACACATCATCCGTATTGGCAAGAAAATTTGTAAATGATGTAGTATTAAAGTGGGACATTTTTAAATAAAAAATATATGAAAAAAACAGACAAGGTTTTAGTTACAGGAGCAAGTGGATTTATAGGTTCACATTTATTAAGATTACTATACGAAAAGGGATATAGAAATCTCCGTTCAACCTCATTTAGTAGAGATTTAAGAAACGATTTTGAAGGAACATCAGAAGTAGAACACATCAAAGGAGATTTACAAACTGCAGAGTTTTGTGAATTGATTAGTAAAGATGTTGATGTAGTATTTCATTGTGCAGCAAACACATCAAACGCATTAGATACTAAATTTAACCCATTATTACATGTTACTCCAAATGTAGAGATGAATGTAAACTTAATGGAACAAAGCTGGAAAAATAAAGTTAGAAAGTTTTTATTCATATCATCTAATACAACTTACCCTGATATGGGAACTGAGTTTTGTACCGAAGATATCAATGTACACGCTACTCCAATGTTGCCAGTTTATAAAGCAGTTGGTGGTATGAAACGATATGGTGAAATGTTATGTGATTTCTTTTCTAATCAGATTCACGAACCAATGCAATGTTTGATTGTTAGACCTTCAAACGCATTCGGCCCTAATGATAAATTTGATTTTGAAAAATGTCACGTTACACCTGCAAATATCCGTAAAGTAGCAGATGGTTTAAATCCAATCCCAGTTTGGGGTGATGGAACGGAAGTAAGAGATTTATTACATGTTGAGGATATGGCAGATGGTTTTATCTTTGTAGCAGAAAACAACGATACATATGATATTTTTAATGTATGTTATGGTGAAGGATTTACAGTAAATGAAACACTTGCAACAATCAAAGAATTGGACAATAATACAAATCCAATTGAATATGTAAATAATAAAGCACCAATGATTCCAATTAGATTATTATCTTCAAAAAAGATTAATGATTTAGGATGGAAACCAAAGAGAAATCTAAAAGAAGCTTTAAAAGAGACTATTGAGTGGTATAAAGCAAATAAACATTTATATAATCCAAATTCTAAACCATAATGGAACCAACGGAATATAAAATTGCACTTACAAAAGTAATGTCGGATTTGGCTAAATTAGACAATACTATCTTTATTGGCCAGCAAATAATTTACGCAGGAAATCCAATGAGTACAACCCTAACCGAAGTACCAAAAGAAAAAATGATTGAAGTTCCTGTTATGGAAGAAACGCAAATGGGAATGAGTTTGGGTTTAGCAATCACAGGCAAAACTATTATTTCATTTTATCCTCGTTGGGACTTTTTAATTTCTGCAGCAAATCAACTTATAAACCATGTTGATAAATTTGAATTGATGACGGAAAAAAAAGTAAATATACTTATTAGAGTTGGTAAAGGTGCAGATACACCATTAGACCCAGGACATCAACATAAAGCAAATTATATTAATGAATTTAAAACTATGTGTCCAAATATAGAAATACATGATTTAAAAACTTGGCAAGATGTTGAACTATCATACAAATATGCAATCCAAAATGGTGGTGTTCATATATTAGCAGAGTATCCAGAATTATATAATAAATAATGGTTCACATATATTATCACATATACGCATTCAGATATTCTTTTGATATTGTAAAAGAACAAATATTATATATTCAAAATAGTTTTAAATGTAAAACAAAAGTAAATATAGTAATTTTAGCACCATCCAGACAAGACATTATATCAAAAAATGATAGTAGTCATAAAATATATGAATGGATATCAAAAGAAATATTACCATATGAACCTGATTATGTAATTAGAGATTATGTATTTAATGATATAACAAATGTAGCTGCAGAATGGAATACCTTAAATCTTATAATAAAAGATAAAGAGATATTTGCAGATGATGATAGTATTTTATACATACATACCAAAGGAGCTTCACATCAATCACCACATGAAGATATTGATACAAATAATTTAAGTAGAAACGAAATTAATAGGTTAAATTATGAAAAAAATTCTATTAATTGGAAAAGAACTATGGAATATTATTTAATAGAAAAAAATAAAGAATGTATAGATATATTAAATAAAACAGAATATAATACAGTTGGAACATTTTTAAATGAACCAATGTTTAATTGTGAAGTATATGCTGGTAACTTTTTTTGGATGAGTGGTAAATATGCAAAAACATTATTAACAAAACCAAATGAATTAGAAATAGATAAAAAAAATAGAAGCACTGCAGAATTTGAATTTATAAATACAGGAGTAAATTGGAAACCATATTCTATATTTAATATACCCTGGGATAAATTTGGAACAGAAAAATTTGATAAATTACTTAAAGAAATAGAAAATGAAAATTAAAGAATTACCAATTATTTCATTCTTTGTTAAAAAATATGAACAAAGACAAATGAAAAAAAGATTAAAAAAGAAATTAGAAGAACTTAAAAAACGTGACCCGTTTGTATATAAATCTTTTTAATTTTTATGAAAAAATGTTGCTTTGTAAAGTTTTTACGAAAAAATAATACTTTATTGGGTGGATTTGAATATGTTGTAGTAAAAAACATACAACCATCAACTGACCATAGTGAATTACCTAGTTCATTTCATATGCATCAAAAAGTAGATTTAGTAAATTTTGATGATATGGATTCAAATACAAATTTAATAATTGCATTTGATGTAACAGATACTACCGAATTATTTAAAACTAAATTAAAATTATTTATAGATAGTGTAAATTGTAAAGCTTTATTTTTTGATTTTTCTACATATGATGAGCAAGAAGTAGCGGAATATAATTTTGACGAAATAGAAAAATTAACAAACAAACCATGTTATTTTATTTCAAAAAATTTATTACAAAATAGAGACAATCATTTATATTTTGAAGTTTTATTTTATCATCATATAAATCCAAAATCGGAAGTTGCTAGGAACAGAGACGCTTATATTAAGATAAAAGATTCTCAAATAAACTTTTGGCCAAAATATAAAGCATTTTATTACCCTGGCCATGTCAGATTTCATAAAGTAAAATTTTTAGAATTTTTATATAAAAATAATTTATTAAATGATATAATATGGACATCTACTGGAGTTGATTTTGATAAATCAATATTTAGAGAATTTGTACCAATTGAATTCGATACAGAATTTAAATCATTTGAAATTCTAAAACATATACCTAAACGAATTGATTTTGATTTATTTAGTGAAGAAACTTATAGAAATAGTGGAGGACAAATAAATTTATTGACATATTTGGATACAAGTTTTGAAATTGTAGCTGAAACTAGATTTTATGATGTCGCAGGAGAAGCTGGTGCTAAAAAAACAGAAAAAACATGGAATAATATTTCTGAAAAAACAATGAAACCAACTATGTTATCTCATCCATTTATTTTACTTGCAAAACCAAATACAATAAAATTGTTAGAAGAAAAAGGATTAAATTATAGATTTGATTTTTGGAATTATTCATATGATTCAATAGAAGATGCAGAAGAACGAATGAATGAAATTAAAAAATTTACATTAAATGTTATGAATATGTCTCAAATTGAATTAAAAGAATTTAATAGAGATTACTTTCATTTTTCTAAAGGAAATCATAATACTCTTTTAAAAGATGTATATATTAAATCTTTAAACGACATATGGAACAAATTTTAAAAAAATATATTATTACAAACGGATGTTCATTTACTCGTCAATATAGACGAATCGGAATATCAGGGACTGCAGATGATTTTCAAACAGACCCAATATCTCAATGGAAATGGCCACATTTTATTCAAAAAGAATACCCAGAATATAAAGTAATAAATTATGGTTGTCCAACAAATGATAATGAAGTTATTGCAAAATCTACATTATATGGTATTAATAAATTATTAAAGGAAGGTAAAAACCCAAAAGATATACAAGTAATAGTCCAATGGTCAGGATGGTCAAGAAGCTCATTTTTTATATCAAAAAATAAACAACATAAAAATAATTATTTTTTAAATAAAGAATTTATAAAAGAAAGAGATAAAAATACATATCCTATTAACGAATCATTTGCACATGTAAACGATTTTATAGATAATGAAAAATTATATCCAGGAGAATATGGATATTATCTACTATCAGGTGGATATCATTGTGAACATGTTACAACAAAAGCTAAAGAATTTTTTGAAGATTATATAGAGCATATTTTTTCAGCCGATGAAAGACTTATTCAATTTTTTCAATCAATTTTACTTGTTCAATCTTTTTGCAAAGCAAACGGTATAGAATATATGTTTTTTAATATGCATAACAATTTTTCAGTTGATTATAGAACAGATGATAAATTTCCATTATTTGCACCAATTGATAGTAAAAAATCACAAGAATGGCATGTTTTTTATGATAAATTTATTCCTAATACTTGGGAAACTGATAACAAAATTCAATTTGAAAATCAACCACATATTAAATGGTTATATGATATGATTGATTTTGATAAATTTTGGTTTTATAAAAAAGATGGTATTAGTAAATTTGGTGGACAAGTTGAGTGGTCTATACAAAATTATGATTTTGATGAAATATCCGATGATGATGACATTCCTAATATAATTTGGCAAGAATATAGGTCAAAATGGGACAATGGATTTAGAACAAAAGAAGATATAATGGAATATTTTAAAACTAATAATTACTGGCAACACACCGCACCATATATGAATAAAAAGTTTGTAAAAGAAGTATTGGTAGATTTTTTAAACAAACCTCATAAAAAATTTATATGATAAAAAATAAAATAATATTTGGATATGATATTATGACATATAATGGAGAAATTCCCAATTGTTTAAATCCAAAATTTTTAAACACAATATATACAGCATCGGACTTTGATTACTCAATGTCAGGAGAATTTTTTTCAAAAAGATGGAATTGTGATTGGGCTGTTTATAATAGTAATTTTTATTCAAATATTCCAGAAAAAAAATCAATTTTACAAATCAAACAAGATAGACAAAATGGAATTAATTATGAATGGTTTTATATGATAGAACCATTTGCAAATTTAAATCAATTTTTTGGAAATCATAATATACATGAATTTGGATTAAATTTTATGTCTAAAATTGCAATTGATGAAATTAAAAATGGTAATGGTAAATTATTTTTTAATTATATAGTAGATGGTGGTGAAGGATTTGAAATAGAAAATTTTGAAAAAATAATAAAATTTACAAGAAATAATGGAATAGCTGACGAAAAAGTATATTTCCTATTTGCGGATTTTAAATTAAAAAGAAATTTTGAAAAATTAGGACTAAAATATAAAGTTGCAGATTATAGTTTAAATATGATTGCAAAATCACAAGAATTTAATAATGTAATAAATGACCCAAATTATAAATATTGGGGTGAAAACTCACATGAAACACAAGTTGGAAATATAAAATCCGGATTATCAACAATCGTTTCTCAAAAAGAATTTATAGAAAGTATAGGAAAAGATAAAAAAGATTTTCTTTTATTATCTAGACATTGGAAATTACATAGATTATTATTACTATCACATCTTCATAAATTGGGTTTTGATAAAAATTTAGTTTCTTGGGATAATAGATTTTATCACCCAAGTCCAATAGAAGAACTTTTAAAACATGATAATAATACAGAATTTGCAAAATTAATTAGTGAAACATCATCATTATTGGATATACAAGATTTAACAAAAATAGCAGGATTTGGATTTGAAGATAAAAGCATATATTTAAACACTTATTTAAGTATAGTAACCGAATCTGTATTTTTTCAATCAAAAGGCCCGGATGATATTTATGTTAATTTCCCAACAGGATACTTATCGGAAAAAATATTTAAACCATTGGGGCATTGTCAACCATTCATACTTGCCGGCCCATCAAAATCTTTACAATATCTTAGAGAACGATTTGGTTTTAAAACTTTTCATCCATATATTGATGAAAGTTATGATATGGAAAATGATGATTTTAATAGATTGAAAATGATAGAAATTGAAATAGATAAATTTTCATCAAAAACAAAAGAAGAAAAAGATGAATTTTTAAATAATATAAAAGATATATGTGTTTATAATCAAAATTTATTTTTAGAGTATGGTAAAAATAGTTGGAGAAATCTCAGTTATAATAAAGAAATGGCATTAATTCTTAATTTTTTATTAGATGATAAGTTGGAAATTACGGAGAGTTTAATTTAACGATATTTATATATGTTAAATTTATAAAGATTACAAATGATAGATAATAAAATACAAGAAGATGGGTTTCCAGGGGGAATTGGAATTGGATTGGATTTGCCAGGAGGATATATAAATGGTGCACCAACAGGTTCACAAGATGAATCTATTAAAAATATGGTTTTAAATAATATAACAGAATCAGATTTTGATATCTTTATTAAAGAATATTTTGATAAAATTGAACAGGAATTATTAACCGAAAATGATACTGATAATATTGTAGGACTTCCATATACTGGCACAGATGCATTAGATAACCCTTCTTTTGCATCGTCATTTAATAATGGTTGGGATGAATTTGATAACTACGATTATGTTAGTCAACTTCCTGGATGGAATGTTCAGGGACATTTAAGTAATACATATCCTCAATCTGTAATTGCTTTAAAAACTCCAAATGAAAATCATAAAGAAGAAAATGGTGAAGGTAAAAGAGTAATACATCCATCAAAAGGTGCCGAATATACAGAACATGTAAAAGAAAAATGGGAAGTGTCTCCACATTTGACATTGGATAAAACTTATAGACCAGAAGCACCATACCAAGAATTCCACGAAAATGCAAGAGGAGTATTTCAACAATATGGTTCGGATACTGGAAATCATAGTATAGAATCATTGGCAAATGCATATAATGTATCGGTTGAAAAAATAAAAAATAAAATTACATTTGGTGCACAACAAGAAATAGAAAGAACCAATGATGCAAGATTGGCAGTTGAACTTGCAAAAAATAATATAGGTAAAGACATAAATTACTATGAAAATAAAAATAAAGTTATAGCAAATTTAAGAGAAGAGTCATCGGATTTAAAAACTCAAAATATTAATAATTTTGTAAAATATGCAACTTCAAAATTAAAATTAAAAGAAGAACCAAAAATTCATTTAATAAAAGATACCAATTATGCAAATGAATATTCTTCATTAGGTGGCTATAATCCTGAAACAAAAGAAATCGTAGTTGTAACAAACAATAGACTTTCGGCAGATATTTTAAGGACAATTGCACACGAATTGGTACATAGAAAACAAGACGAATTAAATTTACTTACCAATCCAGCAGAAAATGGTAAAACAGGTTCTCCAATTGAAAACCAAGC
>Ga0114962_10001634_pt1 | contig 19224 bp, 18 predicted proteins | sample C_130820_MF_Meta_FD_87017 | JGI IMG/M metagenome (GOLD analysis project Ga0114962, IMG submission 87017) | Freshwater microbial communities from Lake Croche, Canada to study carbon cycling - C_130820_MF_MetaG | ecosystem: Environmental > Aquatic > Freshwater > Lake | place: Lake Croche, Canada... | reverse complement strand
CCATCAAAACCTGGATAATTTACTAATTCGTCAAATACAACAATACAATCTGTATCAATATAATCTTTCAATACATCAAATATATATTTTGTAGAACTATACAAGTCAGCATCCATATGAATAAATGAAACTTTTTTATTATGTGTTTGTATAAAATTGAGTAATGTTTTGTTAAACCAACCTTTTATCAATTCAACGTTAGTATTAACATTCGGTAAATTACCATTTCGGTTGAAAGCTCCTTTATCAAATCCATCCCTCCATTTTTCAGGCAATCCTTCAAAACTATCAAACCCATACACTTTATCATTTGTAAATTTTGAAATATAATTAATAGTATTTCCACTTGCTACACCAAACTCTAACCATAACGTGTTTGGTTTATGTTGTAATTTCATATTTTCAAATACATATGTAAGCGGATATGTATTAACATTCGGAATATTTTGAATGATGTTTAACATTTATATATATTATTTATTATTTATTTTTAGGTGATTTTAACGCAATAATGGGCGTTTTAAATGAGAAAAGGGGTAACATTTATTAAATCAATTAATTCACCTTTATTTTTTGATTTGCACTTTTTAATTCCAAGTTCTTCACACTTCTCTAAAAGTTCTGTTTTAGTTAATTTGGTTAAATCCATTTCTTCAATAATACAAGTTATATTGCTACTAATATCAGTAATATTATTTATTTCATTTATTTTTATTATCCAATAAAAAACTCATTTATATATTTAGTAAATATATAAGTGAGAAAAAGGAAAAAGTAAGACCATCAAAATTGATTTTACATTTTTGTATTTTTTAACGAAAAAGTCGGCGTTTTACATGTCCAAAAGTGTAAAAAAAAAGCAATATAAAAAATCAAATAAAAAAAAATTAACTACGCTGAACATATTTCACAAATTTCATCTGTTTCATTTGTTTCATTTGTTTCATTTGTTTCACCTAATGTTTTTGTATTAATTTCTGGTTCAATTGTAAATTGTTGTGCCTGATGTTTTGCCTTTCGTCTCAAATAATATATTCCTGTTTTAAGACCCTTATCCCAAGAATAAAAGTGCATGGATGTTAAAGTATTATAAGTAGGGTCTTCAACCCAAAGATTCATGCTTTGACTTTGACAAATAAACGCACCTCTATCAGCTGCCATATCAATTAGATGTTTCATAGGTATTTCCCATACTATTTTATATTTATCACGTATATGTTGAGAAATATTAGTTAATTGTTGAACACTACCTTTATTAGCAATAATATTATTTTTTACTTTTTCATTCCATTCACCTAATTCAATTAGTTCTTTTATTAAATATTTATTAACTACTACAAATTCTCCTGCCAATGTACGACGACTATATAAATTACTTGTGAGGGGTTCAAAACATTCATTAAAACCTAAAATTTGTGATGTAGAAGCTGTTGGCATAGGAGCTACTAAAAGTGAATTTCGTAATCCATATTTTTGTATTGATTTTTTAATTTCATCCCAATCATAATTTTTACTTGGTGTAATTCCCCACATATCAAATTGAAGAATACCCTTTGATGCTGGTGAATCAGAGAATGAACTGTAAGCACCACATAAATCTACATTTAATTCAAGTTCTTTTGAAATAAAATCTTTACAATAATACGATTTATAATCTAAACAAGTATTAGTTTTAAAATTTTGTTTTAGTTCTTCATATTTTTTTTTTAAATTATTTTGGCGAAAAATTGCTATTTCATTACTTTTTTGTAAAGCAGCATGATATATTGTTTCAAATATTTTTTTATTTATTTCAATAGCTTTATCAGAATGAAAAGGTATATCCATTAAAATAAATGTGTCTGCTAATCCTTGAATACCAATACCAATTGGTCTATGTAATTTATTACTTCTTTCAGTTTTTTCAGTAGGATAAAAATTTACATCAATAATTTTATCTAAATTATTTGTAATTATTTTTGTTACATAATGTAAATACTGATAATCAAATTCTTTAGTTATTTTATTTACAAATGTAGGCAAACCAATGGATGCTAAATTACACACAGCTGTTTGTGTTTTATCAGAATATTCAATAATTTCAGTACAAAGATTAGATGATTTTATAGTTCCAAGATTTTTTTGATTTGATTTATTATTTGCGGCATCTTTATAAACAATATATGGAGTTCCTGTTTCCATTTGAGCATCAAGGATTTTAAACCATAAATCACGAGCATTTACAACTTTTAATGCTTTATTTTCTGATTCATAAAGTTCATAAAGGTCATTAAAGTCTTTACCATATACATTTGATAAACCAGGACATTTGTGAGGACAAAATAAAGACCATTTTTTATTACTTTTTACTCTTTCCATAAATAAATCTGAAATCCAAAGAGCATAAAATAAATCTCGTGCTTTTAATTCTTCATCACCATGATTTTTTTTCATTTCCAAAAAAGCTTCTATATCGCCATGCCAAGTTTCTAAATAAATCGCAAAAGAACCATTTCTTTTATTACCTCCTTGATCAACATATCTAGCGGTATCATTAAAAACTTTTAACATTGGTACTAAACCATTTGATGAACCATTTGTTCCTTGAATGTGACTTCCTTTTGCTCTTATATTATGAACATGAATACCAATACCTCCTGCCCATTTTGATATATGAGCACAATCTTTTAATGTAGAAAATATACCATCAATACTATCATCTTCCATAGCAATTAAATAACATGAACTTAATTGTGGTCTTGGTGTTCCAGCATTAAAAAGTGTTGGTGTTGCGTGTGTAAAATATTTTTGAGACATTAAATCATAAGATTCTTTTATTAAATGTAAGCTATGTTCATTATTATCTATATCTCCGTGAATACCTATTGCTACACGCATCCACATGTGTTGTGGTCTTTCTACAATTTTATTTCCTAATTTAAATAAATATGCTCTTTCTAATGTTTTAAAACCAAAGTAATCAATCAAATAATCTCTATCATAACATATCATTTCATTTATTTTATTTAAATTTTTTAATGTAAAATCATATAATTTTTGGGAAATTAATGGTTTATGATTTCCATGAATATCTTTAAATACGTATAAATTACTCATAACATTTGTAAATAATTCATTTGTGTTTTTTTGATGATTTGATATTACAATTCTTGATGCTAAAATTGCGTAATCAGGATGCGAACTAGATAATGAAGCACACTGTTCTGCTGCTAATTCATCAATTTTTGTTGTTTCTATTTTATCATATAACTGGTCAATAACTTTCATTACTAAAGAAGAATAATTCAGTTGAATATTAACTTCATGACCCAAATTTTTTATACGATTCAATATCTTATCAAAAGACATGTCTTCAAATTTACCACTTCTTTTAGTTACAAGCATATCACCATTATTTTCCATTATTATATTATTTAAAATTATAATTTTAAGTGTTTTTACAAATATAATTTATACAAAAAATTTAAATTATATAATATATATATGAAAAGTTTTTTTTTACTATTAATTATTATAATATTATCATTAGGGTTGCCATTATTTTTTAATATGTCAAAATCTATTACTGAAAATTATTCAAATTATACTTTAGCAGGTGCCAAAGGAGAATATCCTATCGCAACAGATAATTTATTAGTTCAAGATAGTTATTCATTAACTGGTAATAAAGAAATATCAAATAATACTGCTTATGATATTTGGTGGCATTATCCTATTTTTAAAGTAGGTTCTTATGCTCAAATCACAAATAATATTAAATATTCTAATAATCCTGATGAAGGAACATGTATGCCATCTAGTATGTGTCAAACATTATATAAAGAAAAACAATTGGAAAGTAATTACACATATCCGTTACAACCAGTAAATTCAAAATCTGGAACACGCATTAATTATTATACAACAGATTTAGAACAACCCATATTTTAATCCGAACAACAAACTATACCTAATATGGAAACTAAACAAACAAAAAGCTTGAACGGTTGAAAAATACAAAAATGAAAGAAATTATATTTTAATTTTTCATCGTAAATTTATTAAACAACCTGTATTTGAAAAATATTCTTGTATTATAGGAGTTTGAAAAGTTTTTGTTTTTTTTGATGGAGCACGATGCTCGTAACCAGTGATTCTTTCTTTTTCAATAATATTCCATACATTTTCAATAGTTTTAATATTATTTTTAAACCATAATTCATTTCTTAATACTAAAACACAACTTAATTTTTCTAATTTCCAATAAATATAACTTACAAACACATATTTATATTTATCAGATTGATACAAATCTAATGTTTCTTCTTCCCATTTTTCAATATCTTTTTTGTGAATTATATTAAGCGGTTTATAAACATAAAAAGGTTTTCCTTCTTTTGAAATAAAATATATAATAACACCTTTCATATTACCATCTGATGTTTTTGTTTCATCAATTTCATTATTATCAGTAATTAGTTTATCTTCACAAAAAACGTTATAATTTGGATATTCAATGAATTTGGTCTCTAAAAAATCACATTCATTCAAATCACAAACTTCCATTTGTAATTGCATCTGAATCCAATATTCTTTTTTAGGAATACCATTAATTTCACGATTAACAATATTTTTAATTTCTAACATTCTGCCATATTTATTTGATTTATTATCAATATTAATTCCATCTGGTGAAGCACCTAAAAATTTATATTTTTCGTGCTGAATACAACCAAAATCTCCTACTTTAGTTTTATTTAAATATTCATATATCATTACAGATAATGGTTCATATTTTTGTCCCCAATGAAAAGGAGTATTTGTATTTACCATTTTGAATTGTTCTGTTTTTTCTACATTAATAGGTTGGCATTTTTCATAAATAATTTGATTAACCATTGATTGACTTTCAAAAACTTTAAAGGCATTACTAGCTGTAATTAAATTATGTCTAAACTCATACCATTCTTGTGTACGTTGTTCAGGTTGTGGAATATTTTTTAATTTTTCAATTTTATATTGAATTATATTTTTTCTCTCAATTTCATTAGTGTTTTCAAATATATTTTCACTTTCATTAATCTCATCTGTTAAATTTGTGTATTGGTTTATAGTATTAACATTTAAAGAACGTTCAGGATAAAAACAATTCATAAAAATAACGAATACTTCCTGTATTATTTCATTTATATCATCTTCAATAAGGTTATCAAAATATATAAAATTTTCAAATTGTTCATAAAATAAATTCATAATATCTTCCAAAAATAATTCTTCAAAATTTGGTTCAGATATAAGTGTTGGGTTTTCATTCATATAATCTTCCATAATATACAAAATTGTTTCTATAAAATCTAAAATATTGTTATTATCAAATATAGATGGTAAATCTTCAATAACCAAATAATCTAAAATGTCTTGTAGTTCTTCCAAATCATTAATGTAAGTTGTCATTATAATAATATATGTTTAATTATTTATATTGTAATAACAAATATTAATTTGTATCATCAGAATCTGAATCATTCAATTCTTGTGTAATAATTTTATTTTTAATTGTAGAATTCACTTTTTTAGGTGTTAAAGATTTCAAAGTTGATATGCGTTTATTTATATTCTTAAATGTAAAATGTTTATTTTCTTTTATATAACTTAAAGCTGGAATTTCTTTAACTGAACCATTTTTTTTATCATATACAACATCTTTTACCCTTTGTAATTTTTTCCTATCTAAACAATCTTTAAAAAAACTAATTAATAATTGTTCATCATTCTCATTTAAATTGTTTTCATTTTTATAATAAGAAGCAAATTCTATTAACTTTTTGGTTTTTACTGTTTTATTTAATTTACACCAAGGTTCATTTTCATTTAAAGTTTTTTCATCTTCCAAAAATTTATCTAAATTAAATAAATTATTTGAAGTTTTAGTTTCTTTAATTGGAATGCCACTTAAAAGCATAGTTTTGTACTTTATATTTTTAAGTTCTAAACATTCATCATTTTTTTCTGTAATTTCTTCTATGCTCATTAGTATATATATATATTTATACTTATGAGTTTAACTCTTTTTTATAAAATAACATTTAAGTAATTTATTTTATAATATCTATATATCTAATTATGAGTAATGACGCAAAATCTATAAAAATAACTGGAACTAATAATAGGTACTTGATAAAACTAGCTAATCGAGAAAAAAAAGAACCAACAAAACGGGTTTTTATGAACAAACACGAATTATCTGAAAAAAAACTAACATTTGATATACAATTAAATTATTTACAAGAAATTTATAACGATTCTGAATTTCTATTTAAGGAACAATTATTAATGAAACAAGAATTAGAGAAAAAAATAAGTAATTATAAACAACAAGATATTTACAAAAATCTATTTGATATTTCAAATTTTATCGACTTTCAATCTGTTATAGATAAATTATTAGAATGTAAAATGAAATGTTATTATTGTAATTGTGAAATGTTTATTTTATATGACAATGTGAGAGAAACATATCAATGGTCAGTTGATAGAATTGATAACAATAAAGGGCATAACAAAGATAATTTTGTTATATCTTGTTTGAGTTGTAATATAAAAAGAAGAAAACGAACAATTGATAAATTTTTATTTTCTCAAAATTTAAATATTGTTAAATCAATTACTTAAAAATAATTTAAGCGTAAATAATTATAAGTTTATTTTAATTAAACTTTATTGTAATATATTTTAATGAAACAGCAAATTATTGAGTGGAAATGGACCAAAGGAGAGAACTACGAAAGATCTAAAAGACTCGCAAAAGAATCTATTGATGAAAATTTAACAAAAGTTATAGAACAAACTGCTTATGAAAGTTCTTTAAATCACGATGAAAGTAGTTGGGATTTAGTAAATAATTTAAATAATGGGTTTATAAATTTTAATAAGAGAGAAGATACTGATAAAAAATTAGCAGAAAGACAAATGATGTCACAAATTAATATGAATCCTTATTTGACTAATAATGATTATGTAAATGACATCTCAATAAGAGATTCTTTTTTGAAACCTTTGTCTACAAATACGGAACGACAACAAAATATAGAAAATAATTATAATTGATTATGTATTACATTATCAATAATTATAAATAATTATATAATTTTAAATAAACTACTTAAATAAGTTTTAGAAAGGTTAAATAACTATGAATACATTATCAACATATACAACTCAAAATGATTTATTATTAAATAATTTAATGGAATTTTATCAAGATGAAAATAATTTAACTAAAATGTTAAAAATTATTACTGGTGATTCAAATATTTCACTCAGAATTGTTGATTGGTTTGCTACCAATTATGCTAAAAAATATTATACTTTATATAATATTGAAGATTTTTTTGGAAATATTAAACGATTTAAAGTGTATTTTGATTATAAATTAAAATTAAAAGCTTATAGTAAAAAACGATTTGACCCTTTTTGTCGTTGGGAAAGAATAAGTATTCCATATAAACATGATAAATTTATTGAAACAACTATCGGACAATTGAATTTTTTTAAATGGGCACTTGAAAATAAAGTTGTTAAATATATTGAGGACAATTATGATATAATTGAAAAAGATATGAACTCAAGGAATAGCACATCAAAAAGAAAAGAAGCTATTAATAACAATACAAAAACACGTAAAAAGAGAGAAGAATTATCTGTGTCAGCTACTAAAAGCATTAAAAAAGAAGAAGTTGAAATTGTAGTACAATTTCATTAATTATACACTTTTTACACCTTTGCACATTTACATCTTTTCTCATTTACACCTTTTCTCATTTAAAATGCCCACTTTATAAAGAAATAAATACTTAAAAATAAAATTATATATATTATAATGATTAAGTTTCTTAAATTTTCATTTACTATTATCAATTTATCACATATAAAACATATTGATATTCAACCTAATAAATATGATATTCATTTAAGTGATAATAAATTAAAAGGTTATAATTTTTTACACCTTTTCTCATTTCAAACGCCCATTAATATAATATATATTAAATGATATAAAAACAAGTTATAATAAACTAATATACAATAATGATAATAAATGGGGTTGTATTCCAACCAGTAATGGTTGTTTAGCAGTAATATGTGAGTCCTGAAGACAAACAAAACATATTACAATTGCTACTCATTTCGTCCTTCACCAGTATTTACTGGGTTAAGTTGGACCATCGTAAGGTGAAACCCCTTACTATTGATTTTACAGGAGGAGTAATCTTCCAACCTTATTTCATCACGACCCAAGCAATATAATCCCAAAAGCAAATGATTATGTGGTTTGCTGAAAACTTGGGCGTTTCAAATGAGAAAAGGTGTAAAATGACTAATTGGATAGAAAAATTAGATTAATAATGGGCATTTTAAATGAGAAAAGGTGTAAAATACCCATATTAAATAAGAAAAAAGTGTAAAATAAAAATATTATATCATTACAAATATATTATTTATAAACTTATCTATTTATAAATAATTTTTTAGGTTAGAAGGGAAAGGTTTCGAACCTCCGACCTTTGGGTTATGAGCCCAACACGCTACCTCTGCGCCACCCTTCTACAAAATAATAATATATGATTTCTTTATATCTTTTTTTTTTAAAATAATTTAATGTATTATATTTTCTACGAGTTTGTTCAATTACTGTATTCTTTAGAGTATTCATATCTTCTGTTATATCACTTTTATAATTTATTATATTTTGTTTCAATTTTTTATTACACCGTTCGGAAAGAAAAATGAGACAAACCGCAGTTATGATTTATATATTCAAGAAATTTGTTAAATGTTCCTTAACGCATTACATTCAAAAAATTAAACATATTCAAAATATTTAAATATATTTAATTTAAATACAATAATGGGAAATACTAATTCAATAAAGAAAATAAATTTTGAAGATATACAATATATTTTAAATAATCCTGATAATTTTATTTTAATCAATACACTAGAAAATAATGAACAAGACTGTCTTATTCCAAATACGATTAAACCTGATATTGAAACTACTTTAATAAATAATCTAATTAAAAATAGTAATAAAGAACTTAATATTATTATTTATGGTAAAAATTGTAATGATTCTAAAATTTACAATAAATATAATCAATTAAACTCACTTGGTTTTTATAATATATTTTTATATACAGGTGGTTTGTTTGAGTGGTTAATGTTACAAGATATATATGGAGTAACTGAATTTCCAACAACAACAAAAGAACTAGATATTTTAAAATTTAAACCAAGCAAAATTTTAAACCAAGCAAAATTTTACACCCTTCAAGATTTACAGTAGGACATTATTCTAAATATAATCACAAATTTTTGCTATATATGTGTTGTTTTCTTCTATTAATAAAAATGGTTTTCCACAACCATATATTTCATTATTATTAACATAACTGTCACATACATTTTTTGATGCGTGTGGATTAATTTGTATTCCATTTTTTTTTAAAATACCGTGACGAAAAATTTTACAATTTAATTTTTCTATTAAAATATAATTATTACAATGAGGGCATTGAACAATAATATTTACTAAATTATCATTATTTATTTCACTCATAAATATGTTTATTATTTATTATTTATTAATTTAAACATATATCAATAAATAAATAAATGTACTATAATGCTGATATATCTACACCATTGTGTGAAATTATGGCTAAAAATAAAAGTGATAAAGGTAATCCAAATATTGAAAAAGCATGGCATAATTACACAATACTTTATTATGACATGTTTAAAGATTTAAAAGATAAAAATATTCGTATTTTTGAAATTGGAATTGGAGCAAATGATCCTAATATAGAGATAAATTTAGTTAATAACAGCACTCCAGGTGCTTCTTTGTATGGTTGGGCAGAATTTTTCCCAAACGCATTAATTTTTGGGGCTGATATTGATCAACAAATAATGTTTGAATTTGATAGAATTAAAACATATTATTGTGACCAAACAGATTCAGAATCAATTAAAAAATTATGGTGTCATTCTGAATTAAATGAAGATTTTGATATTATAATTGATGATGCTTTACATACCGTTGATGCTAATAAATGTTTTTTTGAAAATTCTATTCATAAACTAAAAAAAGGAGGCTTTTTTATTATAGAAGATATTGATAATTATATAGAAAAACATAAAATGAAATTACAAATTAAACTTTGGGAAAAACAATATCCTCATTTATCTTTTCAATTCATTAGTCTTTTTTCTTATTGGAATGATCTTAATAATAATTTAGTAGTTATTCATTATGTTTGATTTATTTTTTATTATGTCTATGCTTTCTAGTTTTTTTAGTTTTTGATTTTTTGTTGTCTTTTTTATTTTTGCGTTTACGTTTACTTTTACTACCAGCAACTTTTGGTTTTTTTTGTTTAATATTATCTTTAATTTGATTATAAATACTTTCAATGTCAAAATCATTCATACCCAATTCTCTCAAATGATGAACAAACTCTTCTTTATCTTCATCTCTACTACTTAACGCTAACCCTCTTAAATAACTAGCAGACATAGCATTTACTGGTCTACTTAGAGGAACAACTTCTAGTTCAATTGACGGATTTTTATTCATCAAAAATTCAATAAGAAAATCATAACTATTAATTCTATCTTCACCTATTACTAAAAACATTTTGAGTCCAATTCTAGGATAACCATAAAAATCAGCTAGAATATAATTTACTTTTGAATAAATTGGATGACTACCATACATTTCTATATCAGTTTGATCATTCATACATACAATTTCAACACTAATTCTATCTATATGTTCACTAAATTCTGGTCTAACTAATTTTAATTCTTTTTTAACAACATCAATTAGTGAATTATATATTATCATTCTTTTTTCCTCACATTCAATCGGATTTTTTTGATTATCTACAGTAGATGATAAAATTATATTGATTTGTGTTAAATTTAATTCTAATGCTTTTTCAAACATAGTTTTTATTAAAAATTTATGTCCTGGTGTTGGCGGATTCATACGTGCAATAGTAAAAACAATTTGTTCTTCTGAATTTTTATATGGTATAGATAAACTCATATATTATATATCTATTTTTTTTCAATTACACCGACCAAAAATAAAAATGAGACAAACTTTTTATAAAAAAATAAAAATTTTGTTATTATTTTTCTAGTGTAAAAGCAGCCTAAAGGGCATTAGACTATTTCACAATTACATTTCTGTAATGGTTAGTCTATTTTATTGAAACTTGTATTCTCTTCTATACTTTTCAGTTCTTTCTCCTGTTTACATATATGATTTGAATAATAAAAAAAAATTGAATAATAAATAAACTTAAAGATAATTGAACAATTCATATATAAACAACCAAAAAATGGATCTTAATCAACGAAAGCTTAATAAATCTGAATGGGAATCTATTGAGATTCCTGTTTCTAAAGCTGAAAAAGAAGTTTTAACTTTAATAATGAAAGGGTATCATGATGTTAATATTCATATTAATCATCATGATTCAATATTTTCATATTTAAAAATTGAATATTCAGAAAAAATGGAAGATTTTATCTATAATTCTTATTTAAAAGTAATTGTTGATGGCATTATAAATTTATTTAAAATTGATAATATTATGATTTCTGTAAATCCTAATATAAAAATAAATTCCGCAGACAAAATACGACTTGAAAAAAATACTTTTGAGTCTTTAAAAAAAATCAATCTTTATGAATATATTTTGTTATCTCACTTAGAAAGTTTCTTGATTTTGAAAACACAATATGCTATAACTCCAAAAGATGTAACAAAAACTAACTATATATATCATTATTATACATTGTATAATTTATTAAAAAATAGTGTTCAAAAAATTAACAGACACATTGTATTGTTTTGTAAAACAATATTAGACCGTTTTAGTTCTGATATTGAAATGTTTGAACTTGTAGAAAATGCTGTAGAGCTTATTGAAAAAAATAATAGTTTGTTGAAATATCAAGATATGATTCTTTATGAACATCAAAAAGAAATTTTCACTATTTGTAAAAACTCTAATAATCCTAAATTAATTCTCTATATGGCTCCAACAGGTACTGGAAAAACAATGACACCAATTGGACTTTCCGAGAACTTTAGAATTATATTTCTTTGTGCTGCTAGACATGTTGGTTTAGCATTAGCACGTGCTGCTATATCTATAAACAAAAAAATAGCATTTGCTTTTGGTTGTTCAAGTGCTGATGATATAAGATTACACTATTTCGCAGCTAAAGATTATACTGTTAATAAACGAACTGGTGCTATAAAAAAAGTTGATAATAGTAATGGTATTAATGTAGAAATTATTATTAGCGATATTCGTTCATTTGTTCCAGCAATGTTATATATGTGTGCTTTTAATCCACTAGAAAAACTGATTGTTTATTGGGATGAACCTACTATTACTCTTGACTATAAAGAACACGAATTTCACTCTATAATAAAAAAAAATTGGAGTGAAAATTTGATTCCTACTGTTATATTATCATCCGCTACACTACCTAAAGAACACGAACTCGTATATACTATTGCTGATTTTAGTAATAAATTTAAAAATGCGGAAGTTCATAATATAGTTAGTCATGATTGTAAAAAATCTATACCTATTATTAATACAGATGGTTTTGTTGTATTGCCTCATTATTTGAGTAATGACTACGACTATGTAAAAACAGTTGTTAATCATTGTGAACAATATTTAACATTACTTAGGTATTTTGATTTGGAAGAAGTTGTAAAATTTATTATATTTGTTAACAAACAAAATTTTGTAAAACACAAATTCAAATTAGTGCGATATTTTGATTCTATTGATGATATTAATATGAAAAATATAAAATTATATTATTTGAAACTACTTAATAATATTTTTGATGGAACTTGGGGTGCTATTTATACAGAGTTTTATTCTTTTAGACGCACTAGAATAGAAGAAAATGATAGTGTAGATACTAATGGTTTAAAAATATCTAAATCTCGTAGTATTGGTCCAGGTGTTTTAATGACAAACAAAACTAATCAACAATCAACAACTGTATTAAATGTACAAAATGAATTAGAAGGATTGCCTCTTTCACGATTAAAAACAATGAATAATATTCAACAACCTAAAAAAGGAACATCTGGTATTTATGTAACAACAAAAGATTCCTATACTTTAACAGATGGACCAACTATATTTATATGTGATAATATAGAAAAAATCGCAAAATTTTGTATTCAACAAGCAAATATACCGTCTGTTGTAATGACAGATTTAATGGAAAAAATTAATTATAATAATGTTATTAATGAAAAATTAAGTAAAATAGAAAAAGATTTAGATTTTCTTAAAGAAGAACAAGAAAATAAACTATCTTCGTCTATTAAATCATCTATAAAAGGTAAATCTATGAAAAATATTAGAAAATTTAATAGAGAAGCTGATAATATAGATGAAAGTAAAGGTCAAATATCTAAATTAACACGTGAAATTGAAGAGTTTAAAAAATTAATTAAACCTGTTATTTTAAATGATACATTTATTCCTAATAAACATCATCATATTATAAAATGGGCAGAAGATATGAAAAATGATAAAGCATTCACAAGTGATATAGAAGAGCATTATGTAAATGAAATCATGTTGTTAAATGGTATTGATGATAATTGGAAAATTTTGTTGATGATGGGAATTGGAGTTTTTATAAATCACGAAAATATAAAATATACTGAAATTATGAAAAAGTTAGCTGATGAACAAAAACTCTATATGATTTTAGCTTCTAGTGATTATATTTATGGAACAAATTATCAATTTTGTCACGGTTATTTGAGTAAAAATATGATGTTATCTCAAGAAAAAATTATACAAGCTATGGGTCGTGTTGGTAGAAATAATATTCAACAAACATATTCTTTGAGATTCAGAGATGATGATATGATTAAGAAAATATTTACTCATGAAGAAAATAAACCAGAAATTATCAACATGAACCTTTTGTTTAATTCAAATAAAATTGTATGGAATGGAGAAAGTTATAATGAGATTATTGAAGAAAACAAAGAAGAAGATAATAACAGTAATTATGAAGAAAATAGTATTTCTGATATAAGTAACGAATCATAAAGCACAATGTTATAAACTTTATATTTTACAAAGAAAAAAAATAAATATTAATTTTTTTTATTTTACACCGTTCCAAAAAACCTTATAAATTCGTTTGAAAATATAAGATTTTCTTAATTTACACCTTTGTTACAAAATGTAAGATTTATATGTTTCTCTTATTTTTTTACATTTCTAACGCCGTTTTTGTTCTTTTTTTTCTAATATTTTTATTAATCAATTTTATGCTGATACAGGAATTATAACACGAATATAAAATGCCAAATTTGCTAATTCATTATTATAATATTCATAAATAGTTTGATTTATATTATCATCATTTTGAATGTCAATTGCTATAGCACTTTCAGCACATTGATTATTATTCATTATTTGTCCTACTTTAACAATTTCAATATTATAGTTTGAAGAAATTGAAAAATCTTCATATCCTCTAGTAATAAGAGTATTTACCATTTCTGAAATTGTCATTGATGTATAAAACAAGTAATTTTTTTTGTGATTAGTATAAATAATTTGATTTCCACACTTGTAAACAAGTTTACAATAAATATTCACTTCTTGATTTGCCATTGTCATTTCAAATATATTTTATAAAATATAACAAATTTTTAAATCAATTTTTTTTTAAACCTTTTTACATTTCAAACGCCGATTTTATAACATTGACAATATAATTATTTATGTGTAATATTATTTAGAAAGTAAATCAAAGCTATATGGAAATAATGGAGATATGCACGAAGGGTTTACACTCTTGGTAATTTAAAACGCCGTTTTTGTAACAATTATAATAAAAATTATATAAATATTTTTTATTATATATAGTATTGTAATGCAAAATGAAAATATAATCAATGAATTACTAATTTAACGAGTTGTTGAATAGAGAAACAAGAACGACCATTATGTTTTCAAATTTTGTCTTTCACATCTTCAAGTAAAAACAAGGAAGATGAAAAAGTAAGACCATCGTAGGTGAAATTCCTACTATTGATTTTATATTTTTCTTATTTTTTGCCTAATAAAATTGGCGTTTTAAATGAGAAAAGGTGTAAAATATAAATTTTTGAAAAACACCCAATCGCTTAATTGGAATAGGCTAATCCACCCATGCCACTCATAATACGAAGAACGTTGTAGTTAGTGGCATAGACACGCACCTTTGCTGTCTTGGTTCCCTCAACGGTAGCATTGGAAAGAACAAGTTGTAGTGTGGCATTATCAATTCTAGAAAAGTTGCAGGTGCCACTTGGTTGATGCTCTTCAGGGCGAAGGGCAAATGAATAAACATTAATACCTTCGTCAGGGTTGCGTGTGTGTGCTTGGTAAGGTTGAACCCATGAGAAGTAAGAACCTTCACGCTCTGAGAAACGGTCTTGTCCATTAAGTTGTAACTTAGCAGTAACAACAGGGTTTTGTCCCCAACAATGCATGTCAAGAGAGGTCTCTGTAAGAACGAATGTTCCAGCATCAGAAACACTTGATTGAGCCATCATAGATTGATTATTATGTTGACTGTCTTGAACAAGGGATTGGATAATAGAAGGTGCTAATCCGCTTGTAACAAAAGGAACAGAAGGACCACCAAAGTTTGGCTCATTGTAAGGGTCATTTGGACCATTCCAGTATCCAGTATAATTGTTAGGGATGTAAGCATTTTCAGCACCAGCATCATTGAAAAGACCACGAACATCAATATAAGCACGACTATCAGCAGCAATAGCAGCAGGTCCTCCAAAAGCATGGACAGCATTAGGAAGAGCATCAATCGCATCAGTGTAGTTAAAAGGTTGAGCACCAAGAACCTTGAAAAGAAGAGCATCACACACAAGGGATGAACAGTAATCAACATTTTGGTCAGGTTGAACAACCCAAACTAATTCTTTTACAGGGTGATTGAAGTTAAGCTTAATCTTGTTGGAAGATGAACCAACAGACTCATCGCCAGTGAATTGAAGTTGACTAATAAGGTATTCATGAGGATTTTGAGCCATTCTACGTCGTTCGTCTGTGTCAAGGAACACATAGTCAACATAAAGAGAAGCAGCAACTAGTGATTGATTGTAAGCAATTGTAGCTGGGACTGGACGACCAGGAACAAATTGACCAGTAGTACCAGAATAAGGACTAGTATTACAGTTTAATGTAGTAACAGCCCATAAACATTCATCAATAGGACGAATATCTAAGTTGATTTTAACCTCATGATATTGCAAGGCAATTAATGGCAATGCAAGTCCAGGATTTGTGCAAAACCAAAATTGAAGAGGAACATAAAGAGTTGTCTCAGGAAGAGCATTACGAGGAGCACAAACTTGACGAGGAGCCATAGAATCACAAGGTCCATCAACATCAGCGAAAGAAGGATCAGTAATGAATGTGAGTTGAGTTGTATTTCCAATCATCTTGAAATAACCACGTTGTTGTTCAGAAGTCATTGTAAGTTGATTCCAAATATGCATCCAGTCACCATATTGACGGTCAATGCGTTGACCACCAATTTCAACCTCAACTTGAGCAACAAGTTGCTCACCTGGAAAATCTAACCAACGAGCATAAACTCCAGAACCTTGACCAAGAACAATTGATCCAAGACCCATAAGTTGATTGATCTCAGGAAGAGTAACTTGAAGATAAGTACGGTAAGCCAAGTCACCATTTCTACTTATAACACATTGCACACGACGACCAAAATCAGCTTGGCCATTGAAGGTTTGTTCAATAGATTCAATGGCAAAGTTAGTATATCTACGATAAGTAACTTTCCAAAAAGTTATTTGCGGATTACCTGTTAGGTAAACATCTTGAGCTCCATAAGCTACTAATTGCATTAGACCACCACCCATATTTATACTACTACTAAAGAAAAAAATTTTTTGAATTTTAATTTAATTTATTTATTATTCCTAAATAAACCAAATATTTTTCAAATATTATAATTTTACATTATAACAATTTGTTAGCATTAATAATACCAAATTATTTAATATTTAACTATTTTTGTTTTTTACAAGCAAATATACCAAATATTTTATTAAATTTTAAAAATTATAAAATATAAAATTTAATAAAATATTTGTTACATTAAATGATAACAAAAAATTAATGACCAAAATTTAATATTTTACTCAAGTCTAAATTAGTCTTCATAAATTTTAATAAATAAGATTCTTCTAATATTTCTTTTCTATTTTCGTGACTTTTTGTAAAAATATACGCTTTTTTATTTTTTTTTACTTTCCATCCTTCTTCTATAGCATTATAAACTAATAACATTTTTTGAAATTCTGTTTGATTTATATTTTTATTTTCTAAATAATCATCTATATTTATTTGTAAATCCATTAAAATTTAACAAGAAAACTATTATATTATTTTAACTAGTTTATTTATTTATTTTTGTTATCAATATTTTACTGATAAATTACAAATAAATTACAAATAAATTACAAATAAATATATATTACATAAATTAACAATTAAATAAAAAATTTTATTTAATTTAAAGAATAATGTTATCATTTAAACCTAAAACAAACAAATATTTAAAATATAATAAAAAAACTTCTATTACCTTAGACAGCAAACATCGTGAGTTTTTAAACGAATTTTCAAAAAATGAAAATGATAGAATACCAAACTTACAAATTGAAAAAAAAGAACTAAAAACACAACTAAATAATGATAACTTAACAATTGAACAACATCTTGAAATTTTTGACAAAATTAACGAAATAACAATTAAAATTAAAGAATTAAAAAATAAAAAGAAGGATTATTTTTTAGATAATTCTAAATATATTTTTGAATATTTTGAAAATAAAAAAAATATTTCTAATGATGTTAATAATAATAATAATAATAATAATAATAATATTAATCAAACTAATAAAGCACAATTGTTAAATTCTTTTTTTAAAATCAAAAATAATGACTCGTCTGCTAATATAGTAAATCAAAATAATAATAATAATAATAATAATAATAATAATAATAATAATAATAATAATATTGTACAAAAATATCTTTCTAATATTGATACTATGTTTTTAGATGTCAACTCTTTTGTTTGTGCAACTGATATTTGTCAATTTTGTTTTAAAGGTGAATTAATACCATTAGAAGATGAAGGTGTTTTATTATGTAACATTTGTTTTAGAAATATACCATATTTAATTGAAAATGAAAAACCATCTTATAAAGAACCACCAAAAGAAGTTTGTTTTTATGCTTATAAAAGAATTAATCATTTTAAAGAAATATTAGCTCAATTTCAAGGTAAAGAAACCACTCAAATACCTATTGAAGTTATTGAAAATATTAAACTTCAAATTAAAAAAGAACGAATTGAACTTTCTCAAATTACCAATATAAAAACAAAAGAAGTATTAAAAAAATTAGGTTATAATAAGTACTATGAACATATACCATTTATTAAAGATAAATTAGGTATTAAACCACCTATAATGAAACCCGAATTAGAAGAAACATTATGTAATTTGTTTATTGAATTACAAGCACCTTATTCAAAATATTGTCCAGATGGAAGAGTCAACTTTTTAAATTATTATTATACAGCATATAAACTTTGTGAATTATTAGGAGAAGTATCATATCTTCAACATTTTCCTATGTTAAAAGATGCTGAAAAAAGAATTGAACAAGATACTATTTGGAAACAAATATGTGGAGAATTAGATTGGGAATTTATATCCACTATTTAGACTGTAGGCTTGAACGGCTTGTATGGAAATAATTTTAACATGTTTGTATTATAAATTGAAAAATTTGGATCTGTATTATTCGCACCTACATTAGTTCCACCATTTTGCTCATTTTGCTCATTATAATCATTTTTATTATATGCTTCTTTATCAACATTTGGATTAAATTCTGTTCCTTGTTCGCCATATCCCCCTCTTATTTTATATTTTCTTTTACTTTTTTTTTTGTTACTTTTTCTATTTTTTCTTGTTTTTTTTCTTTTTTTTTTTTTTTTTTTTTTTTTTTTTTTTTTTTTTTTTTTTTTTTTTTTTTTTTTTTTTTTTTTTTTTTTTTTTTT
>Ga0114962_10001631_pt1 | contig 19241 bp, 15 predicted proteins | sample C_130820_MF_Meta_FD_87017 | JGI IMG/M metagenome (GOLD analysis project Ga0114962, IMG submission 87017) | Freshwater microbial communities from Lake Croche, Canada to study carbon cycling - C_130820_MF_MetaG | ecosystem: Environmental > Aquatic > Freshwater > Lake | place: Lake Croche, Canada... | reverse complement strand
GCGGCGTGGGTGATCGGCGTCATCGCCAGAAAGCGCACATCCTGCGGCCAGTCCCATTCGGCCAGCTCGGTCATCACCATCGTGACCTGGACGCGATGGGTATGCATCACGCCTTTGGGGCGCCCGGTCGTGCCGCCGGTGTAGATCAGGACGCACAGGTCGTCGGGTTGCGCGATAGAGACCAGCGCTTGCGGCGTGAAGGCCTGGCTTGCGGCGAGGATGTCCTCGTCGTCGGTCCCGGGGCCCAGGCCAAAGACCTGCCGCAAGCCGGACACGCGTGCTTTCAGGGCCGCACCGCGCGCAGCAAAGGCGGTCGGATCGACAAAGAGGGTCTGAACGCCGGAATCCTCGAGCAGATAGGCATGGTCATCCTCGGAGGCGAGCGGATGCATCCAGGTCACGCGCATGCCCATCAGGAAGGCGGCGGCGGTGACCATGAAGGCCTCAGGCCGGTTCGACGAGACCGCCGCCACTGCATCGCCCGCTTTGTGCCCGCGGGCTTTGAGCGCCTGGATGAAGCGGCTGAGCCTGTGGCCAAACTCGCGATAGCTGATCTGCTCATCGTCGAGCACGAAGACCGTGCGATCGCCGCCGCGCTGAATCGCGCGGATGAGCAGATCGCCCATCGTGCAGCCTTCATACAGTTCGGAGGCCGCGCTCATGCCGGCTCCGAGATTTCGATCAGGTTGAGGTCGGGGTCGCGAAGGTAGACCGAGCGGATCATGCCGGTGGCGCCAGTGCGCATGACCGGGCCCTCGATGATCGGCCACTGATGCGCGGCGAGATTGGCAATCACCTGCGCAAGCGGCACCGAGGCGATGAAGCACAGGTCAAGCGCACCCGGCACCGGCAGATGCGCCTTGGGCGTGAATTCGCGCCCTCTGATGTGCAGGTTGATCTTCTGGTTGCCGAAGTGAAAGGCCTGGCGAACGACGCCGTCGGCGGCTTCGAAGCGATCGTGCCGCATGCCCATCACCCTGGTGTAGAAATCGATGCAGGCGGCTTCGTCGATGGTGGTCAGTACCAGGTGGTCGAGATGGTCGATCATGATTTGTCAGGGGCGCTTGGCCCGGGTGGCAGGGAAGGGACGGCAATCACGCCGCGTCGGGCAAGTTCGTCAATCTGAGCGTCGGTCAGGCCGACCTCGCGCAGGATCGGGCGGGTGTCCTGGCCGATGGTGGGCGCATTGCGCCGATGGCTGCCGGGCGTGTCCGACAGCTTGGGGATGAAACCGGGCACCTCGAGCGGGCTGCCGTCGTCCATGACGATCTGCTCGATTGCGCCACGGGCGCGGTAATGCGGATCGGCGGCGATATCGGCCACGCTGTAGACCCGTCCGGCCGGCACCGAAGCGGCGTCCAGCACCGCCAGCACCTCATCGACGCTGCGACTGCGGGTGAACTCGGCAATCGCCGCATCGAGCTCGGCCACCCGCGCGACGCGCCCGGCGTTGTCGGCCAGGCCAGGATCGGCGCCAAGGTCGGGTCGGCCGATCGCGGTCATCAGCCTTCGAAAAATGCTGTCGCCGTTGCCGGCCACCAGCACGAATGCCGGCGCGCCACCTTGACCCAGACAAGGGTAGGCATTGGTGGGTGCGATGCCCGGCATCGCGCTGCCAGCCGGCCCGCGCACCGCGCCGAAAGCGCTGTATTCGGGCAGCAGGCTTTCCATGCAGTTGAAGACCGCCTCGAAGAGCGCGACGTCGATCACCTGGCCCTGACCGGTGCGCTGCCGGTTGGCCAGGGCAATCAGGATGCCGATGACGCCGTGCAGCGCCGCCAGCGTATCGCCGATGCTCACGCCGACCCGTACCGGTACCTGACCGGGCTCGCCGGTGAGATGGCGCAGTCCGCCCATCGCTTCGGCCACCACGCCGAATCCCGGCTTGTCACGATAGGGGCCGGTCTGACCGTAACCGCTGATGCGCAGCATGATGAGCCGCGGATTGAGGGCACGCAGCGTGTCGGGCCCGAGGCCCCAGGACTCCATCGCCCCGGGCCGGAAGTTTTCGATCAGCACATCGGCATCACTTGCCAGTCGCCTGACAATGTCCTGTGCCTCAGGGGTGCGCAGGTCAAGGGCCAGACTGCGCTTGTTGCGCGACTGCACCTGCCACCAGACCGAGGTGCCGTCCTTGAGCATGCGCCAGACCCGCAGGGGGTCGCCGGCACCCGGCGGCTCGATCTTGATCACGTCGGCGCCGAAGTCTGCCAGGGTCTTGGCGGCAAACGGTCCGGCAATCAGCTGGCCCAGTTCGATGATCTTCAGACCCGCCAGGGCCGATGCAGGGATCGAGGGTGAAGGGCTCGCAGGTCCGCCTTGCGCAGACCCCGGCTCGGGTCGGGTGTCGGGTTTCATCATCCGACAGTGTCACCCGGGCGCCATGATCTCGTCCATCGGGCGACATCAGGTGGCGCTACACTCTTCGGTTGCCTGTTTGCATCGCACCCCCTGATCTGATGCTGCTCGACCTTTTTCGGAACCGGTTTGCCCGCACGCCGCTTGGCCTTGATCGCGAGACTGCGCTCAAGGGTGAGAAGGTCTTTGCGGCTGGCCGCGTGCTGTCGGTTCGCGAGCTGGCGCCCGGTCGGCTCGAGGGCGAGGTTGAGGGCAGTGCCGGTCAGACCTACAAGACGACGGTGCGGCTGGCGCCCAACGGTGCGGTCATCCGGGTGTCGAACGAATGCACTTGCCCGGTGGCTTTCGATTGCAAGCACGGCGCGGCGCTGCTGCTGGCCTGGTTGCGCGATCTGCAGGACGGGGTCGGCGGAGATCGCGAGGGCGCGCCAGCCAGCCGCGAGGCTGCGCCGCAGATCGCGGCGCTTGAGCGTCACCAGGTGCTGCAATGGGTGCGCGAACTGCGCCTGCTGCGCTGGCAGCCGGGCGCGCAGGTCGCGCGAAGCGCCCTGTGCTATGTCCTGCGCAGCGACTTGCGCCGGCCGTCCCTTCATGTTTTCAAGATCCGACAGGATCCCGACGGCAGCTTGCACGACCCCCAGCCTTATCGGTCGATGGTCGGGCATGTCCAGTCGCCGCCTGCCTACTGGGACGACATCGACCTGCGGGTTGCGGCGCTGACCGCGCGCGCCACGCCGGTGATCGGCGGCTTTTTGCTCGACATGACGCATGCCCGCGATGTGCTGCTGCTGTTGGCAGGATCGTCACGCCTTTACCTCGACCGACCGCCGACGCCCGGTGACCGTCTGCTGCTTGCGCCAGGCGAGTCGCGCCAGGCATCGATGGCCTGGCAATCGTTGGCGCAGGGCGGGTCGGCATCGGGCGGTTCGCCAGCCGGCGCGCCATCGGGCGGTGCGCCATCGGCTGAGCCGTCGATGCGCCTTGCCTTGCAGGTCGAGCCGGGCGGCGAAGCGGTCTACACCGCCGAGCCCTGCTGGATCGATCGGGATGCCCTGCTGATCGGTCCGATCGATGCGCCGCCCGCGCCGCCGCTGATGGCGTGGTTGCGCGCCGCGCCGCTTGTGCCGCCCGACGCGGCCGATGATGTGGCGCTGACATTGCATGCGCAGCGGCGCGCGCGGCCCGAGATCCAGGCGGCGATTCCGGAGTTGAGCGGCCATGCCGTGCGCGAACGCACCGGATCGCCCCGTCCGGTGCTCGGGCTGTTTTCGGTGTCGGCAGTCAGTGCGAGGCGTGGGGCTCAATTTGGGATGCCGGGTGGTTCTCAGGGGGGTGGGCAGAACCCGGTATCGGGTGCGTCACAGGGCGGGGCGGCCTCGTCGCCGGGCCTGATCGCAGTGTCGATAGCGGTCGAATACGAGGGGCGGCGCATCGAGCCGCTGCGCTCAACCAGCCTTGGCATCCGTGACGACATCGGCCCGTTGCTGCTGATCTGCGATCCGCCGGCCGAGCGGGCGCTGCGCGACTCGCTTCTTGACAGTCTCAGACGTCTGGCGGCCGACGAGGACGCTCTGCGCTTTGCCACCGAGCCGGCAACCGATGCGGCCCGCGCGAAATCAAAGGGCGGCAGCGGCTGGCTCACGATTGCCACCCTGCCTTGCACCAGCGTGGCCGCGGCTCGCATCAAGTTCGAACTCGCCCCCCGCCTCGAACGCGAGGGTTGGTTGCTGGTCGATGAATCGGTGGTGCCGCTCACCCTGGTCGAAGCCGATTCGGTATCGCTCGAACTGACGCCGGTTTCCGCCGAGGCGGACGACGCTGAAGACGCCGATGACGCCGACAAGGTCGATCGGCCGGCATCAAGCCCCGCGCCGGTCAATGGCTGGTTCGAGCTGCAATCGGGTATCCAGGTGGCCGGCAGCCGCATCGACCTGGCACCAGTACTCGCGCAGGTCATCGGTCACGGGGGCTTTGAGGCCTGGTCGCGCTCGCGCTGCCCGGACGGCGTGTTGTGGCTGCGGGTCGGCGAGCGTGAAGTGCTGCGAATCGAGGCCGAACGCATCGAACCGCTGGTTCGGGTGGTGACCGACTGGGCAGAATTCGGCCCGCAGATCAGCGGGCATGATGGCGACCTGGCCAGCTTCAGGTCCTCGATGCGACTGGATGCGGCCGCTGCCGCCTCGCTGGCCGCGCTATCCCCCGGGGTGGCGCTGCCCGAATCGCTGTCCTCACTGCGCGCGCTGTCGGAATCCTTCGAGGGCCTGCCTGCGGTCGAACCGCCGCCGTCCTTCAAGGCAACGCTGCGCCCCTATCAGCAGCAGGGCCTGGCCTGGCTGCAGTTCATTGCGGCGAGCGGCACCGGAGGCGTACTGGCCGACGACATGGGGCTTGGCAAGACTGTGCAGGTGCTGGCGCACCTCGCATGCGAACGAACGGCAGGCAGGCTGACCAGGCCATCGCTGGTGGTCGCACCCACCTCGCTGATCTTCAACTGGCAGGACGAAGCGCAACGCCATGCCCCCGAGTTGCGCGTGCTGGCGCTGACCGGCAGCGACCGTTCAAAGCGATTCGACCAGATCGCCGATCACGACCTGGTCCTCACCAGCTATGCGCTGTTGCCGCGTGATCGGGATGTGCTCGAAGCGCAGCGCTGGCAGGTGGTCATCGCCGATGAGGCGCATCTGGTCAAGAATCCGCGCACCCGTGCGGCCGCCGCGATCCGGGCGCTGCGGGCATCGCACCGGATCGCACTGACCGGCACACCGCTCGAGAACCACCTCGGCGAGCTGTGGTCGGTCATGCAGTTCGTGGTGCCGGGTCTGCTTGGCCGCGAGGAGGCCTTCCGGCTGCGTTTTCGGGGCCCGATCGAGAAACATGGCGACGGCCCCGAGGCCGCCGACCGCCTGCACTCGCTTGCGCAGCGCATCCGACCGTTTCTCTTGCGCAGGACCAAGGCGGCGGTGCTGACCGAGCTGCCGGCGCGCACCGACATCATTCACCGCGTCGAGCTCGGTCGCGAGCAGCGCGACCTCTATGAATCGGTACGTGTGGCCATGGACGAGCGCGTGCGCACGGCGCTGGCTGGCGCAGGACTTGAGCGCAGTCGGGTGGTGGTGCTCGATGCGCTGCTCAAATTGCGCCAGGCCTGCTGCGACCCGTCTTTGCTGGCACTGCCGGCGGCCCGCAAGGTGAACGGCTCGGCCAAGCGTGAGGAACTGCTCACCCTGCTGCGCACGCTCGTCGACGAGGGCCGCAAGGTGCTGGTCTTCTCGCAATTCACGTCCATGCTCGATCGCATCGAAACCGCGCTCGATGCCGATGCGCAATTGGCCAAGGTCGATCGCACGCGTCTGGATGGCGATACCGATGATCGCCGCGGCGCGGTTGAGGCCTTTCAGGCGGGGGATGCGCGCATATTCCTGCTCTCGCTGAAGGCGGGCGGTGTCGGCCTGAACCTGACCGCTGCCGACACCGTCATCCACTATGACCCGTGGTGGAATCCGGCGGTCGAAGCGCAGGCCACCGATCGAGCGCATCGCATCGGGCAGGTTCGCCCGGTGTTTGTTTACAAGCTGATTGCTGCCGGGACGATCGAGGAGCGCATCCTGAGCTTGCAGGCCCGTAAAGCGGAACTGGCACAATCAGTGCTCTCGGGTGCGCTCGGTGCCGAAGGACTGAGTCAGGAAGACCTGCTCGGGCTCTTTGAGCCATCGATTTGAGGGCTTAAGTGAGCCCGTTGGCGTGCCTGCCTGAAGGGCGACGTGCAAAAGGGGTCGCTCCTAATGAAATGTGACCGCGAAAAATCATTTTTTTGATCATGTCAGACAAGTCCGATACCCTGTCTGCCGGTTCGGATCATGCAACCTTAGGAATATCCATCATGTTCACGATGACGAAGCTCTTGAAACGATCGACACGGCTGCCGGTGACGGCGTTTGTTGCGGCACTGATGCTGGCGGCTTGCGGTAGCGGCGGCGGGTCGAGTTCGACGAACTCCGACTCGCCGCCCGCGACGACGGCGACGCCGGATGGCTATTGGACCGGCTTGATCGGCGACGCCACCTCAGCGAACACGTTCGGCGGCCTGATCCTCAAAGACCAGCGGTTTTGGCTGATTTCGTCGACCAGAATCACCGATTCCGGGTCATCGACGATCAAGGGCATGTTCACCGGAACGATGGGTTCGAGTTACAACACTCAAGCCAAGAAGTACGAGTTCAGTACGACTAGCTCGACGTATTTTCAGAATCCGCGCGATCCGGCCCTTCAGCAGGGTGCGACCCCAGGCAAGTCCGATCTGCCTTTGAAAGGCGGGTTTGTGGCGGCAAGCTCGATGGAAGGCTTTGCCTACAGCGGGACATCGGCATTAGCCGCCATCTCCCTGCCTAAGTATGACGCGACGCTCTACACCACGGTGCCGTCAATCGCCACGATTCAGGGTGAGTGGACGCCAAATAAGGGGAATACACCGGCGGTGTTTTTCAGCATCAACAATGGCTCGTTCGCCAACGCGCAAGTGCTCCAGAATTGTTTTGCCAACGGAACCCTCTCGGTTGTCAGCGGGGCCAACGCCTATAACGTCACTTTGACGTTTCCGAACGGCTGCGCCCTTGTCAATCAGGCTCCGGGTGCGGCGTACTCAGGGATTGCATTGACCGAAAGCGGCTCGTCGCGCCTGACGCTGGCACTCGTGCGAACCGATCAGAGTCAGGCCCTTTTTCTTCTGTTCGATCGATGAACCCCTGGGGGCATCAACGGTTCAGTTGAAGCCACCCCGAAACCATCCCTCAAACCGCCCCGCTCTCCCGCTTGACCGCAAACTCCGGATGAAGCTTGGCGACCACCTCGCCATCCGAGGCCCAGGCAATACAACCGTCGATCACGCGCGGCTTTTCAGCCCGCTTGATCGGCGCAACTCGGGGCTCCTCGCCGGCCACCGGCCATCCGCCGATGGTCTGAAAAGCCACGGTGGCCATCGGAAACAGCAGCTCGCGCACATGCGTGCAGCCGCGCACATTGCCCACGCATTCCTGCACTGCACGCCGCCAGCCGCTGCCGACCGTCACACCGATCAGGCCCTGGAAGTTGGGCTTGGCGGTCTGACAGGCAGGGTAGGGCGTGGCCGGCATCGAGACTTCGATGCCCTTGACCACCATGTCTTCGCCAACCGTGAGGCGCACCCACATCTCGTGCACATGGCTGCCTGGATCGCGGACACCGCGAAAAGGCTCGGTGTATTGATAGGCCTTGACGTCGATGATGCTGGCTTCGATGTCGAAGTGGCCGTCGGTGCGCTTGAAGCCGTGGCAGACGATGGTGCGGGTATGGAGCGGTGTGCGCTCGACAGGGGCTGAAAGGCTCATGGCGACAATCCGTGAATCGTTGATGGCAGGCGCCTATTGTCTCTGAACTGCGGTCTCTGAACCGCGGCCGCTGAACTGCACCGCTCGCCGGGCGATGTTTGCAAGCGCTCTGCGCAGCAATTCAATCGGCCGAACTGACCACCCCGCCCGACTGCAGCGCCGCGATGCGCGCCGCATCATAGCCAAGCACACTGCCGAGCACCTCGCGGGTATGTTCGCCGATCCGCCAGGGCGCAGTGGCCTGTGGCACGACCGCTTCGCCATCGAGCTGAAAGGGCGCGGCGGTGACACGCACACCCTGCGGGCGCTGCGGATGCGAGAGCACCGGGAAGGCCTTGCGATGCGCCAGATGCGGATGCGCCACGATCTCTTCGGGCAGCATCATCGGCACCGCCGGCACACGCGAGGCGCCCAGCGTTTCGAGGGCCTCGTCAGCACTTTTCATGGTGCCCAGCCAATCGGCAATCAGGGTCGTCAGTTCGCCCCAGTTGGCGCGACGAGCGGCAGTGGTCGCAAAGCGCGGGTCATTGATCAGGTCGGGACGCTTCATCGCCTCGACCATCCGCGACCACATATTGGCCGCGCCGCCGACCTGCATCGCGACATGGCGGCCTGCGATGTCCTGCACCACCATGCCGACCCGCGGCTTGCGTTCGATCGGCGTCTCATTGAGCAGCGCCGGGAAATTGACGTCATCGGCGCAGATCAGGCACTCGAGCATCGACACATCGAGATAGGCGCCCTGACCGCGGCGGATCTGCCGGATCAGCGCCGCGCAGATTGCCCCGAAGGCGTGCGCTCCCGCCAGGACATCGGCGGCCTGCAGGTTCGAGGCCTTGGGCGCCAGAAAACCGCTGCGATCGAGATCCATCATGCCGGAAAACGCATTGATCAGATGCGCATAGGCCTGCAGCCCGCGCAGCGGGCCGGTCTGCCCGAACCCAGAGATCGAGCAATAGACGAGGTTGGGTTTGATGGCGCGCAGGCTCGGTTCATCGAACCGGTATTTGGCCATCACACCCGGCGAAAAGTTTTCGACCACGACATCGGCCTTGCGCACCAGGTCGAGCACGACGTCGCGGGCCTGCGGATTGGTGAAGTCGATCGCGATGCTGCGCTTGCCGGCATTGATGCGGGCGAAGTAGGCGCCCTGATCGCTGGCGGTCGGGCTCATCTGCGGCGCGATATGGCGCACTTCATCGCCTTCGCCCGGACGCTCGATCTTGATCACGTCGGCGCCCAGGTCAGCCAGCAGGCGCGTGCAGTAAGGGCCGGAGAGCACACGCGTGAAGTCGCACACGACGATGCCTTCGAGCAGGCGATCAGGCAAAGCGGTGGCGTCAGAGGCTTGGGTCATGGTGGGTTTGCACAGAACGCTCAGAAGGACGAGCCGGGGGTTTGAAGGAAGGCGATTTCGTCGGGGGTCGAGGCCCGCCCGAGGAGGGCATTGCGATGCGGATACCGACCGAAGCGATCGATGATCGCCTTATGCCGGAGCTCGAAATCCAGCTTGTCTTTGTCGCCGAGCGAGGCAAATAGCGCTTGCGCCATGCCATGAATCACCGCCGATTCACTGTGCATGTACGGCATGTAGAGAAAGGCGCGCTGGCCGACCTCGAGTTCTCGGTCTGCACCGGTGGCAACCGCGGTCTGGGCGAGCGCCAACGCCAGACTATCGCTTGCAAAGGCGTTGGCCTGGTCACGAAAAATATTTCGCGAGAACTGATCGAGCACGATGACTTCGGCCAGTCTCCCGGTCGCCGTTTTGCGCCATTCAAAGAGCTCGCAGCGCGAGGCAGCAGCTTGCAATGCGCCAAAGCGCGTCGAAATCAGCTGATCGAATTCGTCCGACCGCGCCCACCATTGCTTGGGTGTGACCTCGTGGAACCAGAAAGCGATGACCGTCTCGGGGCTGTCTGCAGTTGTCATAGTGGTTCCTGGGCTCGGATGCGCATCCGAGCCCAGTCGTTTCATGCCGGGGCCGGGAGAGTCTAACGCTTATTGCCCTGAGGGCTCAGGCCGCGCAGCGTACCGGCGTCGAAGGCTGCTCGATCAGCCCGCGATGACAATGATGACCTTCATGCCTGTCGGGATCGCTTTTCAAGGTTCAATGCGGTGATTGCTGATCTGCGCAAACGCCTCGATCTCGATACTGAAACTTTCTCTGGTTACGATTGCAAGACAGCCATCGTTGTTAAGCGTCCTTTGCGAAATGCCATGGGTTTTTCCATGGGCTTTTATATGTGCGAATCAGTTTTGCTTGCAAAAAATCGTCCTGCCTGCATTGCGCTCGCCATCGCACTGTCTCGACCTGCTCAAGGTATCGCCCCGCCGGTGCCTGGCGCGATCGGCAAGTCAGCCAGACTGATTGCAGCGACTTTTCTGGTGCTCGCCGCAGGCGAGCTTCACGCGCAGGTATCGCAGGCCGGCAATCCGACCGGGTCGACGCTTGAACCAGTCGTGGTGCAGGGCAACTATGACACCCGGATCGGCACGACTGATGCCGCGAGCGCCGGGACGATCACATCAGGCATGATCCAGAGCAGCCCCTTGCAGCGCCCTGCAGATGTGCTTGAGTTCGTTCCGGGTATGGTGGTGACGCAGCACAGCGGCGGTGGCAAGGCCAACCAGTATTTTCTGCGCGGCTTCAACCTCGACCATGGGACAGACTTCGCGACCTTTGTCGACGGCATGCCGATCAACATGCCGACCCATGCCCATGGTCAGGGCTACAGCGATCTGAATTGGCTGATTCCTGAACTCATCGATCGGATCGACTACCGCAAAGGGCCCTACTACGCCCAGGAGGGCGATTTTTCTTCGGTCGGATCGGCCCGATTTCGACTGATCGACTCATTGCCGGCGGCGCTTGCGACCGTGACGGTCGGGCAGGATGCCTACCAGCGACTGTTACTTGCACGATCGGTTGATGTCGGCAGTGGAAAGCTTCTCTACGCCTTCGAGGCCGATCACAACAATGGTCCCTGGGTGAATCCCGATGACCTTCGCCGACTCAACGGGGTGCTGCGTTACAGCGACGGCGATCCCGATCATCGCCAGTCCCTCACCTTCATGGCCTATTCGGCGCGCTGGAACTCGACCGACCAGATTCCTCTGCGGGCGCTTGACGCCGGACTGATCCCGCGTTTCGGGGCCGTCGACACGACCGACGGCGGACGCACTCAGCGTTACAGCCTGTCCTACGCGATTCGCCGCAAGGATGCCGACGGTCTGACACTGTTCAACGCCTTCGCAGTGCAGTCACGCTTTGATCTCACCTCGAACTTCACCTATGCCTTGCAGAATCCGGTCAATGGTGATCAGTTTCAGCAGTCCGAGCGACGCACCACGGTTGGCGCAGATCTGAGCCGCAGTATCCCGGTGCAGTTCGCCGGGGTCGACAGTCTTGTGACCCTTGGTGCGCAGACCCGAAACGACCGGCTCAGTCCGGTCGGCCTCTATGCATCGGTCTCGGGCGAGCGTCAGGCGACGATTCAGGAAAGCCAGGTCCGTCAGTCGAGCGTGTCGCTCTATGCCGAGCACCTTGTGCCGTGGACGAGCTGGTTCACGAGCGTGGCCGGTCTGCGTGCCGATCACCTTGACCTCAATGTCAGCAGTTCGATTGTCGACAACGGCGGCAAGGCGCAGGCCAACGTGACCAGCCCCAAGTTGTCGCTGGTGTTCGGGCCGTGGGCGAAAACCGAATATTTCATCAATTATGGCTGGGGTTTTCACACTAACGACGCCCGTGGCACGGTCGCCACCGTTGCTCCGCGCGAGGGTACCCCGATCGATGCGGTCGCTCCGTGGGTTCGCACCAAAGGCTCCGAAATCGGCGTGCGCACCGAGATTGTGCCCGGCCTGCAGTCGTCGCTGGCATTGTGGCAACTGAGTGTCGGCTCGGAGCTGGTGTTCTCCGGCGATGCCGGTGACACAGAGCCGAGTCGATCCAGTCGCAGACAGGGCATTGAATGGAGCGGTCACTATGTGGCCCGGCGCTGGCTGCTGATTGACGCCGACCTTGCCTATTCGAAGGCGCGCTATACCCAGTACGATCCGGCCGGTGCGTTTATCCCGGGATCGATCGGCAAGGTCGCGTCGCTGGCGATGACTGTCACCGACTTCGGACCGTGGTTCGGCCAGTTTCAGCTGCAGTACTTCGGCCCGCGACCCTTGACCGAAGACGGTTCGCAAGAATCGGCCTCGACCGTCCTTGCCAACCTTCGTCTGGGCGTCAAGCCCATGCCCTCGGTCAGGGTCAGCCTGGACATCTTCAATCTCTTCAACCGCCAGGCGAGCGATATCGACTACTACTATGTGTCGAGACTGCCGGGGGAGCCGGTTGCGGGCATTGCGGATCGACACTTTCATCCGGTCGCGCCACGCACCATGCGGCTGACGCTGAGCGCTTCGTTCTGATCGGTGCAACGGTACGGCGCCTGACTAAGCCGTCCGACCCAAGCGCCTGACCTCACCGCGCGCGTTGCTGCGTGGCCTATTCGAGTTTTGCGCCCGAATCGCGCACCGCCCGCTCCAGACCTGAGGCGCCCGCCTTGAGCGCTGCGGCATAGGCTTCGGGCGAGGCATCGGTTGCGACATCCATGCCCTGGCTGGCGACCCGTTCGCGTACCCCGGGTCGGGCCATGCCTTTGACCGCTGCGTCGTGCAGGGCTTTGACCACCGCAGGCGGCGTACCGGTCGGCAGATAGAGCCCGAAAGAAAAGCTCGAGTCATAGCCCGGCAGGCCGGCTTCGGCTGCGCCGGGAATCCCCGGAATCGCGGCTGAACTGGTCGCTGTGGTGAGCGACAGCGCCCGCATCCGGCCTGCCTTGATGAAGGCCATGACGGTGGGTGGCGTCGCGAACATGACCTGCGTGTCACCGGCGATCGTCGAGGTGGCCGCATTGCCGCCGCCCTTGAACTGGACGGTGAGCATCTGCACGCCTGCCGTGGCTTCGAATTGCGCCGAGGCCAGGTGCGGCGTTGAGCCATTCCCCGAGGCAGCGCTGGCCAGCTTGTCGGGGTTGGCCTTGGCGTAGGCGATCAGCTCACGCAGCGTCTTGACCGGCAGATCGTTGTTGACGCAGATGATCATCGGGCCAGTGGCCAGTTGCGTGACCGGAATGAAGTCGCGGTTGCCGTCGTAGCCGAGCTTGCGATAAAGCGCGCTGGTGAGCGCCATGGGGCCGGCACACAGCACGGTATAGCCGTCATGCGGCGCCTTGGAGACCGCCTCGTTGGCGATTGTGCCGCCCGCTCCCGGGCGGTTCTCGACGACGATTGTCACGCCGAGCTCCTTGCCGATCTCGTCGGCGGCCACCCTCGTGATGAAGTCGCCCGAGCCGCCTGGCGGATAGCCCACCACGATGCGCAGCGGCTTGCTATTGGGCCAGCCCGACGATTGCGCGTGGCTGTTCAGCAGGGTCGTTCCCAAGCCAAGGCTCGCGATGCCCTGCACAAGGCTGCGTCGACGATTCGATGCGGTCATGGTGTGTCGCCCATCGTGATGGAGGTTGATGTCCGTGTGTCCGGTGCTTTGAAGACCGCCTTAACGGCCCTTGAATTGCGGCACACGTTTTTCCATGAAGGCGGTCCGGCCTTCGCGGTAGTCCTCGCTGTCGAAGCAGGCCTTGACCATCTGCAAGGCGCGCTGCGGCTCGCGGTCGGCCGGATCTTTCAGCGCCTCCATGATCGAGACCTTGGCCGCAGCCAGCGTGAGGGGCGCGTTGTCAGCGACCATCGCAACATAGTCGGCCACCGCGGCGTCGAAGCTTGCGGTGGTGTGCACTTGCGAGACGAAGCCGATCCGCTGCGCCTCGGCGGCTCCGAACTTGCGTGCCGACAGAAAGAGATCGGCAGTATTGGCGGCGCCGATCATGGCGACGAAGCGGCGCACGCCCGAGGGGCTGTAGCCCAGGCCCATTCGGCCGGCCGGCATGCGAAACACCGTGTCGTCGGAGCAGATGCGCACATCGCAGGCCGCTGCCAGACCGAGTCCGCCGCCGATGCAGATGCCGCGAATGGCCGCCACCACCGGCTTGCTGCACACCGTCGGCGCGTTGTAGCCGGCGGTGACCGCCCTCTCGTATTCGGCTTGCGTATCCGAACGGCTGCGCATTTCGCCGAACTGCGAGATGTCGGCCCCGGACACGAAAGAGCGCTCGCCCTCGCCGCGCAGCACGATCACCCGCACCGACGGATCGGCGTCGGCGGCCCCGATGCCCTGCGCGAGTTGCACCCACATGTCGCGACTCATCGCATTGAGCTTGGACGGGTTGGAAAAGAGCAGGGTGGCGACGGCGCCGTCGCGTCGGCTGATGATTTCGGGCATGGCAGTCCTGAATGGAGAAGGGTTGATCTGTGAGCAGGAAAAAATGAATGAATCAGCCTGGATGAATCGGCATCAATGACTCAGCGGATTGCCCCGGATTCGCGCAGATCGGCGACCTCCGCGGCCGACAGGCCGATCTCGCCGAGGATCTCGTCGCTGTGTTCGCCGCGCTCGGGCGTGGCGGTCACAACCGCAGCCGGTGTGCGCGACAGCTTGATCGCCTGATTGAGGATGTTCAGCCTGCCAAGGGTCGGATGTTCGACGGCGACCGCCGCATTGAGATGCTTGACCTGCGCATCGGCGAAGACCTCGTCCATGGAATGAATCGGGCCGCAGGGCACGCCGGCGGCGTTGAGCGATTCGACCCAGTCGAGACTCGGGCGAGTGGTGAGCACCGCGTTGATTTCGTCGGCCAGCGCGGCGCGATTGGCGGCTCGGCCCTCTGCGCTCTTGAAGCGCGGGTCATCCATGAGATCGGGCCGGCCAATCGCGTCGCACAGTCGCTTCCAGATCGCCGATCCGGCGGCGGCCACATTGATGAAGCCGTCTGCCGTGCGGTAGGCCGAGGTCGGCATGCTGGTCGGATGGTCGTTGCCCACCTGTGGCGGTACCTGCCCATCCATCGTGTAGCGGGCGGCCTGAAAATCGAGCAGGGTCAGGCCTGCCTGCAGCAGGTTGCTCTGAACCCACTGGCCTTCGCCGGTGGCTTCGCGCTCGACGATGGCGGTCATGATGCCCAGCGCTGCCTGCAGGCCGGCGGTGACGTCGGCGACTGCTGCGCCGGCGCGCATCGGACCCTGTCCGGCAAAGCCTGTGACCGACATGATGCCGCACAGGCCCTGGGCGATCTGGTCAAAACCCGGGCGGTCGCGATAGGGGCCGTCCTGGCCGAAGCCCGAGATGCTGGCCAGAATGATGCGCCGGTTGATCGCTTTCAGTGAGACGTAGTCGATGCCGAGGCGGTCTTTCACATCGGGCCGGTAGTTCTCAATGACCACGTCAGCCGTCTTGACCAGGCTCAGAAAAACTTTTTTTCCGGCCGGCGACTTCAGGTCGATGGCGATCGAGCGCTTGTTGCGATGCAGGTTCTGGAAGTCGGATCCGTGGCGCGCCCCACCGAGGTCCTCGTCGCCCGCGGTTTCAACCTTGATCACGTCGGCGCCGAAGTCGGCAAAGTGCCGCGCACAGACCGGGCCGGCGCGCACGCGCGAGAGGTCGAGAACGCGCAGTCGCGACAGCGCCGAGGAAGCCTGGATTCTGGGCATGGTGTGGTCTCCGTGCCCGTGCGTCGAGGGTGACGGCCTTCAATCAGAGCGGGCGTATTCCGGGATTATGGCCTATGTCGGTCGGCTGTCGGCGTACGAGCGATGCGGGGCGCGTGCCGGCCTCGAATCGTTCCTCGCTTGACCCTGGTCAGAACGAAGCGCCACAGCTGGCCGCATGCTCGGGCCAGGGTTGCGCTGCCGTTCGCAGCGACGCCCGCTCATCCGGGAGGCTCATGACCGAGGCTGTGACGCTGCCGAACCGATCGCGCTGGATGCTGGTCGCGGTGCTGATCGGCGTGCTGCTGGTGGCCGCTGCGATCAGCTGGCGCTGGTGGCGTGGCGCCGAGGTCGATGCCGAAACAATCGTGCGACGTGACTTTGTCAAAACCGTGGTGGCAAGTGGTCGCGTGCAGACGCCGCATCGTGTGGATATCGCCGCGCAGATCACCGGGGCGGTGCGTCGGGTGCCGGTTGCCGAGGGCCAGACGGTGCGCGCGGACGATGTGCTCATTGAGCTCGACGCTTCCGAGCAGCGGGCGCTGCTGCAACAGGCCGAGGTGGCGGTGGCGCAGGCCGAAGCGCGGCAGCGACAGCTCGTTGAAGTGCTCCTGCCGGTCGCCGAGCAATCGGTGCGACAGACGCAGGCGAGCCTGGTCAATCTGCAGTCGATGTTGCGCAGGCAGCAGGAGTTGGCCGCCAAAGGCTTTATTGGCGATGCGGCACTTGATGAGGCCCGCAAGGGCGTCGAGCTGGCCGATGCGCAATCGCGCTCGGCTCAGATGCAGCGCGACACCCTGCGACCCGGTGGCAGCGACCGGGCCCTTGCGCTGGCCGCTGTCGCGCAGGCGCGTGCGGCAGCCGATGTGGCGCGCGTGCGGATGGCCTACACCGTCATTCGTGCGCCGGTCGCCGGCACGCTGATTGGCCGACATGTCGAGGTGGGCGATGTGGTGCAGGCGGGCAAGCTGCTGATGACCCTGTCGCCGGCCGGTCGCACCCAACTGGTCGCTCAGATCGACGAAAAAAATCTGCGTCTTCTGGCCGTGGGTCAGAAAGCACTCGCCTCGGCAGATGCCTATCCCACCCAGCGTTTCGAAGCGCGATTGACTTACATCAACCCCGGTGTGAATGCTCAGACCGGCGCGGTCGAGGTCAAGCTCGATGTGCCTGCACCGCCCGGGGTGCTGTCGCAGGACATGACAGTGTCGATCGATATCGACGTTGCGCAGCGATCAAACGTCCTGCTTGTGCCGGTCAGCGCGCTCGATGATGCGCAGGGGCCCGATGCGCAGACCGGCTCGGTGCTTCGCATTGAGCAGGGGCGGGCGGTTCGTCGACCTGTGCGCCTGGGCCTGCGCAGTGCAGGCTGGGCCGAAGTGCTCGAGGGCCTGGAAGAGGGTGATCGCGTGGTGCCGGTGGCAGCGATGGTGTCGCCCGGACAACGGGTGCGATCAAGCGCACCGGCCGCACCTGCCGCATCGGCGGCCTCACACTGAGAAGGGGCTGCGCATGTTCAGTCGCTGGACACCCTTCGAATGGATCGTGGCGCTGCGCTTTTTGCGCGAGGGCCGGCTTCAGACGATTTTCATCATCATGGGCGTGGCAATCGGTGTGGCGGTGATCGTATTCATGTCGGCGCTGCTGGCGGGCTTGCAAACCAACTTCATTCGTCGTGTGCTGTCAGCGCAATCGCACATCCAGCTGCTGCCGCCCAAGGAGCTCACCCGACCCCTGCGGGGTCTGCCCGACAACGCGCCGCGCCCGGGCGTGGCGAGCGTCATCGAGGGTGCCGTCGTGCAGCCGCCCTTGCAACGCCTGAAGTCGATCGACCAGTGGCAGGCGCTTGCGGTGCAGATTCGCGAGATGCCCGAAGTACAGGTGGTCTCGCCGATGGCAGGCGGCTCGGCGCTGGTGTTGCGCGGCAGTGTGAGCCGCTCGGTGTCGCTCAATGGCATCGAGCCCGAGCAGTATTTCCGGATCGTCGATCTGCGCGACAAGATGGTTCGCGGCAGCACCCGCCTGACCGGCACCGACATCCTGATCGGCATCGAGCTGGCGAGCGATCTGGGCTTGGATGCCGGGGACAAGTTGCGTATCAGCACTGCCGCAGTGGTCTCGGATCCGCTGACGATCAGCGGGATATTCGATCTCGGCAACAAGGGTGTGAATTCGCGCAGCGTGTTCATGGCCCTGCATACCGCCCAGGGCCTGCTCGGCTTGCCCGGTGGGGTCACCAGCCTTGATGTCACCGTGCACGATGTCTACTCGGCCGAACGCGTGGCACAGCGGATCACCGCGACCACCGGTGTCGTGGCCGACAGCTGGATCCGCACGAGCGCCCAGTTTTTTGCTGCCATCAGCGCCCAGACCACCGCCAATCGCGCGATCCGCTTTTTCGTCGCGCTCTCGGTGGCCTTCGGCATTGCGAGCGTGCTGGTCGTGGTGGTGGTGCAGAAGTCGCGTGAGATCGGCATTCTTCGGGCGATGGGCATCTCGCAGGGGCAGATCCTGAGGGTCTTCCTGCTGCAGGGTGGCCTGCTCGCGCTGGGTGGTGCGGTCGCCGGATCGATGCTGGGGGCGGCTGCGCTGGCCTTGTGGCAGCGTTATGCGCGCAATGCCGATGGCACGGTGATGTTTCCGCTGGTGCTTGATCCCATGCTCTTTGCCGTCGCCCTGGTGGTGGCGACCCTGACCGGGCTGCTCGCTGCGGTAGCGCCTGCCTTGCGTGCTGCCCGTCTCGATCCGGTGGTGGCCATCCGTGGCTGATCCGCTTGATCGGCAAGCGCCACGTACCGAGCCTGCCGCAGCGCCGGCTGCTACGGCAGTCGTGTCGCTGCGCGGGGTGCGCAAGGCCTACAACGCCGGCACGCCTATCGAAACCGAGGTGCTGCACGGCATCGACCTCGATCTGATGCGAGGCGAGTTCTGTGCGGTGATGGGCCCTTCCGGCTCCGGCAAGAGCACCTTGCTCAACATCATCGGGCTGCTCGATCGGCCCAGCAGCGGAAGTGTGGCGGTGTGCGGCGAGCAGACCGACAAGCTCGATGACCGTTCACTCACGCGCTTGCGCGGGCATTCGATCGGCTTCGTCTTTCAGTATCACCACCTGATCACCGCCTTCAGCGCACTTGAAAACGTCATGATGCCGATGCTGGGTGCAGCCGGCTTTGCCAGCGATGCGATGCGCGAGCGGGCTGCCATGCTGATCGACAGCGTCGGTCTGCGTAAGCACCAGCACAATGGTGCGGCCAATCTGAGTGGCGGCCAGCAGCAGCGGGTGGCGATTGCCCGCGCGCTCGCCATGAACCCGGCGCTGTTGCTGGCTGACGAGCCCACCGGCAATCTCGATACCCGCAGCGCGGATGATGTGTTTTCGCTGTTTCGCAAGTTCAATGTGGCGCATTCGACCACCGTGCTGTTTGTCACGCACAACCCCACCCTTGCCGCCCGCTGCGACAAGATCATCCGGGTGGTCGACGGGCAGCTGATGCCCTGAAGGCCTGTTGTACATGCGATGTGACGGATGGGTTTGACGAGCTGGCGATATTGTCACTACCCTGCTTCTAAGGCTGGCCTTATGTCGGCGTCAATTTTCAGAGCACAGCATGCACACCGCGACACCCACTGATGACGATGACCTGGTGATCCATGGGTCGGCGCGCTTCGATCCGTCGATCGCCTCAAGCGCGACCGTTTTCAATGGGCATGACGCGCAGACCGGGACGCTTCCGGAGTCAGAGGCTGCCGCGATATCGCTGACGCCCTGGCTGTATCAGATCGCGAGTTTCTTTTCCAATTCGCTGCTGGATGAGCCCGCTTTGCTGGCGCTGATCTTCACCTGATCCTTTGTCGAGGCACCTGGCCCGACGGGCTCGTCTTGCATGACCATCGCGCGTTCATGACGGCTGCTCGAGGCCGGCAAAG
>Ga0114962_10001630_pt1 | contig 19242 bp, 17 predicted proteins | sample C_130820_MF_Meta_FD_87017 | JGI IMG/M metagenome (GOLD analysis project Ga0114962, IMG submission 87017) | Freshwater microbial communities from Lake Croche, Canada to study carbon cycling - C_130820_MF_MetaG | ecosystem: Environmental > Aquatic > Freshwater > Lake | place: Lake Croche, Canada... | reverse complement strand
ATAAACGCCGAAGGCGAAACAGTGACCTTCGGCGCCTTCGCCGAACGCGCCGAACGCATTGCTGCGGGACTCGCAGAGCAAGGTATCGGCGAGGGCAGCAGGGTCTCTTGGCAATTGCCCACCCAGATCTCCAGCGTCCTGCTTTCCATGGCCCTCGCGCGCTTGGGTGCTCTTCAGAACCCCATCATCCACCTCTACCGTGAGCGCGAACTGGGTTTTGCCGTCCGTCAAACTGCTTCACAGTGGCTCTTTCTCCCTGGAATCTGGCGCGGGACGGACTATCTCGACATGGCTGAACGTGCCCTTGGCAATGACCTCAGCAATGTTCAGGTCATCGATGTCAGCCTTGGACTTCCCGAGGGTGACCCCGCCAACCTGCCACCCTTTGTAGAAGCAGAAGAGCTCCCCGTTCGCTGGATCTACTACACCTCCGGCTCTACCTCTGAGCCAAAGGGCGTCCAACACAGCGACGGAGGACTGCTCGCCGGTGGGCGTGGACTCGCAGATGCGCTCGCGATGAGCGCAAGCGATATCGGTTCCATTGCTTTCCCCTACGCCCACATTGGTGGTCCTGATTATCTCGTCACCATGCTCACCCATGGTTTTCCTGCAGTACTGCTCGAAGCCTTCAATCCCGTCGAAGCGCTGGAACTCTTTAATCAGCATCAGGTCACCATGGTTGGAGGGTCCACAGCGTTCTACCTCGCTTACCTCGCAGAGCAACGCAAACAGCCCGACCAGCCCATCCTTCCCAGCCTCCGCTTGATGTCTGGTGGCGGTGCCGCCAAACCGCCTGAGGTCCACTACGAAGTCATGCGAGAAATCGGTGGCCGCGGTGTTGTCCATGGCTATGGGATGACCGAATGCCCCATGATTGCCAACGGCTCCCCTCATGACAGTGACGAACAACTTGCGAATACTGACGGCGCACCGGTAACGGGCTGTCAGGTCAGAATTGTTTCTCTCGATGGCCAAGAGGCGAAAGCCGGCAGCGAAGGTGAAGTCCGGGTAAAGGGACCCATGGTCTTCCTTGGCTACACCGATCCCACGCTCAATGCTGAGGCCTTCGACGAAGAGGGCTGGTTTCGCACTGGAGACCTAGGCATCCTGCGTGAAGACGGACATGTCTCCCTCACCGGGCGCTTGAAGGATGTCATTGTCCGCAAGGGCGAAAATATTTCCGCCAAGGAGATCGAAGATCTGCTCTACACCCACCCTGGTGTCAAGGAGGTTGCCGTTATCGGTGTACCCGATGCGGAGCGTGGCGAAATGGTCGTGGCTGTCGTGGAGCCCAGCGATGCAGCTGCAGCCCCTGACCTTCCTGCCATTGTCAGCTTTTTGAAAGACGCTGGACTCATGATGCAAAAAATTCCCGAGCGTTTGGAAATCCGCTCGGACTGGCCACGCGCGGGCACGGGAAAGATCGTGAAGAAAGATCTCCGCGAGCAGTACTCCCTCTAGGTGATAAATCCCTCAGTCGCCTTCATCTGTACGGGGAATATCTGTCGCTCCCCCATGGCCGAAGTAGTGGCTCGCGACTACGTGGCCAAGATCGGTGCACAGCTCGTCGTTGAGAGCTTTGGAACCGCTGCTTGGCATCAGGGCCAGAGCATGGACCCTCGAGCCTTGGCTGCTCTGCAATCAGCTGGCTACGTGGACCATGGGCATCTCGCTCGGGGTCTCAGCGTTGCCGAGCTCGATCGCTTTGCCTTGATCGCTGTCGCTGACCGCAGTCACCTGAAAATTCTGAGCTCATTGGCTTCTGGGCGCTTCGCCGATCGCGTAGTCACCCTCAGATCCTTTGATCCAGCAACAAGTGGCGTCCAAGACCTCGCGGATCCCTATTACGAAGATGATGAGGCCTTCGCGACCTGTCTCAGGCAGATCGAAGCCAGTATTCCTCAGCTCATCGATAGCCTTTTGTAGGGGCTACTTGCTGAGCAGATCTCCTACGAGGCGATCGTCGTCAGCCAGGAGACTTGTCGCTAGCTCACGAACTACGACCTCAAGCTCGGGATTGTTCTCGATATCCCATCCTTCAAGCAGTTCGCGCAGTCCAGCCTCTCGCGCCCTATGGAGCTGCGCAGCAGCCTCTCGGCCAGCGGCTGAGAGGGAAAACTCTGGCTCCTCAAGAACAAGTCCTTCGGCTTCGAGTTCGCTAAAACCAGCAAGGACATGCTCGCTGGCAATCTTGAGATGTTGTTCGAGCTGCGCGCGGCTCATGCCCGGATTATCGGCAATGCGAAAGAGTAGCCAGCATGCCTGAGGCCCCAACTTGAGTTGTGCTCGCTCAGCAAGATTTGCGTAGAGACTGACGCGGTTCTCTCTCGCCACGAGCCTGGTCAAGATCTGCTCAATGGTCTCCGACGAGCTCTTGGCTTCGGCTTGCGGCATCGCATCACTAACGCTTGATCCACCGGCCATGGTGCTGCGGAGTTTGTTCTCAGGGATCATCAGCGCGAGAAAGAAGGCGATAACGGCCATCGGTATGGACCAACGGAATACCGACTGCACGGTTGCCGCTACTGCATGACGCACCCCGTCGAGGGCCTCAGGGGAAAGATTCTTCATGGTCTGAGGATTGGTGGCTGAGTTCATGAAGCCGCTTTGATGCTCTAGGGGCAATCCTGGCAGGAAGTGATGCAAATTGATCGGCAAGGCGGCCGTGAAGATGGCGCCAAACACAGCTGTGCCAAAGGAGCCACCGATTGATCTAAAAAAGGTCGCTCCCGAGGTGGCGACCCCTAGGTCTTCATAGGGCACCGAGTTCTGGACCACCAAGATCAGCACCTGCATCACCGCACCGAGACCGACGCCGAAGACGACCATATAGAGATCCATCTGCCATGCCGGAGTATCCACTCCGATCAAACTCATGAGAAAGAGGCCAAGGGTCATTAGCGCTGTTCCCACGATGGGAAAGGGTCGATAACGCCAACCCCGTGCAAGGACCTGCCCGGCAAACATGGAGGTGAGGAAATAGCCACCCATCAGCCAAATCAAGCGGAAGCCTGATTGCGTTGGAGAGACCTGCATAACGATCTGGAGAAAGAGCGGCATAAAGACCAAGGTGCCAAACATCGTGAGGCCGACAACGAAGCCCAGCCCACTCGAGAAAGCGAAGGCTCGATTAGTAAACAGATGCAGGGGAAATACTGGCTCGCGCGCTTGGCGTTCAACCGCTACGAAGGCAAGGAGCATGACCGCGCTGAATGCCCCAAGGCCGAAGCTCCACGGACTCGACCAAGGAAAGGAGCTTCCTCCCAAAGAGGTAAGCACGACCAAGGCGCTCACACCCGCGCTCAGCAAGCTAATTCCGAGGTAGTCAATGGTGTGACTCACCTTGCGCAAGCCGCCAGGAAGGACAACCGTGGTGATGGCGAGCGCTAAAATGCCGACGGGGAGATTGATGAAAAAGACCCATCGCCAGTTCCAATACTCCACGAAGAGGCCACCAATAAGGGGTCCAAGCACCGTGGCCACGCCAAAGACAATCGCAAAAAGCCCGACATAGCGCCCACGATCCCTGGGGGCAACGATGTCGCCAATGATGGCCTGAGCCCCCACGAGGAGGCCACCACCGCCGAGACCCTGAACAGCGCGAGAAGCAATGAGCTCACCCATGGAGTTCGACAGCCCCGCGAGGACAGAACCGAGCAAGAAAATGAGAATGGCAGCCTGAAAGAAGCGCTTGCGGCCGTAGAGGTCACCGAGCTTGCCCCAGAGAGGCACGGAGACCGTGGAGGTCAGGAGATAAGCCGTCACTACCCAGGAAAGGTGGGTGGCACCACCTAGGTCGCCAACAATGGTTGGCAATGCCGTAGAGACCACATTCTGATCCAAGGCAGAAAGAAACAGTCCGGCCATGAGCCCGGAAAAGACAAAGACCACACGGCGGCGATCGAGGGGGACGGGGACTTCACTCAACGGCTTGGCTCCAATTCGCTTATGGCATCAGCAACAAGCGCTAGCGCCTCAAGGAGCTGAGCGGATCGCCCTGGGCCGAGTCGATCGATGGCGTGTTCAAGAGGTAAAAGACGACTACTCACCAGCTGCTCAGCTTCGCGACGAAGTCCAGGCGCTACCGACAACAAGGTCCGTCGACCGTCTTCGGGATCCGTAGTTCGCAGCACCAAATCTGAGTCTGCAAGTTCCGTTGCCAGCGCGCTCGCCGTGGCTACTTTCACGCCGAGGCGCTCGGCGAGCTCACTGACTCCCACGGAAGCCTCAATGGCAATGATGGTGAAGGCTTCGAGATGGCGAGGCTTAATCAGTCCAGAGGCAAAGAGATGCTGGATGCGCCGCGGCAAGGCCAAACCCACTTGGGGAGCACGACGCAAGCGGACGAAGCCCAGCAGGAGCGAGGCGGCATCAACTTTGGTGACAGTCTGCATGGCAAGCAGACTAGCAAGATATGTTGATCATCTAACCATTTCCTCCAGGCTTGGGCCTTCGAGCGATAGGTTTCTAGCATGACAGAGAGCAAGCACCGAGAGGCGAAAAACCTCACGCTTGCAGAAATTATTGCCACCGAGCGCTTTAGTTCCCTGCTGCTAGCGCTCTCGGCCGTGGCGGCACTTCTCTGGGCCAGCCTCAGCCCCGAAAGCTACGCCAGCTTTTGGACTACAAGCTTCGCATCCACGGCCTCACTGGCGCACGGAATCTTTGCCACTGCAGGCGAGATGCTTGCCAATGGCTTCATGGTGATTTTCTTTTTCACCATTGGGCTCGAACTTGCCCGTGAACGCGCCACCAAAAATAGCGAGCACGGTCATGCGTCCCTTGCCGTTATCGCCGCAGTCGGTGGGATGCTGGGTGCAGCGACGCTCTACCTCCTGGTCATCCTTATCGCTAGAGGGAGTGGCATAGAACTGCGTGGCTGGCCCATACCCACCGCCACCGACGTGGCTTTTTCTCTTGGTGCGCTCGGACTTGCGGGGCGTTACCTGCCTTCGGGCCTGCGACCCTTCCTCCTCACGCTTGCGGTAGCCGATGATCTTTTAGCGGTGCTGCTCTTAGGCGTCGTGGGAACGCAGCATGGAGAGACGGCCTACTTGCTGCTTGCCCTCGTGCTCGCGCTTGCCCTCTTCTCACTCTCCCGCGTCGGTCTCCCCTGGCCTCTGGTCATTTGCTTCACTGCAGGTCTTTTTGTCAGCTTGGCAGCGGCGGGCATCGAGCCCATACTTGCGGGAGCTATTGGTGGACTCTGTGTACCAAGGCGAGAGCCCAGGCAAGAACGAAGCGCCGAGCAATTGGAGCGCTGGAGCGAGCGGCTTTCCTCGCTCATCATCCTGCCGCTCTTTATTCTTTCGGCCGCAGGAGTCTGCATTAACGGCCAGGTCCTTCAGGGCACCGGCTTGGTCTTTGTGGCCATCGTGCTTTCGAGAACCTTGGGCAAAGGCCTGGGCGTTGCGGGAAGCTCTCTACTCGCCGCGCGCATCACTGGTCTAGCCCTACCTCTGGGGCTGAGCCTGCAATCGCTCTTGGGCTTGGGCCTGCTTTGTGGCGTTGGCCTCACGGTCCCTCTCCTTTTTGCGACTTCTATCTACCCCGAACATCCCGACTACCTCCGAGGCGTTCAGGTCGGCCTGCTTGTTGCCTCCTTGGTCGCCGGAGCCATTGGTATCAGCCTCCTCAGGCATAAGCACTCCGGGAAGGACTTCTCGCAGGGCTAGGGTTTGACCATGGCAAATCCTCTCTCCACCAAGCTCACCGAAATGCTCAAGATCGACCATCCGGTCATGCTCGCGGGCATGGGTGGCGTCTCCTACCATGCCCTCGTTGCTGCAGTATCTGAAGCCGGTGGCTATGGCTGCCTAGGGGCCTCGACCATGTCACCTGACACCATGGTTGAAGAAATGATCAAGGTGCGAGAACTGACTGACAAACCTTTCGGTGTCGATCTCCTCACAGCCATGGGTGGAGACCTCTTGCGACAGGTCGATCTCTTGATTGAGCACGGAGCTTCTAGCTTTGTTGCCGGCCTGGGCGTGCCTGAAGCAGCCGTAGAGCGCTGCCATGAAGCCGGGGTTCTCGTGGTCAACATGTGCGGCAAAGTTGAGCACGCACGCCGTGCAGTCGATGCTGGCTGCGACCTCGTTGTTGCCCAAGGCACCGAAGCCGGAGGCCACACCGGACAAGTGGCCACCATGCCCCTAGTTCCCCTCATCGTAAACGCGGTAGGTAAGCAGATTCCCGTCGTTGCCGCAGGTGGCATCTTTGATGGCCGTGGACTCGCAGCTGCGCTGGCACTCGGTGCTGTAGGCGTTTGGGTTGGCACCCGCTTTATTGCTAGCCCTGAAGCTCGTGCGGTCATCGGCTTCAAGGACAAGATGCTGGCCTCAGATGAGACCGACACCTTGGTGAGCCGCGCCTTTTCCGGCAAGACCATGCGCGTCCTGCGCAATGACACCACCACACACTTCGAGCAGCACCCCGAAGAGCTCAAAAAGTTTCCCGAGCAACTGGGTATCTCCATGAACGGTGGTTACTTCCACCTTGGTGGCGATGAGCGCACGGCTGGCGTTGACCCCGCACGCGAGGGCTACCCTGCCGGCCAGGCAGTTGGCGCGATTGACTCGCTGATCCCAGCCGGTGAGATTGTTGATCTCTTCGTGCGTGAAGCTGTAGAGGCCATAGGCCTGGCCAGCTCAGCCCTCCGCTAATTCCTCCGCTGGCCTAATTTCAATACCCACAGGGCAACTCAGGCCCGTGCTCCCAAGCCCGCAATATCCGTCGGGGTTCTTGGCGAGATACTGCTGGTGATAGTCCTCGGCAAAGTAGAACACCTGGTCGCGCTCAATGGTGGTGGTAATTGGCCCTAGGCCATGACCCAAGAGCAGCTCTTGGTAGGCGGCCAACACCTCCGAGGCTTCATGTTCTTGTTGGCTGCCCTGGGCAACAATGACGGATCGGTACTGGCTGCCGTGGTCATTTCCCTGGCGGAAGCCCTGAGTGGGGTCATGACCTTCGAAGAACTGTGACAACAGCTGCCTGAAGCTCACCAAGCTGGGATCAAAACCCACTAAGACTGCTTCGGCATGATTCGTAGAACCCGAACAAACTTCCTCGTAGCTGGGATTCGGGGTCTGGCCTGCGCTGTAGCCCACGGCAGTGGTGTACACCCCGGGAATCTGCCAGAACACCCGTTCTGCACCCCAGAAGCAACCCATGGCAAAGATCGCGACCTCTATCCCCGCGGGGAAGGGCAAGGCCATGGGCGTTGCGAGCACCAGATTGACGCCCGGCGTCATGATGGCCTGAGGACGGCCTGGCAAAGTCGACGCCGGGTCCAATAACTCAGTAGCCGATCGCTTCATCCACATTCCCTGTCCTCCTTTGCCCTGGCGCCACGGTAGTGGTCTCAGGGCAAAGGCTCAGCGGGTGGAGCGGTAGTGATCCCTCCAGATCAGCCGGTAGACCCGACTCCAGCGTGGAATCGAGCGCAAGCCCGGAATAAAGGGCAAGAGGGCCAGGACAGCCGTGAGCAAGAGCATCAGCGCCCAGACTTGAACATCAGCGTTTTCAGAGGTCGAGAAAGGCTTGATCTGGTACCAGAAGGTGTAGAGCCAGAGCCATGCCTGACCCGGATAGTTTCCGGTCTCATTCATCATTCCCCACTGGTCGCCACCAAGGTGCTGGGCAACGCCGTGATTCATAAACCACGCACCATCAGCCAAGAAGAGCGATGGCTTCGTGTAATCCGTTGAATAAAAGCCCTTCTCGGTGATGACGGCCTGATCGAGGGCACCAGTTTGTGCCATGGACCTCGTCGCCGCCACCAGGGTCGCTACGGGTCCAAAATTGCCTGGCTTCACCACAACGTTGCCCTTGACCAACGTGGCCTGAGCAAGCGCCTTGGCGTATGTATCGTTCCAGACCTGCTGCTGAGGACTCGCTGCTGCTTGGTAACGCTGCAGCGCTGAGCTCAGTGCTGGATCGTTAGGAACCGAAGCCAGAGGATCGAGCACAAAGGCCTTTGGCGCATCTATGGGCTGAGCCACTCCCATCAAGCTCTGAAGGTTCAGGGGGCCAAGTTTCGCTCCAGAGCCCGCAACATGGGTATAAGGCGCGCCATAGGTCGCGGTTGCTGAACTTCCCGCAAGTTCCGCAGCGGCAGTCAAGGTGAAGTCCATGGGATCGGCCTTCGACCACTGCTGGAGCGTGAGGGCACGCTCATCAGGAGAGCTGAACACCGCAGCGAGAATCAGCGTAAGGAGCAACACGCCGGCAAGTGCTACTGCCCCCTCTTTCAAGAGGTCGTAGCGACGGTAAGCACCCTTCCAGGGAGCAACATCGCGATCAGGATTGAACTGCTTTGGCTGCTTCATGAAGTCACCTCGTTCTTGTGATCAATGTCGGCGAAGGGTGGCACGACACCACGAATCCTCACCATGGCGATGTGTAGACCGGTGAGCACCACAACGATGATGGGCAAGAGTGCAATGTGCCACATCAGCATCTGACCGAGATCCATGACGTGGAAGAAGGCACCGCCACCGGTCGAATTGATGCCGTCCTTGGCCTGCGTAGCTATCCACTGGGAATCGAAGTTGCTCTGGGAGAGATAGCCGGTAAAGCCCGTGACGATAGAGGCAAGGAAGGTCACTACGCCGAGTATCCAGGTCATCGCACGCTTTCCTCGCCATGCGGCCATGAAGAACTTGCCCCAAAGGTGCACCACCATGCCGAAGAAAAAGAGCTCAACGCTCCAGAGGTGAACGGAGTTGACGTAACGCCCAAGGGAGCTCACATGCCACCACTGTGGACCTTTCAAGGAAAGTACGAGACCAGACCCAATCACGACCACGAGGGCAGCAGTCGTGATTACACCGAATACATAGATCCAGGAACTCACATAAGCGGGCTGCTCGTCTGGCAACATGGTCTCTGGCGGCAGTGCCTTAAGCATGGAGCGGCGAACCTTTGCCGTCCACATGCCCGCTGATGGATCACTCTTCAGCTCTTCGCTATCAGTGCTCGTCATGACCTACTCCTTGCCCTTGGGGAATGGGAGGGCCACCGCGGCCACAAAGGTGATCACCAAAAGCCCAATCACCAGTGCATTGGCAACCGAGATATGGAGCCAGCCCCAATCGATGTAATGCCCTTGGCCTGAAAGATTCACCAATGCAGCGATCATGTAGAACTCCTCGTTAAAACTTCCTCTCCCCACTATGAATAAAAAAACAGGAGCCTCATAGGGCCAAAGGTCACAAGATTTACTCCATGTGGCGCTCAGTGAAGCTCAGCGGAGTGGCCGGAAAGCCAGTCGGGCCTGTCTAGGCTGAGAAGATGAGTGCGAGCCCACCCGCCAGTAGCCCTCCCCTCGCAGAAGTAGGGAAACGGCTTGGCCAATTTCTCCTAGACCAACTCCTCTTTATCTGCACCTTTGGGATTGGCTGGTTGATCTGGTCCGTGATCACCTGGGAACGCGGGCAAACGCCCGCTATGCGTCTCATGAATCTTCAGGTCCGACTGCTTGACTCAGGCCTTCTGCCGACCCGAGGGGCTATGGCGATCCGTGAACTGGCCATCAAAATTGGCATCCCGATGGCCATTGGAGCCTTTTTCCAGTCACCAAATATCCTTGGTGCCCTTGCCCGTTTCGTTTGGATAGGGACCTATTTCATGATCCTGTGGACTCCCCTGCGCCAAGAGCTCTGGGACAGAGCTGTGGGAACCGTGGTTGTCGATCTTCGAGAAAATCAGTAAGCAGCCCCTAGGCAGATTGCCTACCCCGAGGAGAGGCTCGTTACGCGTTCTTCGAGCTATCGAGATCAACGCCGTGGTAGGGCGCCCCTTGGGCCTGCCACTGGTCATAGGCCTCAAGGAACTCATCGCCAAAAGGGTCCTTGCCAAGCAATGGCATGGCCGCTCTACGCACTGAAAAATCAAAGGGTGCCAAACGGGAAGCCTCTTCGAGGTTTCGACGAGCGGCTTCAGGCTTTCCATCACGAAGACATTGCGCTCCAAGTTTAAAGGCAAGGCGTGCTTCAAGCTCTATGTCGGACAGATCCGCCACTGCCCCCTTGGCTTCAGCAGCCAAAAGGGGCAGCTCGCCATCTCTGGCCCAACGTGCCATTGCAGCAAGTTGAGGCGTCGAATCAACTCCAGTGAAATCCGCAAAGGTATCCGTGCCAAATATCAGCCCATTGGGTCGCACGATCATGCCTTCCTCATCTACCCACACCACGGTGGGCACATTTGAGATTGCATAGAGCTCTGCGAGTAAGTGGTGAGGGTCGTAGAGGACGGGAAGCCTTATGCCGTCTACGAAAGGCCGGACCTCTTCAGGGTCTTGATCTAAGGCAACACAGATGACCACGAGGCCCGTGTCAGCGAGATCATCGGCAAGGGCCTGCCAGCCCGGGAGATCGTAGCGACATCCACACCAGGAGGAGAAGGTGACCAAGAGACGCTTGTGGCCATCCCATTGACTCCACGACTGGGCCTTGCCGTCTAAATCGGGCAAGGTGAAGTCTGGTGCCTGAAGGCCCTCAAGCGCTCCGCTTCGAGCCAGAGGATCAACGGCAACAGCCGCGGTGAGGGCTTCGACATCAAAGCGATAGGCCAAACGCAGGTGCGCACAGATTCCCTCAAGGTCGAGTAGGCCATCACGCTCAATGCCCTCGCGGTCGCGAAGCACTACACAACTCCCCTTTTGGCAGAGCCCTTCGGGCTTCAGCGTCCAGCCAATGAGTGGCTGCAGATCACTGGGGGCGATTAATAAGCGTCCATCTTCAATGCAGCCCTGAACCTTCACGGCCTCGCGTTCCACGACAACGACATCAAGCATCTGCCTAGCCACGGTGGGCTCGCTCGGCTTCAATCCAAGCCCTAAGCACCGGGGCAAAATTCTCCGGGTTATAGGCATCTTCCTCATAGGAGAACAGTCCATCCCCGGCATAGTGCAGGACGGTCAAATTGTGTTCTTCATAGACCTTGCCATCGCCAGGATCCCTAAAGCGATTTTCTATCTGACAAATCCACCAACCACGCTCTTCATCGAGCACGCACCAATCGTGGGGAAAATCCACCATCTCCGAGTTTGGCCACTGGCCCATGGTTTCGCTGATCCAGGCATAGATCTCTTCGCGGCCACTAAAGGAGCCAAAGCAATGTTCGAAATAGGTCGCATCGGGAGTAAAGAGCTCAACCCAGGGCCTCCACTCCTTGCTGCGGGCGCATTCCCCCGCCACTGCTACGAAATGATCGTGAGCCTGCACCAGCTCTTCCCTTGACCACCTAGGCATTAGGACCTCCCTGGCGTTTTCATAATCCATTCACTCAAGGTCAGTGAGCGCAGGTCTTCCATATCGAAGAGCTTGTCGCCATGTTCCAGCATGGTCGTAACATTTGCGGTCAGCAGGTCGGCATCCCCGTCGGCACAGAAAAACTGCATAGGGTCTTGCACCGCTTCCTTCGATGGCCAGGCTTCTTCCACGATTGCCCGCCAAGCAGGCGCACCTTCCGTCAAGGACTGAAAGACGGCGTTGCGCACGTAACGGCAACGGGGCTGAATGGCTTCAGACATCGGTGACTGGTGGTCATGCCAAAATCGCAGCCACTCCTCGAAGACGGTCCCGCGCTTCTGGGGAAAGAGTGCGACAGTAAGGATTCCTGGGCTTCGTTCTCCGTCATCCCAGTTGCGAACTTCTGCCCAAGGTGAATCGCCGTAATCGCTATAGAGCGACTCCACCACTTCATAGCAAAGCAAACGCTCTGAGTACTCAGCCAAAACGGCCTCTAGGGGTGCTCGCCAGTCATAGGCCTTCACCCACACAGAGACAATCGCACGAGGAAGCACCTCTCCAACGGGAGCGGGAACCGGAGGCTTCACGTCGGCCCACTCGTCATCAATATCCATGGTGAGGCCCAGCACCTTCAGGTCAAGCAGGCGAGGTGCAACTTCAAGGCGAAGCTTTTCGCCTAGGGCCTGAGGACCAAGGTCTTCAGGGAACCACAGCACATACATGAGTTTTTCCATTTCAAGCCTCCACGAGCTTGCATAAGGTGAGCGAGCGCTCCCAGAGTTTCTGCGCAGCTACAAGATCCTGAGCCTGTGCCGAAGGCTTGCGCTCGCGACAATTCACAAAATATCGGCCCGTGACGTCTTTCACTGCCTCGTCAGAGCCTAAATATACCGAGCACCGAGCACCTTGAGTGGCATTTTTAATGAAGGGTGCAATGAGTTTGACCCCGTAGGCCAGCCAGCCCCTGGCGTCACCGTCTCGGGCAAAACCCGTGGCAACAGTTCCAGGGTGCAAACTATTCGCCGTAATGCCTCGTGGTGCCAGCCTGCGAGCAAGCTCTGTCGTAAACAAGATATTTGCCAACTTTGACCGACCGTAGACGTCCATGGCCTGATAAGTCGGAAGCCTATGGAGTTCATCAATTTCAACGCCTTTTCTCGCGCTGCGGTGAGCTGTCGATGCAACATTCACGATGCGCCCGCCATGTTCAGTCACGGCTTCGCTCAAGAGCTGCGTCAGTAAAAATGGTCCGAGGTGATTCGTCGCCATCGTGGCTTCAAGACCGTCCTCAGTAATCTTGCGCTCACTCAAGATAAGGCCTGCGTTATTCACGAGGACATCGATGGTGTCGACGCGTTCCAAGATGCTCGCTGCGCCTTCCCTCGTTGACTGCAGGGAAGACAGATCGAAGGATGCGAGCTCCGCGCGTAAGCCCCGCGCACGAAGAATCTCGAGGGCCTTGCGGCCTCTGTCAGGGTCCCTTCCGCTAATGATGAGCGAAGCCCCGAGTTCCCCGAGGCCTTGGGCGGTGGCGAGACCTATGCCGCCCGTAGCGCCAGTGACTACGACGGTCTTGCCCCGTAACGAGTTAGCCATTTCCTGCCCCCTAAGCCCGCTAAATTGCGGGCTCGTCGCACAATAGCGCCCCGGGGCATGCATTAGGGTCCCAACTATGGATCTCCTCAGAAGTCTGCGCACGACGCCAGCAAGCCGTGAATTCACCGAGAGATCGGTCGAAGAAGCAGAGATTGCCGAAATTTTGGACGATGCACGATTCGCCCCCTCAGGGGGAAATCGTCAAGCCTGGAAGGTTGTCGTCATTCGCGATCCCGAGATAAGAAAAGATCTCCGCGACCTCTACCTCCTGGGCTGGTATCGCTACCTCTCCATGACGCTGTCTGGACTCACCCCCTTTGCCCCCATCACGGATCTCGATGCCGAGCGCAAGGCCATTGAGGCAGCACCCGGTCTGGCTGAACATTTCGCTGGAGATGGTTCTGGCTTTGCTGAGCAACTCCATAAGGCGCCGGCCTTACTCCTCGTGGCCGCAGACCTTCGGGAACTGGCGGCGGTTGATCGCGACCTCGATCGATATAGCTTCGCCGGCGGAGCCTCCGTCTACCCCTTTGCCTGGTCCGTCTTGCTTGCCGCTCGAGCACGGGGACTGGGTGGCGTCATCACCACCATGCCCATCGTCCATGAAGATGAACTCAAAGCCTTGGTCCACCTTCCTGAAGCATTTGCGGTGGCCTGCCTTATTGTGCTGGGTGAACCCAAACGTGAAATCACCAAACTCAGGCGACAAGCAGTGAGCGATTTCACCACCATCGATTATTTTGACGGCGAAAGTCTCGGTTCGTAAATCTCAGCGCGAACTTTTCCCGTAGTTTCCATGACGCAAAGGGCTAAGCAGAGTTCCTTGGTCCACCCTAAGACTTCCCTTACTCCGGCCTGGGCTAAGGGCTCTAGGACCATCCCCTTTCGGGCATGAGAGGAAATCAAGCGCCATCCTTCAGGGATAGCCAGACCGAGCTTGGTGAGCTCCTTTGGCGTGATGCGTCCCTGGGGATGCATCACGCCAAGGCGAATTCTCTTCCTGCGCCAGCCATGTGCCGCCATGACGGTCCCCATGGCTGTGGGTCCATGGCGACCCAACAAACTGACCCGTGCCACATCATCGGGCTCGATAACCTCAGGGACAAGATTTACCCAGCCTGAGCCTGCGGCAAGCAAGCCTTCAAAAGCCCTGACGAGTTCATCGGGGATTTCCCCTGCAAATTCCAGCAAGCGCTTTGGACGAGAGCTCATGCGTTTTCCCCTTCAATCTCTCGGAGAGCACGAAGGTCAAGGTTTGGCTCGACGGGCGCGGAATGTCGTAGGGGCAACCTTTTGCCATTCCAACGAATGGGGTTGAGCATGGTTAGGTAGTCCCCTGCTGGGTGCTCGGCGCTGGCCAGAAAGTCCCCCGTCGGACCATGAGCCGCCCTGATGGCTTCCCCAACGCTGGCTATGGGGGCTGCAGGAATTCCATTGGCCACCAAGCGCTCCACCCAGGTGTTGCGCAGTTCGCTACTGAACGCTCCATTGAGCATCACGCAAAGCCTTTCGCGGTTTACCACTCGGTCACGGTTTTTTGCGAAGTCTTCGTCGCTCGCCCATTCGTCATGGCCGAGCAGGGAGGCCAGTTTCACAAATTGCTCATCAGTTCCAGCGGCCACGATGAAGGCTCCATCGCGAGCGAAGAACTCCCCGTAGGGAACAATATTGGGATGATCATTACCGAGTTGTGCGGGTTCTTCACCGGTCACCAAAAAACCCTGCGCGTGATTCACTAAGAGTGAAACGGTGGACTCGAGAAGCGGAACAATGCAGTGGCATCCCTGACCACTCGCCAATCCGGCTAAGGCTGCTATGGCCGCGTAAAGGCCAGTGGAAACATCAGCAACTGGTACCCCTACTTTTACTGGCCCAGTTCCCGCCTGCCCATTGACCGAAAAAATACCCGAGGCCGCTTGGGCTAAGAGATCAAAGGCGGGTGCAGCGTCGGTGGCAGAACCATTGCTCGAAGGGCGAATACTGATCCAGACAAGTTCAGGATGGGCCTCACGCAATGCATCCACACCCAAGGCCTCCGCCTGGTGGGGAAGGAAGTTTTCCACCACCACATGGGCAGACGACAGGAGGGAGGCCAATTGCTTTTGGCCCTCTTCACTGCGTAGATCGACCCTTGCAAGCCTGCGATTCCGATTAACCGCCAGGTAAAAGCTTGCACCCTCACCATGGCTTGGCGGCGCGAGAAAGCGGGAGGGGTCCCCCTCAGGCGACTCAAGCTTGATGACGTCTGCGCCGAGGTCACCAAGTATTGAGCCGCACAGAGGACCGGCGAGGACCCTTGACAGATCGACCACCCTGACCCCGCTAAGGGGTAACTGCGCATCTCCTGCCTGATCTTCAGGCCACAAGGTCCTGATCCAAACTAATTAGGGTAGACAGCCGGAATCCAAGTAGCGCCACCATTCGATGAAGCGCTCAGGAGGCCGAGAGGACCACCGGTGATGAAGGAACCCGAACTTGTCGCATCTACGGCATAGAGGTCTGTAGCAACGCCGATGGTATCGGCGGTGAAGCTCACTCCCATGTCAGCACTTAAGTAACGGAATCCACCAGCGCCAACGGCCACACAACTCAGGCTCGCCAGGCAGCGCACGGCGATGAGATCGCGAGATCCTGTCGAGGCCAGGAGTGTTGCCACCGTCCCGCCCTTTTTGAAGGAAACAACTGTTCCGGCCTTACCAACCGCGATGCACTTCTTAGCGCTTGCACAGCTCACAGACCTCAAATCAGCACGAATACCTAGGGTCGGCGTCCAGGTCATTCCCTTGTCCTTGGAAACGACGATGGCGCCTGCTTTACCCACGGCGATACAGCTCTTCACACAGTTGACCGCCGAAAGGGCCGCGGTCACACCAGTAGAGACAACAGCCCAACTGGTGAGCGAAGTCGTTGCGACGAGCGCTATTCCTCCCGCACCCACGGCGACGCAACTGGTCGACGTGGCACAAGAAACAGAACTCAAGGCTGCCTTGCTTGGCGTACGAACCACTGTCCAGGTGTTCAAGTTGGTCGTCAGCAGGAGTTTGCCCGAAGCACCAACGGCAACACAACTGCTTTCAGTCGGACAGCTGATCGCATTGAGCGTGCTCGTCACTGGCGAGGTCTGACGGCTCCAGGAAGCACCAGCATCACTGGTCTTCAAGATTGTCCCATTGGTGCCAACCGCTAGGCAGGTATTGGCATCAGTCGTCATGCAACGAATGGCCTGAATAGTTGACGGCCGCAAGATTGCTGCAGATGACTCAGTTGACGCTTCCGAGATACCAGCCCCATTGATGGCCTTTACCGATGCGGTGTAGGTGGCATTGTTGGGCAGGCCAGCAATCCGACAGGTGAGCAGTGGCGCTGCGGCAGTACAGGTACCTGCAGAGTCCCCGAGTTCATTAAATGCGGTCACGCGATACGAACTCACTGTTGACCCACCATTGTCGCTAGGCGCAAGCCAAGTCACAGCCAAAGTGGCATCAAGACCGAGAACACTGGGCTTTGCCGGTGCAGATGCCGCAACCGCATGAGGGCGGAGTGCTGCAGATCGAACCGTTTGTCCTGCACCAATGGCGTTGAATGCCTTGATGCTGATGGCATAGCTTGCGCCGTTCGTGAGTCCACGGATCACACAGCTGAGCGAAGAAGAGCCATCGGTGGTGCAACTGCGGCCACCAGGGGTCGCTATTGCCTGGTAGCCAGTAATTGGCTTTCCGCCGTCATCCTCAGGTGCAGTGAAGTCCACCTCGATCGTTCCGTTTCCAGTCGCTGATCCCGTAATCGAGGGAGCAGTAGGACTCGAGAATGGTGAGTAAGGCTGAACCGAAGATGAAGGCTCGGAATCAAGCGAGCCGACGGTGTTGATGCCGCCCTTAACCGTAAAGGTGTAGTCGGTACCATTCGTCAGGTTCTTAACCGTGCAACTGAGTCGCGTCGTAACGCAGGTCTTTCCTCCGGGAATAGCCGTCACCACATAGAACAGTGGGCTTGGTGAGGAGTCGGAAGTATCTGAAGCCGTCCAGCCAACAGTCACCAAACCATCGCCAGGTGAGGCAATCACCAAGGTCGGTGCATTAGGCACGCCAGGAGCACTCACGCGGGGTCGAAGGACGCCAACATCGGCAAAGTCTGCCGCATAGGTGAAGTCCGTAGCTGCACTAGTGAGTCCGGCACCATTGACAACGGTCGCGTAGAGATGCAGGCCGGATGGATCAAGGCCTGAAACGGATATCGCTGCCAAGAAGGCGAAGTTGGATCCGTCCTTCCCGTCAACCGAGATGATCGGTGATGCTGAAGGGCCTGTCGCGATCCAAGCATGAAGGTGACTACCCGCCTCCAGTGGGTTGGCGAGCACCAGCGTCCCACCAACTCGACTGAGAAGACCAGCAGATGACTGACCGTAGATACCGGCGTAGCCCTCTCCCAATTCAGGTGCATCTGACGCAATCGCTGTCGTGGTTGAAGCCTGGCCAGCCGGGTCACCCGCAGCACTCACGCCAGCGGCATTTACCGCAACAACGGTGGCCACAACAAAGACATTCACAGGCAGGCCCGTGATATCGCAATTGAGCGTCAGCGTGGCGCAATTAGCGCCTTCAAGCGTGGCACCGAAGGCATCGCTCAGGGTCACCTGGTAGCGCGTAATTGCTGAGCCACCATTGCTGAGTGGAGCGCTCCAGCTGACATGGAGTCCGGCGCTCGATGTCTGGGTATCAAGAGCCGTGAGGCCTACTCCTGTTGGGGAGGTCGGAACAACGATGTTTGACTTCGGTTTCACTGAAGCTGACGCTGGTGAAGGCGTCGATGTGCCGACGGCGTTTGTCGCTGCCACGGTGAAGCTGTAACTCGTCTTATTGATGAGGCCCGTAACGCTGTAGCTAAAGCGTCCTTGATCATCGAGGGCGATAGAGGCAACAGGCAGCACCGTGCAGGGCAGGACGCCAGTGATACACAGACTGTAGGAGCTAATGCTTGGTCCACCAGTTGAACTTGGCGCCAGCCAGGTGACCAGTACTGATGCAGGACCAGCAAGAACGCTGGGAGCAGCAGGCGCAGCAGGCTTTGTCGGCACGGCTATGGGCGTGACGGCGGCCGAAGGATTGGAGTCCAATGAGTCACCCAGAGCATTACTTGCCGTAAGTACTGCGCGATAGGAAATTCCATTCGTCAGTCCTGAAACCGTGCAACTCAGAACGGCAGGGTCAGTTGAAGTGCAGAATTGGCTGAGCGTTGCTCCTGCAGCATTCAGGACTCTGACGCGATATCCCGTGATAGGCGAGCCGCCATCTGAAGCTGGCGCAGTCCACGAGACCACCATGCTTGCGTCAGCAGAGGTGGCGGTCACGCTAGCGGGAGCCAGAGGAATGTCGAGTGGCGTTACCGAATCTGAATCCGCCGAAGGAGCAGAGTAGCCCACGGGGTTTCTCGAAATCGCTGAAGCGATATAGCTCACGCCATTGGTCAAGCCAAGGACGGTGCATTGCGTAGCGGTGAGCACGGCGTAGCAAGTTGCCGATGACCCATCAGCACCGGTGAGCGTCACGGTGGTGCTAATTAAGGCAACTCCACCACTATCTTCGGGAGGGGTCCAGCTGACCAATACCGAGGCAGCTTTGGCACTGACTCGGAGTGAAAGTGGCTCGGTTGGGGGTCCTGCGGTCAGTACTGAACTTGAGAGCGGCGATGATGGCGAGGTACCAGCATCGGTAGTTGCAGTAATCGACGCGCTGTAGTTCATGCCGTTATCGAGGCCGGTCACGACGCAACTCGTTAGCGAGAGATCCGTCGGACTGCAAGTTCCAGCCGCAACTCCCGTTTGGTCCACCAAGCTCGCTTCATAGGAGGTCACGGCCTTGCCACCGTTATCAGCGGGTGGACTCCAGTAAACCTTCACCTGCTGGTTACCTGCTCGAAGCGTCGGCATACCAGGAGCATCTGAAACGCGGAAGGGAATCACTGCATCCGTACTAAGCGCCAAGGGTGAGTTTCCGATGACGTTGCTCGCAAAAGCAACTGCGGTATAGGGACTTCCGTTTACCAGGTTCTTCGCCGTGCAGGCTCCCGCCGATGCCATGATCTGGCAAGAGCTGACGGGAAGCCCGCTGGCATCAAGAATGCTTACCGTTGTCGAGCTAATGGCCTTGCCACCGTCATTATCAGGTTGAGCAATCGTGACCACGAGCGAAGCATCGCCTGGCAATACTGAACTGAAGCTGGGTGGGCTTGGCGCTGCGTAAGGACTCAAGGGAGTAACCGATGCTGACTTTGCCGAAGCAACTCCTGCGCCCTTGGCATTACTGGCGGTGACCGTGAAGGTCACCGCGCTGCCATTGGCGAGGCCAGTCACCGTGCAACTCGTAGCTGGAGCAGTGACGGTGCAGGTCTTATT
>Ga0114962_10001628_pt1 | contig 19242 bp, 26 predicted proteins | sample C_130820_MF_Meta_FD_87017 | JGI IMG/M metagenome (GOLD analysis project Ga0114962, IMG submission 87017) | Freshwater microbial communities from Lake Croche, Canada to study carbon cycling - C_130820_MF_MetaG | ecosystem: Environmental > Aquatic > Freshwater > Lake | place: Lake Croche, Canada... | reverse complement strand
TTTTTTTTTTTTTTTTTTATTTTTGTTTTTTTTTTTTTTTTTTTTATTTTTTTTTTTTTTTTTTTAAGTTCTTCTTCTTTTTCTTTTTTTAGTTGTTCTTTCCAAATTCTACGCATATCTTTACATTTCTCAGTATCATTTTTATAAATTTTATGATATTGTTTTATCATATTTAAAGTACTAATTAATTTAATAACTTCACATTCTCTAACTAATAATTCATTTCTATTTTTACAAGGATATATTTCATATAATTCTATAGACCAATTATCCCAATCATTATTAATAGTTGTATATAATAATGTTTTATGTTTTGATGATTTATGTCCTTTAAATCTTTGATAAAGTGATTGAATAGTTGAACCTACATATATTAATGATGGATTATTTTTACATTTAATAGTATATATTGCAGCTCTTGAGTAATCTTTCATTATTTAAGTATATTGATATTTCTTTATATATTTTCAATTGGAAAAAAAGAATATTTAAAGGGTGTAAACACTCTAAAAAATAAGAGTTAATAGACATCCCGCCATATGTCGTGTGTAACCCCACACGAGCAATTTAAGAATTTTGATATTTTTTTTTAATGGCATATATATTCTCATTAATATCATTAGACATATTAACGGCATATATATTCTCATTAATATCATTAGACATATTAACGGCATATAAATTAGATATATATTTTCAATTGGAAAAAAAGAATATTTAAAGGGTGTAAACACTCTAAAAAATAAGAGTTAATAGACATCCCGCCATATGTCGTGTGTTACCCCACACGAGCAATTTAATAATAAATGAAATTAATAACTTTATTTATAATGAATTATAATATTCATGTATTTTTAATATTCTATTATCGTTATATTCCATAATTGGTTTATATTTGTCTTTTTGCTTAGGATTGTTATTTGAAAGCATATCACTATACAATTCGCTTTTAATGTCTGATAAGTCCATTAATGTCTTTTTAATATGGTTTTTAATAGTAGCAGTAGAATTGCTGGATGATTTCATTTCATTTATAATAAAATCAATATTAAATATATATCGTTCGTTAATAAATGATGGTAATGATTTTTTTAATGCTTTCTCGGCAGTTGTAAGTGAATTATACTCATCTTTAATAACTGTACTTTTATATGGCTGGCTCGGGACTTTCTCACCTTTTAATTTGGCAGCAGTTGCTCCATCAGCTTTAATACAACGTCCAGTTTTAGGATTAAGAATTTTACCTTCTCCGCACGTTTTCTCAACTGATTTGCTTTTATATAATTTCTTAGCTGTAGGACCATCTTTTTTAACACATCGATTGGTCGTAGGGTTTAAAATCTTACCATCGGGGCAAGTTTTAATATTATCCATATTCTAATATATAATAATAAAAATAAATTAATTATCTTAATCCCTGTAGTCTATTAATATAATTTAATATATCACCATAAGGAGTATACATACTAACGTTATCATAATATTTTTTATATTCTGGATTTCTTAATACATTATATGCAGATGTTATTTCTTGTGTTACTTTTACAGAATGAGGATTATTACGTGTTTTATCTGGATGATATTTTTGTAATAATTGTGCATATGATTTTCTAATCTCTGCATCAGTTGAATTAACTTTAACTCCTAATACTTTATATATTTGATCAAATGCAATAGAATTATGATTAGGCATAAATACTGTAAATTTAAGCGGTTTAGCTACTGGAGCTGGTTTAGGTTCTGGAGCTGGTTTAGGTTCTGGAGCTGGTTTAGGTTCTGGAGCTGGTTTAGGTTCCTTTTTAGGTTTAGGTTCCTTTTTAGGTTTAGGTTCCTTTTTAGGTTTAGGTTCCTTTTTAGGTTTTGGTTCCTTTTTAGGTTTTTCAGGTTTTGGCTCTGCTTGTGGTGGTGGTTGCGGTGGTGGTGCTGCTCCTGCTCCTGCTCCTGCTTCAGGTTTCTTATTTAATCCTAATTTCTTGGCTAATGATCCATTAATATCGATACAACGACCTGTTTTAGGATTATGGACCTTTCCAGGTGGGCAATCTTTAGCGGGTCGGGGTATTTCTCCTGATTTAAATAGTTTTTTAGCTGTGGGACCATCAATTTTAATATATCTTCCCGTTTTGGGATTAACGATATAACCCTCACGAGGTATTTTATCAGGCATTCTAATACTTATAGATATATTATATATGCGTCAAATCCTTATATACATTATATTAACGAAATTAAAGTTTAAAAAAATAAATGTTTGTAATATATATATATGGTTTTTGGTTCGCATTTAATATTAGATGCTACAGGATGCGATGAATATAAAATAAGAAATATCGAGAATATAAATGAGTTTATAAATAAATTATGTATAATTGGTAATATGAAACGTAAAGGACGTTTAATAGTTGAGGAATTCGAGGATAATGAATTTAATCGTAATAATGACTTAGTCGGTTATTCTATAGTCCAGATAATATCACTATCAAATATAACACTACATATAAATTTTATTTCTAAAACCATTTATATGGACTTTTTCACATGTGGTGAATTATACACTAATAGAGTAATAAAATTATTTAATGATTATTTTAATTTTAATAATTATAAAAAAATAATAATATATCGTGATGCCAATGAACCTAATAATTTAGTATTAGTTTAAATAACTTTCATTTTATTATAAATTAAAATATGTTCTGTGTGTTTTTTTGATATTGCATATATTTTCCCATATGTAGTTAATATATTATTATTACAGAACAACAATTTAATAATCCACATATTTTCTAATATTAAATATATATGACTTTTAAATAATTCTATTTTATTATTAAACATATACTCATATATGTTTATTGTTTTATTTTGGTAAAAATCATTACATAATGATAGATACGGTGGGTCTAAAAAAAATAAACTATTTGCATCATCTTTATATTTATCGAATGGTATAAACCAATCATCATTACTAATATAAACATACGGACATTTTATAAATTCTATAAATTTTAATTGAAGATTAGATAATTTATATTCATTATTTGATTTTTTCATATCATATAATCCGAACCTAAAAGAACACATTTTCTGCAGCACTATGAATTCAAAAGTATTAAATTTAGATTTGTAAAGATTATTGAAATCTTCTTTATTTTTGATAGACTTTTTGATATTATTTAAATTATTCAATATAACATCTGGTGTTTCATCTTTAAGCAATTTATATATGTTGTATATATCAACACTATTATCATTTAAATAATAATTGAAGCGGTCTTTATGTTCTAACCATAAATTAAAAGATATTGCAGAAGTTCCACAGAACGGCTCGATAATATTTTTTATGCCATCTAAATTGATATTGTTTTTGAAGTGTATGAATTCCTTTCTTTTATTTCCAGCATAACTAATTATAAAATGTGACATAATATTATAATATTAATAATTATAAAAAAATAATAATTTAATATTAGTTTAATTACATATGATAAATGCCTAGTCGTTTCCCTTTATCGTCATAATGTCCCAATTGTTTGACATTTTCAGCTCCTTTATATTGTCCAAGTCTAACAGCTTTACCGGTTTTATAATCACCATATGCAGTTCCAACATTTTCAGCTAGCGAAGTAATACCGCCAATATAATCCATGCTTTCTAATATATAATGATATTATTTTTTAAAGTATAATGATAATAAATAATATGAAATATCATATAATAAATTATAAAATCGTTTATACCAATTAGTATTATCATATGTTATTAATTGGAAATGAATATATGAATTAGGGGCATCGAGTATATACTCTTGATATTCATTCATTATACTAAAATTTATATTTTTTATATTTTTATTTGAAATTTCAATTTCTCTATTACTAGTATTAAAATAATTAATAGTTGAGAATAATGGAATATCACGAGATAACCAGCATATTATATCGCCAGTCCCCGAATTTGCCGAATACTTACTAATAAAATTATTTTGAACATTAGTATCAAATACAATATCACTTACCAAAACAATTTTAGAATATGGCAACATATTAGCGAATGTCTCACTATAATATTCATTTGGATATATTAATTCATATGATGTTTTATTATAACCGAATAACGATGCACAATTTAAAGGATAAAAAAAAAGATTACCAGCAACAATACCATTACTAGCGACAATATAATATTTATTCGTTGATTTATTATAATTAAATACTAATGGTCGAGAACCAGCCGTTAAAATTGTATTTATTGTATCTCTTAAACTTGTCGCGGTATATGAACCGTCGGGGATAGTTATAAAATAATCGACATTCAAATATTTTATTTTAAATTGGTTGTTTTTGTGAGTACTTGAAACGGTAAGCATACTATTCATAATTGAAAAGTCAATTAATTTAAATTTTATTTTTTCATTATTTTTAATATCAATATTAATATCTAATGGTATATTAAAATTATAATATGTTTCATATGACTTTTTAAATTCACTACAAAAATAAATATCTTGTGTTAAAGTCATTCTTCTATTTATATAAATATTTATTTATATTGTGAGACTGTATTATCAACGATCATATCATCATCTTCAAATAATAACCCGATTATAAAATGACCAGCTCCACTAGTTATATTAATACTAAATCCAGTATCACGATTAATAAAACTGTCATTAACTTTAATAGTAATATTATTAATTAGTTGTGGTGTTAATGTTAATGAATAATCATTAATAGGAAGCATACCATTTGCACCAACATGTGAAACATGCAATAAAGGAAATGCTTCCTTATCACTACACCAATAACAGTCCGGCTCATACATTAAATTTTTTGTTTTAATATACATAGGCTGTGTAGTATTCACATTTCCTGTAAATGATATAACTTTTAGTTTAGTTTTATTATATAATTGAAATGGTGGAATATCGAACGAGAATTCATAAAATATACAAGCACCAGACGTAGCACCATTATTGACACTTGAAGTAGCATAAAAAGTATTTAACCAAATAACCCGACGTTTTTTATATTGATATGATGGTAATATACCGTTACGATTATTAAAATTATTTTTATCAAGAATATTATAAGGTAATGGTTGAAATGTATATTTTGTATCAAATGACATTATTCACTTTCTAATATTACTGTAGGTTTTTTATCGTCATCAGTACTAATAGTTAATTTAGCTGGAAAGAACATGGGGTTATTTTCCTTATCATATATATAATGGTCCTCAGGTACATTACATTCGAAATTTTTAGTATTTAATTTATATGAATTCTTAACCTCTTCTAATTCCTCATCCGTAAATTCACACGCCATACCATTTTTACTTCTAATATGAGCGATAACGGATATATGAATAATAAATGGGTTTTCTTTTTCGACATCTGGATGGATTATTTTAGCCTGTGCATATAATAGGTCATATTCGAGTTTGTCTTTATCTGTGAATTCATCGGGATAAGGTATACTTTTAACAATATTTGATTTAATCATATCTATATATTTTATAGAAAAAAAAAATAATTATTTTACAAATAATTCAATATTATAATTCTTATAAAATCTAATTCCTTTTTTATCCATACTATTATTAATAATCGTTAAACAGTCATTCTTTTCATCTGTTGCATGTTCATATAATTCAATAAAATCATTCATAGTTATGACACCTGAGATATCATCATATATTTTATTTAAAATTTCATTATAACTATTACTCTTAAAAATGCAATATATATCGATATTACTTCTAATGACCGGAGGCAATTGTCGATATGATTGAGTCGTAAATATTAGATTGGTTTTTAAATGTCGATGCTTAATAGTTAAATTAGATAATACGGATTTAGCTTTTTTATTAAATGCTCCTAATCCAACTAAGTCATCTAATATAATCCATGATATTTTAGGTTTAACTTTATCAGGTTTCATATAATCATGATCTTCTAATGCTTGTAATTCCTCATCGTTTAATTTAGATACATCTTTTAATTTATTAAATTTATTATAAATATTTACATATTTAATTATATCATCATATTCATCTTGCTTAGCTTTAATATCATTTAAAATATTTAATATTAATTCATCGCTATAATCTAAATGAACATCATTTTCTTGGTCTAATGAATTTAAAACTTTATATACTTCATTAGCACCACTCGAAGCAGTTGGACAAATTAAAATAGTCCTCATCTCGTATTCGATGCCATCCTCATCCATTATTTTAGACTGTTCATATAATTTTAATATTTTAGTTAATTTATAACTTTTGCCAGTTCCTTTAGAACCAATATATAACGATGTATTAAATAATAATGGTAATGATTTATTTGTGGACTGTGGCACATTACGTTTTTTAATATTAAATGGTTTGTCATCGATATTCTCGACTGTCTTTTCTATAATCATCCTTAATAATAATTAGGAGAATAATTCATTATGTAATCGTTGTTTATTTATTTCATATAATTTATTTTTCATTTCATCACGTGATATTTTAATTTCTTTTTTAATTTTAGGTATTTTAACGATTTCTTCCTGTATCTCCTCATCGGTTTCGCTTTCTTCGATTTCGATGGTTCTTTTAATAACCTTTTTTTTACGATTTGCAGGTATACGCACTACCTCATTAATTATTTCTGGTTCTACTTCTTTTGGTGTTAAATTTAATTCTTTAATTTCCGTTTTAGGTTTTGATTTAGATTTAGTAATTTTAATATTATCAACATCTTTAATTATATCATCAATATTTTCATCATTTATAATTACTTGTCTGGCTTTTGCTTTATCTGCTTTGGCTTGTCGTGCTTTGGCTAATAATTCGGCTCTTGATAATTTAAGTTTTGTTCTTTCTTCATCATTATTCATTTTTATCTTTAAAATAATAATAGAAAAAAAATTTAATAATATCCAACTACATTTAAATGGTATTTAGAAATAACGTCTGCTTTATCTGTACTAGCATTCATTTTTAACGTGTCTAACATTTGCAATTTTCGACCGTCATAATCAAAATCATTTGGTCTCATATGGAATTTAAACGGATCAGCATATTTAGCATTACCAGACCTCATATAATTTCTACTTAAATTTTCATTTTTTTGGAATTGTGGTTCATTTTTATAAGTATTAGCGATTGATGGGATCCGTGTATTTTCTGCTTTAAATTCATTTGATACATTACGATTTAACTCTTTAAAAAAAGTTCCGTTATTTGTTTTAACCTCCATTCTAATAATAGTTTAGGTTATTTTTTAGATTACGCTAATATTACGACCTTTTGCAATATTTAGAACTTTAGACAAACGAGCATAAAGAACTGGAACACATGTTTGGGCATTAGATGAACCGCTAAAATTAGCCTCCCATGTAATTGTTAAAGTTGAACCAAGAGAATTTAAACCAGCAATCCAAAAATCTTTAGTATCTTGAATTGTCAGGTCTTCAATATGAGCAAAATAATATTTGCAGAAATGCACGAGCGAGAATATACAGGCATTAACCCCATTTGTTCCTAGATCAATATGATTATATCCTAATGCTTTTAGAGTTTGAATATATACTTCTTTAGGTGTTAAAAATCCGTAATTAATCGGTCGGTTATTAATACTTACCCGGCTTTCTTTAATAGCCTGGGCGTTTCGAAGGAAATAATAAGAATTCATGAAACCATCACCGAGAACCTCAGTTCTAATAGAACCGGTATTATTAACCTTTCCAACTGGATCGGCTACAATTTGAGACATAGTATAAACAGTTGAACCAGCATCATTAGAACCATAAACAATCATAGGTTTCCAGGTTGAATTTTGGTCTGTTTTGCAGCAAGTGCAGATAATCTGGTCTAGAGAATTAGCGGATACATTCCAATTAACATTAATGCCAGTATTTTTAGCAATTGAAGCGAATCGAGCATTTAAATATGAGTAGAAACCAACATTTAAACCGGATGATGCTAATTTTGACGCTTTAAGATTATAATATTCATCGCTTGCAAATGAAAGCACATCAATTGTTGCATATACATTATCAAGAGTATAAGAACCACCGGCGAGAGTTTGAGAAGTAGCATTAATTGTTGATGGTAGAATATATGGGGATGCAAATTGAATTTGAATAAAAACATCGCCTAAATCGCTAGTATCTAAACAACTCGGAGAACATGAACCCATAAACGCAAGCCAGTGGCAAATAGCGCCATCTACTTTTGATGGAAGAGATGTGCCCGATTTGGTCCAATTGTCAGCAACTAAAGCAACATCAGTAGTAGAACTAGGGTCTGCAGATGTAAATTTTAGCGATGGGTCGAACCATTCGGTAACACTACGTTTTGAAAATTGGTCGAAAGAAGAACCTTCTAAATCCATAAGTGTGTTATAAAGGAAATTATAAGATGGTAGAATATCTACGGTATTACCATTAATTATAACTGATATGCGCTCAATAAGAGAGCTAGAATATCGAGGATGGATAAATGTTCCAGTAGTGCCTGAAGTGGTAAATTGATAAAAGAAATTAAAAGTTCGTAAATCAACAACAGAACTATTAGGAAGCTTAAAAGTTATAATATCACTTGGAGCAATACCAGTTGTTCGATCAGGAGTAATTTTAACACCTACACGCGACATATTGCCGGTTAATTGCCGAATACGATAAGATAACGAAGTAGGAAAGGAACTGGTTATATCTCCCATTATATCTAATATTATAATGAGATATTATTTTAGGATTGGAGATTGGGGGAAATCTGGAATAATTGAATTAAAATTATAATTTTTAACTTCTTCTAAATTCATATAATTTCTCAATTCTTGTCGATATTGTTTAACTAATTCTAAATTACTCGATGTTATAGGATAATCAGGTAATAAATATTTATCACTATCATTTAATAATTTATTTCTTTCATATCTTTTAAAATTTAAATATGCTTCTATTTGAAAATCCATATATATCTATTATCCAATAACTTTATATTTCAAAATTGAACCAGTAACAGAAAATGTTGATATTATCTCTAACCATAATGACCCATCATAAAACCACGATGGGTAACAATTCGTAGAATTAAAAATTGTAGAAAATGATAATGAGGGACTTGCAGTATTAAAACTATTTATTAATATATGTCCTACCCAATAAATAGTAATAGGACCAGTACTATTATAATGAGAACAACTAAAATAAACAGAAGTTGCCTGACCTGCAATATTATACTGATTTAAATTAATACGCCATGCATTAGGAATTCCAGCAATTGATATTAAAGGACATATAATATTAAAACTTTGGTTAAATGTAACAGTATTACTGCCATTAGTATAAAATTTATGGCTCGCGCCATTAGGGGTTGAATACCACATCGTATTATTATTCATTCCAAGTGAATAAGGATAATTACCAGAATCTCCATTCCATAATATTATTCGGTCTCCATTTCCTCCATATGTTGCCTGTGTGGGAGTTCCTAATAAAGAACCACTCGAATTTAAATTAATAACTCCTGCAATATCTAATTTTGTCCCTGGGTTATTTGTTCCTATTCCTACATTTCCATTTGTTGCTATTCTCATTCTTTCAGCTCCATTAACATTAAATTTTAATGTTCCCGCATTTGTTGATAATCCCATATCATTATTCCCAGTTGTATAAATGGTATTTCCAGTATCAGCACCATTTATTCGAATTCCTCCAAAATCACTATATCCAACTACCTGTAAAGCATAATTACCATCCCAGCCGGCATTTTGGGTTATTCTTACTAATGGTTGCGAATATCCATAAGAAGAACCTGAAATAGTTAATTTAGTATTAGCAGAAAAGGAGGTATCAGTTCCAATATTATTATTTCCAGCAATTATTAAATTTCCCGTTACTTTATAACCTAAAAAATTATTTTCAGTTTCTAAATCGATATAATTTGCTGTGTTATTACCATATCCAATATAACCTTGTCTAAGTCCAGCAGAATTAACAAAATTAATATAACCGAGACTATTTCCAGTTCCTCCTGATAAATAAATATAACCATTTGTTCCAGATGTAAAAACCCTTAGACCATAAGGATTAGAGCAATAAACATCTAACATATATGTTGTTGCCGGTACTGTTCCAATTCCAATATTACCAGTTGAATTAATCATAAATCGCGGCGTAGATAGTGAAACAGCATTAGCATTTAAAATAATATTTGATGTGCTTTCAATAAAAAAATTATTTTGATAATTACCACTAAAAGAAGTACCACCAATTCCCATATAGGCGTAAAAAGTAGAATTATTTTTAAATTGAATACAATTATTAGCAGATGCTAATGTAGATGATATTCTAATAGGATTTGTATCATTGCTTGCGGTTATTATAGAACAATTAATATTAGTTGCGTTTAAAGTTGTTACACCACTAACACTACCTAATAAAGTTGAATTGCCATTAACATAAAAAAGCGTTGTTGGATTTGCAATTCCTATTCCGGTGTTTCCGTTTTGCAATATTATAAAATTTGGCGTTTCCGTTGCTGTATTATTAACATTTAATATTATAGCTGTTGCTGATTGCAAAATCATATTATTTCGAAATAATGTTGGGGAAGTAGTAGAACCACCAACAGAAATCGCAGAATTACAACTTAAATTATTTGTTAATAATAAACATGCTCCATAAGTTGGAGCGCGACTTTCTAATATTAAATTTACTGCAGTAGATGGACCTGCAAAAATAGAAGTTTGCGAATAGCCATTATAATCAACATATGGATAACCGATAACAGTATAATTAGCTAATTTTGATATTCCATTTATATTTAAATTAGCCGTAGTTGTTATCGATGGTAATGTTAATAAGCCTGTATTATCTAAAGTTGCTGTATTAGTTGCACCTGAATACCATTTATAACTCGCAGTAGCTGGGGCACAATTCCAAAAAACATTTGTATTAATTCCCACCGAATACGGATAACCATTTGTTCCAATACCAGCATTTAAAATTATTCTATCTCCATTAAACCCATTTGGATATGGTCCAGGGTCTGCATATAAACTAGTATTTAATGTTAATGGACCTGTTAAAGTTCCACCAGATTTTAATAAATAACTATTTAATGTTGTTGATAATTCTTGGGTATTATATATAATTGAATTAGTAGTTAAAGAAGTTGTTGTTATTGAACCGTTAAAATAACTATTACCATTAACATAAAATCGATAACCTGTGGGAATTGTTGATGGAAAGGCGTTTAAACCTGTTGCTCCGGTATTTGCAATACACATGGAAGGAGTCATTAAATTATTTTGGCCTCCTGTGCTAAAAATAATACCACTAGCAGAATTTATAATAAAATTATTAGCATAAGTAGTAATATTAGTTCCTCCAATACCTATATAAGATTGAATACCAGCATTATTATAAAAAACTATAGCTGTATTAGCGTTTGAATTAGTATTATATAATTTAATATGACCTCCAGTTGAACTATAATTAACAGTTATATTACCAGTTGATATTAATGGTATTGTTTGAGTAGTTATGATATTACAATTAATAAAACCATTAGAAACGTTTAAATTACTCATCGAAATATTATAATTATTATATGATTGAATTTCATATGATATATAATCATTATAAATTGTATTTTTTTGAATTGTTGTAAAATTTAAATTACTATATAAAGTATTCGATGCCTGTTCATATGATAAATAATTTGCTGCTGCTCCAATACATGCACCAGCAAGTCCTAAAATAGCAGAAGTAGCAGATATATTAATTAATGTATTTTGCCACCTTTCAGTTGCTCTTATTGCCATTCCACCAATTAGTGTATTATATCTATCACGAAATGATAAAAGATTAGTATCTTCAACAATATTTTTAAATTCTTGATATGTTCTACCACTATAAACACTATTAGTTAAAGCTAATACTTGAGTTTCTACATTTATTAATGCATTTCTGCTTGATGTTATCTGGTCTTGTAAATATACAGCTCCTGCTTCAATTAAAATAAATTGTGCATCAGTATTTATTCCATCTGCTTTTAATTGTAATAACTCAGCTTCAACATCATAATAAGCGGCACTAAATGTTGGCTGTAATAAATTATAATTATGATAAACTTGTAATTTACCCGTAAAATCAATAATTGTTCCATATTTAGTGTTGTCTAATGGATATGATGAACTTGTTTTAAATTGAATTTGACCATATGGAATATTATTTTGAATATTTAAATTAGATGTTGAATAATAAATAACCTCATTTAATTTTTTAGTTGGTGTAATATAAATATTAGATGTATATATATTATTTATTTGTTCATCGATATAATCCTGTAAAGGATATATATTTTCTCCATCGATATAATTAAAATCAACAGGATTTAAATTCATTCTTATTAATAATGATGATAAAAAAAATGTATGTATAAAATAAAATGAATATTGATGAAATATTTAAATGTAAGGATTTATCTAAATCTTCAATTGATAGTTATAAAGCTAAATTGAAAAAGTTAAATAATAATAATATTGTTAAGAATTTAAATTTTTTAAATAATATTGAAAATATAAAAAGTATTATAAAAGATTATAAACCTAACACACAACGAAATTATATTATTGCTATTGCATCGATTCTAAAATGTTCATTAAATACAACTAAAACTAAAAAAGCCGAAAACCTTTATAAAGAGTATTCAGCAATACTTGACGAATATAATAAGAACTTGAAGGACCAGACAGCTATGACCGATGCAGAAAATACAAATTGGATTAAAAAAGATGAATTAGAATATATATATAATGAATTAAAAGATAAATATAAGGATAACAAACAAGCATATCAAAATTATTTATTATTATCATTATATTATCTTCAAGCCCCGAGACGTAATAAGGATTATCAATATTTAAAAATATCAACTAAATATAATGATACGTTACCAATTGAATTTAATTATTTAGATATTAAGAAAAAGAAATTTATATTTAATAATTATAAAACCGCTAAAAAATATAATCGTCAAGAAGTAGATATTAACGAAGAATTATTTCAAATTATAACGGCATATATAAAAGCGTTTAAATTAAAAGATGGTGATCATTTATTAATTGATTTGAAAACGAATGAACCATATAAGAATACTAATTCAATTACTTTATTATTAAATCGTATATTTAAAAAGAATATTGGAGCATCTATGCTGCGTAAAATGTATTTGACGAATAAATATGGAGATAATGCCGAAGAATTAAAAAAAGACATGACGGCAATGGGCTCGAGTGTTGATGTAGCTAATAATAATTATATTAAGAAAACTTAAGAATTAATTATAACGATTGATGATTCAATTGCCAGACTATTAGGAAGAGTAATGGAGGTTTTTTCATATTTCTTAATTATTGTTTTGCGTATGTGTGCTGGATATGTGAATTGTAATTCATCGACCAATATATCATACTTATTAACAATTACTGATATATCTTCTGTTGATATTTGATTATTATTTTTATTATTTATTAATCCCTCGATATGATGGTTTAATTTAGTAAATTTGCTTTGATATGCTTTAAACATACTAATTCGATCATGTATTTTATATTGGGTTGTAATTGCTAATATAATTGTAATTGCCCCATTAATGATTATATTGATATATTTGATTTTCTCCGTATCTACATTAGACGAATTTAAACATGTTAAAATCGATGATCCTAATATGGTAGGGAATAAACAAATATTATTAATCGTATTATAAAAATTATATGACCCCTCACATAATAACGAGTTAATATAACATCGATCGCGATATTGTTTTAATGATATATCCATTTCTAATATATAATATGAAATTATTAAAACAAGATATATATATGGAATGTACTAATTTAAAAAATGTAGTAAATGTATTATATGTATGTTTAGACATGACTAAACTTACACCATTAGAGGTAATATATGTTAATGACTGTTATAAGTACATTAACAAACATACAAAAATAAGAATACAATTAATTAAACAATATATTATTGATTTAAAAATGTATTTAAACTATTAAAAACCAAGATTTATATTAAATCTTTAATTAAAAAGGTCTTAAAACCCTTAAAACGTATAAATCTAATAGAAATAGGCACCAGATGCTATATAAATTTTAAAATTTATATAGGATTTAATCATTATATTATTAGATTTATACGTTTTAAAGGTCTTTAAACCTCTAATATGTATAGATTTAATATAAATATAGATTTTTTAGTATAATATATACTAAAAATATAAAAAAAATATAAAAAATATAAAAATTAATATATATTATAATTCGTTATTTAGTTTTTTTAAATCTCGTTTCTTTTGTTGATACTCTCTCTGGTATTTTAAACATTTCTCTCTAAACTCTGGATCATTAGCATATTTGCTTTTAAGTATATTATTAACTCGTTGTTTTTCTTTATTATGCAATTCGGGATTCTGTTGTTTATATAATTCGTAGTATTTAGAACTAGGCATCGTTAATATATAATATAAATATTTCTTTATATATATTTACGGATACTAATTTAAATACTATCTCTAATTTCTTTAAAAAGAGAAGTCAAGCCTTTTTGTCCAAATTTATTATAATGATCTAAAATTATAATTTTTAGAGGGTCTTCATCTGGAAGATTAGCAATTCTAGATAAGTATAAATCATTATGTTTTAAACAATTTACTTCCATTTCATGAAAGGCTTTTCGAGTCATACAATACGCTTTATCTTGATCGAAGTGTTTTTCAGTCTTGGATAACATGGCATAATACTTGAGGTCGAACATTCTATACGTTAATATATGGGGTTATCCTTATATATATTTACGGATACTAATTAATCATCGTCGTCGCTAGAGTCATTTGAACTATCATATGGGTCAGGTATATAATCAGCGTCTAAGTCTCTATCATCAATTGATGAGGAATCTTCATCGTCATAAAACCAATCATTAATATAAATAAATTCATTTATATCATCCATGCATAAATATTCTAAATTCATTTTATAATATATATATATATTTTTTTGTGATGTTATAATTTATATTTAAGAACGTTATAATTATTATAATATAATGATTATATTTAATGATAAAATATTTGATGGTTCTAATTTATATAAACATAGTTATATATGGAGAAGAAGACCCCAAACTTATGATAATAAAAATGATAAATATATAACCGAGATTACAGGAAATATATTATATTTAACTAATGACCATTTTTTAAACAATAATTATAATTTTAATTATACTCATGATAGCATATATGATGATGGGTTAAATATGACATGTATATGTGGGCATGACTATTGCGGCGAATTATATATAATTAATCATGAACCAACAAATATTAAATTTGCGGTTGGTTCTAGATGTATTAAAAAATTCAAATGTAAAGGATATGACGAATTAAATAGAAATGATATGTGTTTATCATGTTTAAACGTTTTATGGTATAAAAATACTAGCACACATACTAAAAATGGTTATAAAGGTTATCCCTATTGTAATGAATGTCATAAAATTAAATTTTTATTTAAATTTTTTAATAAACTTATATAAAGGGATGTTATTATTTATAATTGTTAATGAATATATCCCATGATTATGATGATATTATTAAACCTAATGATATCAAATCATTAAAATATAAACGTAATACCTTATTATCTATTATGCGTCCATTAACGGACGATGAAAATAAAGAATTATCCAAATTATCATATTTATTATTACTTCAACAAGAAATAACAAATGCAAAAAGAAAATATAAAAATAGAATTAAACATAATTTATGCGAAGGCGTTATTATCATATAATGAATTATTTTCCAAATACTCTTTCAATTCTTTTTTATCGATCACATATATATAATGATCTGTTCCTCTTTTCTGTGTAATACCTTTATATTTTTTAATATCCATACCAAATTTAGTAATGGATGATTTCATAGTATTGAAATTACATCGATCAAACCAATCATTATATAAAGTATATAATTTAGCTGCTTGAATTGTAATTAATAATTTATCATGATTATGAGTATAATCTGTTAAATATGATGCGAATCTATCTATAATAGGTAAACATAATAATTTAACTTCTTTATGGTAATCGGTTATTGGTCTTATTCCTTGTAATCCTGCGTCCTCGGTCCAATTAGTTGATAATAATGATAAGTCATAATCCATTAAATACTCGTAAAATGCACGGGCTGTTTCTTCCTGATTAAATACTGATGATAATTTTAAAAAATATTCTTTATCTTGTAAGTGTTTATCATTTATTTTAAAAAATACGTTTCGGCGGTCATGTTGTGATATTGGGATTGTAAAATCATTATTTGTTGTCATTACTAAATTAATATAATTGTTAATGGTTATTTGGTCTAATCCTTTTTTCTCGTATTTAATGGTTTTAGATACTACAATATTTTTTAATTTCTCTGCTTTTTTTCTTTTAAAATCGTCACTACTGATTTCATCAATCTGTAAAAATAATTTATTTACGTAAATATTAGAGAAACGACTAAATAAATCATCTGTATCGTCTGTCTGTGATGCTAAATCATGACCTAATATCATATTACGGAAGAAATCAAATATAATTGATTTACCTGTGCCATCTTTACCAGATACAACGATATTTACATTAGTTTTCTTTGCTGGGTATTGTAAAATAAATGCAAAATGTTTAATTAAATATTCATAATGTTCTTGAGCAATTAATTTTAAATGATATATAATAGGTTTAATTAATTCATGAATTAATTCTTTATTATTTATTGGTTCATAATTCTCGGCTTTAAACCCTTTACATAAATTATAATGATTAGCTGGACAATCATTCTTATTTGGGTAAAAATCAATTTTATCATATTTACGGATATAATCATCTTTAAACCAACTATGAATAAATACAACGTCCATTAATTGTTTAGAGTCCTTCATTTCTTTTGTTGCGGTCATATGTTCATATGATTGAGACATGCTGTCTTTAGACTGCAGAATGATATCATTATTATCGTCGATTGATACATATATTGGCGGATAAATGATTTTAAAATGATTTAATTCAAATTCTTTTTTTATAATTGAATATGTTGGTTCATTAATTATAACGGATGGTATTAAATCGAAATTAAATATATTAATTAATGATTTTTCGATAAATAGTATATCATAATCAATTACATTTTTTATATTTTGTGATAATTCATTTAAATTTAATAATTCTTTATTCTTTCTTATCATTAATCCATCGAATACTAATACATCGACATTATAACCCTTAGATATTAAATATTGAACTGTTAAAAGCAATATTGTATTTTCAATATCGCATAAAATTATATTTGTAATACTACCATTAATATTATAATCCTTTTTTCTTTTTATTAATTTTTCTAATTCTTTATTAATACTATTAATTTGAAGATGAATCAATTTAATTTCTTTTTTAAAGTCGTTAAAAAATGGATTATCTAATATATGTTCTCCTCCATTCAATACACATAAAAACTTATTTTTAATTTCTTCATATTTTAAATTATTATTTATAATGATATTATTTATTACTTTTTCTCGATTATTAACGTAATGTTTTAATTTAGGACAATCGATATTATTTTTATTGCAGTATTGGTATAAGATCGTTGGATGTGCATTAACCATATCTACATCATAATATTTACCAGTAGCTAATGCACCTCGTAATTCTCTCGGTAAGTTTTGTAATGATACTGATTTAGCAAATAAACGACCTTTAAATAATAATGATGAATTCTTAGAATGACTATATTTAACGAGATTGACACCATTTATATTCTTACATATTTTTTTTAAAGTTAATGATAAGTCATAATCCTTTTTCTTTTCGTTAATAATTAGTTGTCTGGCTTCTGGTAGTTGTGATATTAATATGTCCCAATTCTTTAATATTGTATTAGCGATATCATAATTAAAATGCTCTTCAAATGTTAATTGTTTATACACTTCTAATGACTGATTAATTGATTCCATTATATTATTATAATGATATTTTCTTATATAAATTATAACGGCAGAATCAAACCTCACCGCCCTTAACCACAAACCCGACACAGACCATTTTGGTCTTATGGTTTTTATAAGGTCTTATATTCCCTTATCATATTATATATATATGTTTAGTATGTTGGGTATGTATAGGATAAGGTATAAATAACCATTTAAAAAAATATTTTTTTTGTTTTTTGTTTTTGTTTAAAAAGTTTTTATAGAGTCTATGGAAAAAACGACCCCTCTTTTTTAACATGGTGCCACGGTTAACATATTAACAGATAGGAAAACAACTATTTAATTGGATATATCATTACTAACGGAATGTTTAGCCATTTCTTCATCCGTTAATATAACCGTATAACGTCTCATACGTTGATATAATTTCATTTTTTCCCTGTATTCAGTATCGGTAGCATACCTATTTTTGATATATTCGTTAATACGTTTTTTTTCTTTATTGTACTTATCGGGGTCATTCTTAATTTTTTGGTATTGAATAGAATTAGTCATTATATAATATAATTGTTATAATTTTATATCATTATAAATCATTCTTATTTATTATCCATATCCTGCAAACGATGGAAAATATAAATATTATATCGTTACTGCAGACGGGGAAAAAGTTTATTTCGGTGCTGCTGGTTGGTGGAGTCGATGGTAATTATGGGAAGAACCTAATATAAAGGATGCTTACAAAAAAATAAAGAACAAATTATTAAAATGGGGTATCATTTCAAGAGAGCAATATAATCTATATGTTTTTTAGTTTAAGTTCTTTTTTTTGTTTATAATATTGTTTATTATATTCTTTTTGTTTTAATTTAGTGGCTTCTTTTCTTTTTTGTATTTTTTCTTTTTTTTTTTTTATTTTTTTTTTTTTTTTTTTTTTTTTTTTTTTTTTTTTTTTTTTTTTTTTTTTTTTTTTTTTTTTTTTTTTTTTTAAGTTCTTCTTCTTTTTCTTTTTTTAGTTGTTCTTTCCAAATTCTACGCATATCTTTTCTTTTCTCTGTTTCTTTTTTTTTTTTTTTTTGTTTTTTTTTTTTCTTCCTCTTTTTTTTTAATTTTTTAATTAAATTTTAATTTTTAAAAATTTATTTATTTTTTTTTTTTTTTAATATTTTTAATAAGTTTAGGATCCCTGTTTTTTTTTG
>Ga0114962_10001624_pt1 | contig 19257 bp, 10 predicted proteins | sample C_130820_MF_Meta_FD_87017 | JGI IMG/M metagenome (GOLD analysis project Ga0114962, IMG submission 87017) | Freshwater microbial communities from Lake Croche, Canada to study carbon cycling - C_130820_MF_MetaG | ecosystem: Environmental > Aquatic > Freshwater > Lake | place: Lake Croche, Canada... | reverse complement strand
TTCAGGTTCAGACGGTTCATCAGGAACAAGTGGAACTTCAGGTATAAGCGGAGTAAATGGTACATCAGGTACTTCAGGTTCAAACGGTACGGATGGTAGTTCAGGAACATCAGGTTCATCAGGTTCATCAGGAACTTCTGGATCAAGTGGTACTTCAGGTTCATCAGGAACTTCTGGATTAAGTGGTTCTTCAGGAACAAGTGGAACTTCAGGTTCAGACGGTTCTTCAGGAACAAGTGGAACTTCAGGTTCAGACGGTTCTTCAGGAACAAGTGGAACTTCAGGTTCAGATGGTTCATCAGGAACATCAGGTAGCGATGGTTCATCAGGAACAAGTGGTACTTCAGGTTCATCAGGAACTTCTGGATCAAGTGGTACATCAGGTTCATCAGGAACTTCTGGATCAAGTGGTACATCAGGTTCATCAGGAACAAGTGGTTCAAGTGGTTCTTCAGGAACTAGTGGTTCAAGTGGTTCTTCAGGAACATCTGGTAGCGACGGTTCTTCAGGAACATCAGGTTCGAGTGGTTCAAGTGGTTCATCAGGAACTTCTGGATCAAGTGGTACTTCAGGTTCATCAGGAACAAGTGGTTCTTCAGGAACATCAGGAACATCAGGTTCATCAGGAACTAGCGGAACTTCTGGATCTTCAGGAACAAGTGGTTCATCAGGAACTTCTGGATCAAGTGGTACTTCAGGTTCATCAGGAACAAGTGGTTCAAGTGGTACTTCAGGTTCATCAGGAACAAGTGGTTCAAGTGGTTCTTCAGGAACATCAGGAACATCAGGTTCATCAGGAACATCAGGTTCTTCAGGAACTAGCGGAACTTCTGGATCTTCAGGAACAAGTGGTTCATCAGGATCTTCAGGAACAAGTGGTTCATCAGGAACTTCTGGATCAAGTGGTACTTCAGGAACATCAGGTTCTTCAGGTTCTTCAGGTTCTTCAGGAACTAGTGGTTCAAGTGGTACTTCAGGGCTTAGTGGGGTAAATGGTACGGATGGTTCATCAGGGACATCTGGTTCAAGTGGTACGTCAGGAAGCTCAGGTTCATCAGGAACAAGTGGTTCATCAGGAACTAGCGGAACTTCAGGTTCAGACGGTTCTTCAGGAACATCAGGTTCATCAGGAACATCAGGTTCATCAGGAACATCAGGTTCATCAGGAACTAGTGGTTCAAGTGGTTCTTCAGGAACTAGCGGAACTTCAGGTTCAGACGGTTCTTCAGGAACATCTGGTAGCGACGGTTCTTCAGGAACAAGTGGTACATCAGGTTCATCAGGAACAAGTGGTTCATCAGGAACAAGTGGTTCTTCAGGAACAAGTGGAACATCAGGTTTGAGTGGTGTTGATGGTACATCAGGTACAAGTGGACTTTCTTCTAGTATCTATCCATATAGAGCAAACACAGGAGCAACATCAGGAGACCCTGGAGCAGGACACGTGTTATGGAATAGTTCAACACAATCAGCTTCAACTCAAGTTAATATCAATCATTTAGATGAAGATGACATAGATATTGATATATTCTTATCAGTATTGGTTGTTAATCAACAATTTATTCTTCAAGATAGAAATGACTCAGCAAACTATCAAGTTTGGGTTATTACGGGAGACACAACAAAAATAGGAACAACATACTGGACAATTCCATCATCTTTAATTGATTCGGGTGGTGCTGGAACTACAGGTTTTGCAAGTGAACATGAATTAATTTTAGCAATCACTGCAACCGCAGGTTCTTCAGGAACATCTGGTTCAAGTGGAACATCAGGTAGCTCAGGAACAAGTGGTACATCTGGTTCAAGCGGAACTTCAGGTAGTTCAGGTTCTTCAGGAACAAGTGGTTCATCTGGTTCAAGTGGAACATCGGGTAGTTCAGGAACAAGTGGTACATCTGGTTCAAGCGGAACTTCAGGTAGTTCAGGTTCTTCAGGTACAAGTGGAGCAGCAACAATTAACAGCAATGTTAACAATTATGTAATAACTGCAACAGGTACTGACGGACTTATCCAAGGTGAACCGAACATGAGATTTGATGGAACAAACTTCTATTTAAGTTCATATACAGGTGGTTCAATAAGTTCTAATACAAATTTGATAACAATCTCATCAGCATCAGGAAACTCAGCGGTATTTGATTACTTTGTCTCTGATGGAACTAACAAAAGAGCGGGTACAGTAATGACAGCTTGGGATGGAGTATCAACAGTCTTTACTGAGTATTCAACACCTGATATAGGAGGTTCAACATTAGGAATATCGTTTACAACATCAACTGATGGAACAAATGTATACTTAAATGCGGTTGTAACAACAGGAACTTGGACGGTAAAAGTAGGAAGTAGAATAATGTTCTAACATAAAAAATTAAAAAATAAAACCCCACCCTTAAAGTGGGTTTTTTTATATCAAACATGTGTTATTATATAATATTTGATATTTATAGGTACAATTAAAATTAAATGGCATCATCAAGACCTTTTGCATACAATCCAATTCCTCCAGGTTCACCAATTTCAGGAACAACACAATTTGTTGATTTAGCTATTGGTGTATTAGACGAGCGTTATGATGAAGATTATGGTGGGGTAAAATGGTGGCAAGGTCCAAGCGAACTTACAGGATATATTATTTGTCAACCAATTTCTGGTAATACACAACCAACACCAATTTCAGGTGTGACGGCTTCTGTTGGTTTTTACAGAACGAGTGGTTTTACAGATGTAGGATTTGTGAGATTATGTAATACTCTTCCAGCAAGAAGAGGACAACCAAAATTCAGAACACCAAATGAGGCAACAGCTTGGTTAGATGCGAATGGTTATTGGACAAATTACATTGCACCAACACCGACACCAACACCAAGTCACACACCGACACCAAGTATTACTCCAACTTATACAGTAACACCAACAAATACAACAACTATCACACCGACACCAAGTTATACTCCAACACATACACCGACACCAACCGCGACATTACCGCATTATCTATTACAAGAAGATTTATCAGCCCTACTACAAGAAGATGGTAGTTACATAATATATTAAAACAAATTAACATGGGAAATTTACCAATATCAGGATTACCTAACTTAACAGCATCAACCAACACTTCGTTAATTCCGATTGTTGCGAGTGGTGTTACCTATAATATTAACATTTTGGACCTTTGGAAAAGTGCTCAACCATTTGGTACAATGTATCAGGATTGGATTCCTGACGCACCAAGTGCTCACACAATCGGGTCAATCACATTACCACTTAAATCAATCTACGTATCAACAGGTTCGGTGTTCATTGGGCCAGGTAACTCACTTGCGATTGATAATAGCGGAGTATTATATTCAACAAACGTATTCGCCGCTCCTACCTTCCAAGTTGGTAATGTAACATCAAGTGGACAGGTAGTGACAACAAGTGGTGTTACCTTTAGTGTTATTAACAATGAAATGTTAATGATTTCAAATAGTGGAGGAACAGTTACTAACCTTACACGACAACCAGTACCAACAGGAGGAACTGCCAATCAAGTATTGACAAGGACTAGTGGTACTTATGGGTGGGGTTGGAGTGCATTAACACCAACTCAAATACCAACAAGATATTATGGTTCATTTACAAGTAATGTGACTCAAGTAAATAAAGGGGCCAATCAAATTAATGCGATGAGTGCGGATACTACTGAAATTAATAATGGAGTTATATTATCTGCAAACACAAGATTTGTGGTACAAAATGCTGGTACTTATAACCTTCAATTCTCGGCACAATTTGCTAAAACAACAAATGGAAATGATATACTTTCAGTATGGTTTAGAAAAAATGGTAATGATGTACCAAGAAGTAATACAATAGTTAATGTTTTGGAATCTGGTGGAATAAAAATTGGTTTAGCGGCTTGGAATTATGTTGATACTTGTAACGCTAATGATTATCTTGAAATCATGTGGTCATCGGCTGAAACTACCATGGAATTACTATGGCAAACAAATCAAACTAACCCTACGAGACCTGTAACACCTTCATTAATTGTTACAGTAACACAAGTTTAAATACTTAAATTTTAACATAATAAACCCTATCCAAAAGATGGGGTTTTTTTATTTTAATAATCCTTCAACATTTATGGTTAGTTTAATATTTATAGGTTAATAAACATAAAAGAATTTTTCTTTTGGACAGTGAAAAAAGAAAACTATGTCAGATAATAGCGAATTTGTAGCCCGTAAAGGGTTGATTGTATACGGAGTTAACTCTGGTAGTACATCAAACCAAGTTGTTGTTTTAAACACAACAACCAATAAATTAGAAACAAGAACTGATGCTGGAACATCAGGTACCTCAGGAACGAGTGGTTCAAGTGGTACTTCAGGTTCATCAGGTAGCTCAGGAACATCTGGCTCAAGTGGTTCGTCGGGAACTTCAGGTTCATCAGGAACAAGTGGTTCATCAGGAACAAGTGGTTCATCAGGAACTAGCGGAACTTCAGGTTCAGACGGTTCTTCAGGAACATCAGGTTCATCAGGAACTAGTGGTTCTTCAGGAACTAGCGGTTCAAGTGGTTCTTCAGGAACTAGCGGAACTTCAGGTTCAGACGGTTCTTCAGGAACATCCGGTAGCGATGGTTCATCAGGAACTAGCGGTTCAAGTGGTTCTTCAGGGACATCAGGTTCGAGTGGTTCAAGTGGTACATCAGGTTCATCAGGTTCATCAGGAACATCAGGAACATCAGGTTCTTCAGGAACATCAGGTTCTTCAGGAACTAGTGGTTCAAGTGGTACATCAGGTTCATCAGGAACAAGTGGAACTTCAGGTTCATCAGGAACAAGTGGTACATCAGGTTCTTCAGGAACAAGTGGAACTTCAGGTTCATCAGGAACAAGTGGAACTTCAGGTTCATCAGGAACAAGTGGAACTTCAGGTTCATCAGGAACAAGTGGAACTTCAGGTAGCGATGGTTCATCAGGAACAAGTGGAACTTCAGGTTCAGACGGTTCTTCAGGAACATCCGGTAGCGACGGTTCTTCAGGAACTAGTGGAACTTCAGGTTCATCAGGAACAAGTGGTACATCAGGTTCATCAGGAACTAGTGGTACATCAGGTTCATCAGGTTCATCAGGAACAAGTGGAACTTCAGGTTCATCAGGAACTTCTGGATCAAGTGGTACATCAGGTTCATCAGGAACTTCTGGATCAAGTGGTACTTCAGGTTCATCAGGAACAAGTGGTTCAAGTGGTTCAAGTGGTTCTTCAGGGACATCAGGTTCGAGTGGTTCAAGTGGTACATCAGGTTCATCAGGTTCATCAGGAACATCAGGAACATCAGGTTCTTCAGGAACTAGCGGAACTTCTGGATCTTCAGGAATATCAGGTTCTTCAGGAACATCAGGTTCTTCAGGAACATCAGGTTCTTCAGGAACTAGCGGAACTTCTGGATCTTCAGGAACAAGTGGTTCATCAGGAACTTCTGGATCAAGTGGTTCATCAGGAACTTCTGGATCAAGTGGTTCATCAGGAACAAGTGGTTCATCAGGAACTAGTGGTTCAAGTGGTTCTTCAGGAACATCAGGTGCTGCAACAATTAATAACAATATCAATACTTATGTTGTAACAGCAACAGGAACTTCTGGATTGATTCAAGGTAATGCAGGTTTAAGATATGATGGTTCAACATTAAATGTTACTGGAGATACAATAATTACAGGGTCATTAACCGCGGCGTCAAAATCATTTGATATCCCCCACCCTACAAAAGAAGGATTCAGGTTAAGATATGGTGTATTGGAAGGTCCTGAACATGGAGTTTACTTCAGAGGATTAGCGACTTCAAATGTAATTGAATTACCGGACTATTGGACAGGTTTAGTTCACGAAACAAGTATTACAGTTCAATTAACATCAGTTGGAAAATTAGAATCTGACTATGTGGTTGAAGTGAAAGATAATGGAATATATTTAAGTTGTGAATCGGGTAGAATTAGTAGTTACTTTTTCATACAAGCTGAACGTAAAGATGTTGAAAAAGTTCTTTTAGAATATAAACCAACAATATCATAAAATTAAAAAGGGGAGATTAAAACTCCCCTTTTTTTATAGTGGTAAACTATTGAATACTTGTAATGGTGTAATTGATTTTTGACAGATATGTTGTCTTTCAGTTCCCTTATAAACAGGGCACCAATCCCAATCTCCTGCATCAAATGTTAGTACAGGGTCATTCCAACATTTAATACAAATATTGTTAGAAACTCTTATCATATTATATGTAAATTCATGATTATCGTCACTAAATCCAGCAATCATAACTGTTTTTTTACCTAAAGCCCAATTCATCCAAGATAAACCCGAACTTAAACCAACAAAAAACTCAGCATGAAATAAAATATTCATAATTTCAGACCAATCATTAGTATGAATATGTTTAACTCCCTCAATATTATATTTATTTAATGATAAGATTATAATTTCATATCCTAATTCTTTTACCATTTTTGAAAGTTGGACCCAATAATCAAAAACCCATTCTTTACAACCAGCGGTTGATTGAGGACCAAATACTACGTATTTATTTTTTATAGGTTTTGAAGTTGGTGTGAAATTTAAACTATAATTGATTTCTTTATAATTCAAACCTAGGATATCTGTTGCAGTTTTTTGTAGAGGAATTAGATTAATTTGAGTTGGGTAATTATCAAACTTTCTCCAAGTTTGATTATCATCTTTAAACCAACCTAATCTATAAACTACATCGCAATTAACTGATTCACCTGGTTTAATAAATGAAATATCTTTATAATCATTGGATCCTTTAAACCATTCATTATGGAATGTACTCAAAATAACCTTACATTTTTTCTGATTCATTAATTCAATTGCGTATGGAGCCCATGCTAATGTATCGCCAATTGCTTTTGTCTCAAAAGAAATTAAAACAGTTTTATTTTCTAATGTAAATCTATCTACAACCTCTCCGTTAACTTTAATAACCCAAGGGATATGATATTTTTTGGAACTTACTGTCCACATATTATTTTTAATTGTGTCCGAAAATATTATTGTATTGTTATCACCATTAATAAATTCAACAAAATATTCTTTTGGGTCATCACCTAAAATTTCAACTTTTGGGCCATTAAGATAACTAACAATAATTTTATTTTCTTTTATTGGTTTATCTAACCAAGGTTTTCTTTCCAAAAAATCATTAATAGTATCAATACCTATTTTAGCAATTTTTTCCCAACTGAAGTCTTCTCTAATTTGTTCTGATTCTACTAATGCAAATGCTTTATACTTTTTATAATCTCCGTAAACATCCATCATCTTTTCACCTAAGTCATTAAAATCAGGTTCATAGTAATTTCCAACATTATCATTGAAGTGATTATATGTGCTTGCAGTTACAGGTAATTCGTGTGATATTCTAACAGGTATACCATTACCTTCCGCAAATTCTAACTGACCAGAACAATCTGAATAAATGGAAGGAGTACCACAAGCCATCGCTTCAATAAGAGGTAAGTTCCAACCTTCTGATCTTGCGCAAGATACAAATACACTACAAGACTTTAATAGTCTAATATATTCTTCTCTTGGAGGGAAATGAAGTATTTTAATTCTATCATCCTCTAACCCATAATGTTTTAATCTTTCTTCAGTTGAGTTTAATCCGTCGTTTGAGAACGGGTTATCAACAGAAACAATTAATTCAACAGGTTCGTTTTTATCGAATGTCTTTATAAAGGTTTCAATAATTTCTTTAACTGATTTTCTATAATCCCACCTTCCGGCTAAAAAGAATGTAAATTTATCTTTTGTTAAAGGGTGAGTTGCTGTGTTATCAGGATAGAATGTATGAATATCAACACCTTCGGGTACCACCTTAATTTTATTTGGGTCATAACCTTGTGCGATGGTACAATCTCTCTGCCATTTAGATGGAACCCACATTTCATCAAATTCTTTTAATTTATTGAAATAGTGTTGTGGTTGTAATGTTGATTCCCATACGTTGTATGCGATTTTAGGGCCAATGTAATTATCGTAAAATATATGATGATTTGTCTCACATAATACGATGTTTAAATCGGGGGTAAATTCCTTTGATTTGTTTGGGTAAAGAGGGTGGTCAGTTCTTGTTTTATCTGAATTCCAAAGAATTTGTTTGTGTAATATTTTTTTATCTATTTCGTTAATGTAATGTTCATTGTCGTGAGCGTTTTCGTTATAACCCTTCCATGATTTACCAACCGTAAAGTTTCTTACTTTAATATCTGCGTGTTTAACTAAATGTCTGAAAAAATCTCTTGTATGTTGGTTATACCCTGTATCTCCAACATAAGAACCGTGAGCATAAATTTTTGGTTTAATCATTTGTTTTAATTATTTGTTTAAAATATAAGAAATATTGTTTATAATTCAATTAGAAAAAAACAATTTAAAATATGCATCATTCAGCTTACTTAAATGCGGAAAAATTCTATCACAAATACTGTGAAGATAATATTGAAAATAAAAAAATACTTGATGTCGGTTCATATGATGTGAATGGAACAATGAAGCCAATTTTCCAAAAAGGTAAATATGTTGGATTGGATATGGAGGAAGGACCGAATGTGGACATTGTTGGAGTTTCTCATAAAATACCATTTGAAAAAGATGAGTTCGATATTGTAATTTCATCATCTTGTTTTGAACACGACGACATGTTTTGGATTTCATTTCAAGAAATGTGTAGAGTGTTAAAGCCTGGAGGTTACATGTATGTTCAAGCACCGTCAAACGGTCCATATCACGGATGGCCTGGTGATAACTGGAGATTTTATATTGATAGTTGGAAAGCCCTTGAAAAGTGGGGAAAAAAACTTGGGTATGATATGGAACTTATTGACCACTATATTGATGAAACAACACCAGCTCCTGCTTCAGAAGGATCAAGATTTTGGAATGATTCAATTGGGATTTACAGAAAAAAACCGATTGAACATAAAAAGGTTGCGTTAATCAGTTCATTTTGTGATAACCAAAAAAAGATAGATGTTCTCGAAAAGAACATTAAAATAATTAAAAGTCATAATTTAGATGTTATTGTTATATCACCATTCAATTTACCCGAATATCTGACAAAACAATGTGATTACTTTTTAATTACAAAAGACAATCCAATTTTAGATTGGCCAACAAGGTCAATGTTTTTTTGGAGAGAGTTGAATGTTAATGAAACCAAATATGCGATGGCAAAAACATGTCCCGACTACGGATTAGCGGGACTAACACAAATTAAACAACTTAGTCAAATTGCGTTAGGGTTAGATTATAATCAATTTTATCATATGATATATGATATTAAAATTGATGAAAATGTAATTGAAGGATTTTATTCAAATAGAACTAATAATGTTTATCCATCTAAAAGAAATGATGATATTTGGGCTGTCGGATTACATTATTTAATTTTCAACAGAGAAAATTTAAAAAATTTTATATCTCACATTAACTTGGAAACCTACTTGAGTGTTAAAAATGGGGACGCTTTTTTGGTACTATATTCATTACGAGATAAATTAAATTATGTGATTGAATCAACACCTATTGAAGACGAGATTTATTATTACGATAATTTTGATTTCTTTAATTGTTCTCCAATTGAAGGAATTAAATTCTTTATAGAAAATGATGATGAAAAATTAAACTCAGTTAGAATTTTATTTTATGAAGTTGTTGGTGAAAAAGAGATAAAACTTAAAATTGATGAAACAGAAACAATACACACTATTAATAGTTCTTATCTAATTGATTTAGGATTTAATAAATTAAATCTACAACCTGTAACTATTGAAGTAGATAATATTAACTACGATATTACTGAAATAATTAAAAAAATTAAACACAGTTGTTTAAACATAAGTTAAAATGATTGAGAACATAAATTTGTGGCACGCTGACAGAGGAAGTTATTTTGATAGAAACGTTAACATAATTTCTTGGAGCAATGATTATCACATACACGTTGGAAAATACTGTTCTATTGGTAGAGATTGTAATTTCTTTTTACATGCTAATCACAGACCTGACTGGATAACAACATCATCTCAACTATTAGGACCAGTTACTCCTGAAATTGCTGACATGCATATGAAAATGGGACATCCATCTTGTAAAGGTGACATTATTATTGGAAATGATGTTTGGATTGGAGCTAAGTCAACAATAATGTCTGGAGTTAAAATTGGTGACGGATCCATTGTTGCTGCGGGTGCATTAGTAACCAAAGATGTTGAACCCTATTCAATAGTTGGAGGTAATCCCTCTAAACTATTAAAATATAGATTTTCAGAAAAACAAATTGAATCCTTATTGAAAATCTCTTGGTGGAATTGGACAGAAGATAGAATTAAAACAGAAGCCATGGAAATGTGGTCAGATAATATAGATGAGTTCATAGATAAACACTTATGATTAATATAATTTATAATAATAATATTAGAATTGAAACTAATAATTTAATTGGTGTATTCAAATCAGAACAATTGCCAATTAACTTTCAGATTAAAAATGTGGTATCCAAAAAAGTTATTTGGCAAACAAATTTGAATAGCTATATGTGGGCAGAATTTCCAAATTCTGAAATGAATGATGTTGTTGTTAATGATGCGCAAGGTAATTTTATTTATCAATACAGATGGAATGTGCATCAACACGGATCAATATTTTATAGATCTTTATGGTTATATTGTAAGTCTTTAATTAATAAAGGAATTAAACCTAAAGGACTTGTTATTGGTACACATGATGGAGAATTTGGAGAATGGGTGCCGTTAGTCAGAAATTTTATGTCTGATATGGTTTTAGTTGAAGGTAGTGAAAAACAATTTAATGTATTAAAGAATAATTATGAAGGTAAACAAGGTCTTACACTTTTACATAAATTAGTAACAATTGATGGATCTGAAGTTGAGTTTTTTGAAGGAGGTGCGGGGTATACAAATTCAGTAGTTAAAAGAGTTATTGAACATTGGGAAACAGAAGAAATTCATTCAACAAAGAGAAGTTCTATTGCAATTAATGATTTAATATTTAATCATTTTTCCGCATACAATAAAAAATTGGATTGGTTACATTTAGACGTTGAAGGTCTTGATGCTAAATTACTATTGGCAATAGATTCAGATAAATTACCTGATTTTGTAATTTACGAGGATTTTAATTTAATGGAAGATGAAAAAACTCAACTTATAAATCTTCTTAAATCCAAAGGGTATCAATTAAATTCCGAAGGTGGTATTGGTATGGCAAGGAAATAATTATTTCTTTTTATCTTCTTTAGATTGATAAAACTGCAACAATTTTAAAGAATCTTTATAATGCTTTTCAAGCTTATCTAATTCTTCTAATGGTAAATTTGTTTCAGACGCAGCATTATATTGGTCCTCAGCTTCCTGTATAATTTTCTTTATCGTTTTGATAAGTTTCATATATCATAAATATCGGTATAACCTGTCTTTATTTAAGTTTTCATAAAACTATATTTAATTTGTATAAAAACAGGTATTCCTGTTATTTATAGTGTAAGATAAAACTATGGCGGCAAATTTTTTTAAATTTTCAGGAACAAGTTGTAATGACTCATTAGTATATGAATTGTATGTTAATACTTTTGTTGAATCAGGACTAATTGTTATTGGTGGAGTGTATAGTGGACAGACAGGAAATTATTATACTGTAATATCTTCACCTGTAAATACAGGTGGTTATCCTAGTACTGAAATTTATGTTAATCCAAATACTAATTATGTATCTTGCCCTAATTGTCTTGGATATTTTAATCTTACTAACTGTTCATATGATATGGACTTTAGTAATATGCAAATTGATGGGTATTCAGTTGTAGTTACATCTGTTGATAATTTCCCATCTTATCCAAGTGGAAGTTCATTTATTAGTGGTCATACAAATACATCTGTTATAGTTCCTGGAAGTTATACTGTTTATTTTCCTACTGTTACAAGTACCGCGTCAGTTTCTGAAGATATAGTTTGTATAAATAGTACTGGAGGTACTCAAACTATTACAATACCTGCTTTTGGTTATAATTCTTCTATTACATTTTACAATGTTTATATTGATTGTATTACACCTATTCAGATAATAGCGGGATATCCTTGTACAACCACTCCAACCCAAACTCCAACACCAACCCAAACTCCAACACCAACATCTATAAGTTATCAACTTAATGTTTTTTCAGGTTTAACTAATGACGACGCTTGTCAAGAATTATATCCAGCCACAGTATATTCTTTATATTCTTCATTAACTAATGCTTTATCGTATGCTGGTATTCTTTATCAAGATAACGCATTAACAGTTGTTGTTAACCCAAGTGATATATTTGCTGATGGTACGGGGTATTGTTTCTTACTTGATAGTGCATCTGCAGTAAATGATAATCCATTATGTTCTGTGGGGCCTAATACACCAACGCCAACTCAAACTCCAACCAATACTCCAACTAATACTGTAACACAAACTCAAACTCCAACACCTTCAGTTACTATAGGATTAACACCAACACCCACACCTGACCCAACTCCTGACCCAACTCCTGACCCCACACCTGACCCAACTTCAACACAAACTTCAACACAAACTCCAACACAAACTCCAACACAAACTCCAACACCAACAGAAACACCCAACCCCACACCTGACCCCACACCTGACCCCACACCTGACCCCACACCTGACCCCACACCAACTCCAACACCTTCAGTTACTATAGGATTAACATCAACACAAACTCAAACACCAACAGAAACACCAACAGAAACACCAACAGAAACACCTGACCCAACTTCAACACAAACTCCAACACCTTCAGTTACTATAGGATTAACACCAACACAAACTCAAACTCAAACAGAAACACCAACAGAAACACCAACAGAAACACCTGACCCGACACCTGACCCAACACCTGACCCAACACCTGACCCAACTCCAACACCTTCAGTTAGTATAGGATTAACACCAACACAAACTCAAACTCCAACAAAAACACCAACAAAAACACCAACTAATACGCCAACAAAAACACCAACAAAAACACCAACAAAAACACCAACTAATACGCCAACAAATACTGCGACACAAACTCAAACTTCAACTAATACACCAACAAAAACACCAACTAATACGCCAACAAATACTAACACACCATCAATAACACCATCAATAACACCAACACAAACTCAAACTCCATCAATAACACCAACACAAACTCAAACTCCATCAATAACACCAACACAAACAGCTGGACTGACAGTTCAATTTCAAGATTGCAGTAATGGAGATAAATTTAGATTTCATAATGGATCTCTCCCTACAATAATAGGAGATACCTATAGTATTACGGGTGGTAATGATTTCGTTGGATGTGCAACAATTATTGTAAACACTACAGAAGGTTTATTGTATGATGGTACTGGAGTTACTTTTACAATGACAACAGGATGTGGAGATCCAGTATGTCCAAGAACAAGTATATATCCCGCATTGTTATCACAATGTTCTACTGGTGAAGTGGTTTATTTTAATGTTGATAGTGATACAGCCTTTGTTGGTGCTGTTTATCTTGTTAGTGGTCATTGTTATTCATTTATTGAGTTTTCAGGACCTGGAGGTGAATATGTTTCAGGACCATCATATAGTAGATGTATTGACTGTATTCCTATTCCTGTTACACCAACACTTTACCCATCACCAACTCCAACACCAACAGTTTCATTAACACCATCCGCATGTACTACAACTTATTGTTTTAACACAAATGACGCCTCATTATCAGGATATAGTGGAAATTATGTATATACAGGTTCGTATAATGGAAGATCAACTTTTTCAGGGGATGGAACATCAACAGCATATATCTATTATAACAATACCGCTTGGTGTTTAAGCACCTCTGTTGGTGGTTCTTGTTTATTACAAGGAGCATCTCCATGTTATTATAATTGTCCCGATTTTTCATCAAATGTGTTTTATTCTGGACCATGTGTAACACCAACGCCAACACCAGTTAATTGTTATATTTTTGATTTTAATGCTTATTTTGATTGTGATTGGGAACCTGTCCCTACCCCAACTCCAAGTGTTGCTTGTGATGATGTTAATTTTGATATTTCAAGTGTTGGAGTAACTCCAACTCCAACTCCTTCTCAAAATTGTTCTGGTAAATCAGTTAGTTTTAGTTTAAGTGGTTATACGACTCAACCAACGCCAACTCCAAGTAATACTCCAACAGTAACAATTACAAGAACTGTGGATGTAGCTGGTTCTGCAACTTATGTGATATTAGACCAAACATTTAGTTGTACATCTGCTAAAGTATTGATTGATTGTTCAACAGGTGATGAAGTTTATATATGTGGATCATTATCATTAAGTGGGACACAGGCAACAATTGGAACAATTTTATTGGTTGATTTGGATGATAATACAAGAAGATGTGTTATTTATGATAGAGATGATTCAAATATTTCATCTAATGTTAATGTTAATGCTGTACTAGGATTATATAATGATTGTTCATTCTGTAATGTGGTTCCATCACCAACACCTACCACAACTCAAACACCAACACCTACGACTACAATTACGGAAAGTGCAACTCCAATACAGACTTTAACTCAAACGCCAACACAGACCAATACACCAACAGCATCACTTACACCTTCATTAAGTGCTACTTTTGGAACAACTCCACCTGTAACACCAACATCAACATCAACTCCAACAAAAACTCCAACACCGACACCATCAATTACGGCATCAAATACTCCAACTCAATCTATGACACCAACACCATCAGCAACACCAAATTATGTTTATGTATATGAGAGTTGTTCACCAATTTCTGTGAGTAGTTTATCAAATACACAAATAATTCAAACTGAACGAGTTTCATTTACTAATGTTGCTGGTATAATCTTTAAAGATAATTCAGGAAATTGTTGGACATATCAAGGTAGATTTGAATCCGATTATATTGCACCTCAAACTGTTATTTCGGTAACATACCAAGGTAATTATTTTATTGGAGTATCTTCAATAGTTTATCAAACCTGTCAAGATTGTATAACAGTAACATCAAGTGTTACATCGGTTATTGGTTATATGGAGCCTTGTATAGGTGGTACCATTGATGACCATATGGGAGCGTATGTGAATCTTAATACACCGGTAAATGTGAATACTCGATTTAGTGTGACGGTATATTTCCAAAATGGAAATTCAGGTATTTCCTGTCAATCAACTTTATCAAATAATAGTTCAACTTCATTTGACATATTTATTGTTGCCGGACAATCATTTGGGACAACTATTGCTTGTGAAAATGGGCAATATTTCCAACAAGGGGCAACAATATGTGGAGCATGCATAAATTCATGTGATAATCCTTTAGTGAGTTTAGGGTCATTTTCATGTTAAAAATTAATTAAAAATGGCAGTACAAGTTACAATAGACGGGATAACAGGAACTTCACCTTACGACATTTATATATGTCAATCAGGTGGAACTGGTTGTTTTTATATTACAACAACATCAACAATACCATATGTTTTTGATATTCCAGCTCCAAATGATACGTCTTTATCATATATGTTGAAAATAAAAGATGGTCAAGGATGTACTTTTAATTCCATAGCAAACGTAATATCATGAGTCAAGAAGTTACAATTACATCAGTTACCGCAAATACTCCTGTTGAGATTTATTATTGTGACTCAACAAGTGGGTCTTGCGTTTATGTGCAAACTGTATCAACTTTCCCATATACGTTTAATGTTCCAGATCCATATGATTTAATAGATTTTGTTATAAAAATTGTTGATACAAAAGGATGTATTGACGGGAATGTAGTGTATATTACACCAACAGCTACTCCATCACAAACTCCAACACAAACAATAACACCAACAGTAACACGAACGCCAACAAATACACCATCATATACACCAACAACAACCGCAACAATAACAGTAACATCAACCGTTAGTTCAACTATTACACCAAGTCCAACAACAACACCTGTCTTATCATATCATCTTAAAGGACAAAACACATATACAACATCAGGAGATTGTTGTGGTGATATATTAACATCAACAAATTATTACACATATATTAATGAATCGAATTCAATCCCTGTTGTAGGCGTCAAAGTTTACACAACTCAAGTTAATGGGGTACTTTATAATCCATATAACGGAGGAAATAGGTTTTTGTTATTGAGTTGGGGGATAAGTAATTATGCTGTCAGGATAGATAATTTAGGTAATATTATTGATTATGTATTCTGTTCATTTAATGTAACACCAACGCAAACTCCAACAAACACTGAAACGCCAACACAAACTCCTACAAATACTGAAACACCAACGCAAACTCCAAGAAACACTGAAACGCCAACACAAACTCCTACAAATACCGAAACACCAACTCAAACTCCGACAAATACCGAAACACCAACAAATACACCGTCAGAAACACCAACTAATACTCCGACAGAAACACCAACAAATACACCGTCAGAAACACCAACTAATACTCCGACAAATACTGAAACACCAACTAATACTCCGACAAATACTGAAACACCAACAAATACACCGTCAGAAACTCCAACTAATACGCCATCAGAGACACCAACCAATACACCTTCAGAGACTTCAACACAAACTCCGACAAATACTGAAACACCAACTCAAACTCCGACAAATACCGAAACACCAACTCAAACTCCGACAAATACCGAAACACCAACAAATACTGAAACACCAACTCAAACACAAACATCAACTCCAAGTCAAACACAAACTCAAACCAATACACCAACAAATACTGAAACACCAACTCAAACAATGACTCCAACTCCAAGTCAAACTCCACCAATTCCTTTAATCAGATATTTTGTTGATTGTTGCGAATCTAGAAATAATCAAATATTCTTATTGGAAAATATTCCTGGATATCAAATTATTAATGAAGGCACTGTTTATTATATTGATTCGGTTGGATTTAATGGATGTGCGACTTGCGTTTCATTCTCAGGAGGCAGTTATGATAGATATACATATTCATCTGTATTAACTGCTCAAACAGATTGTTTAAGTTGCGTTGTTATATGTCCAACACCAACTCCGACTCAAACTCCAACCCAAACTCAAACTCCTACAAATACCACAACACAAACATCAACACAAACTCCAACAAATACTGAAACGCCAACTAATACGACAACACCAACTAATACACCAACTACCACGGCAACACAAACGTCAACTAGTACTGTAACTCAAACTCCGAGTGAGACTGTAACTCAAACTCCAACAAACAGCGAAACTCCAACTCCAACTAATACTGTAACACAAACTCCAACTAATACTGTAACACAAACTCCTACAAATAGCGAAACTCCAACAAACACTGCAACTCAAACTCCAACTAATACTGTAACACAAACTCCTACGAATAGTGAAACACCAACAAATACTCCAACTAATACGCCAACAAACACTGCAACTCAAACTCCAACTCAAACTCCAACAAATAGCGAAACTCCAACTAATACTGTAACACAAACTCCAACTAATACTGTAACACAAACTCCTACGAATAGTGAAACTCCAACTAATACGCCAACAAATACTGCAACTCAAACTCCAACTAATACTGTAACACAAACGTCTACAAACACCGCAACACCAACTAATACTCCAACGGTAACACCAACAAATACTCCTACTAATACTACAACACCAACAAATACTCCGACTAATACCGCAACTCAAACTCCTACTAATACTACAACACCAACAAATACTCCGACTAATACCGTAACACAAACTCCTACACAAACAGTAACAATTGGATTAACACCGACAGCAACAAATACTCCAACGGTAACACAAACAAATACTCAAACAAATACTCAAACTCCATCGATAACACCAACAAAGACTCAAACTCCAACGGTAACACCTTCTCCAACTCCTGGTCTTATTGTAAGTTCTGGACTACAATTATATTATGATGCATCTAATCCTCTAAGTTATTCTGGTGCAGGTACGACCGTTTATGACTTAAGTCCATATGGTAGAACAGGTACATTACAAGGAACTGCTGGAGGATATAGTACTATAAATGGTGGTACATGGACTTTTAACGGAACTAATCAATTTATAAGTACACTCTACACACCACCTAGTGTATGGAGTATCCAAATGGCGATTAATAATACTTATAGCTACAGTGCAGATTGGAATAGAGGTATATTTTCTAGTTACGCTCAAAGTACCTACTACGGTATTTATGTGGGTACTCAATATTATAATGGTAGCGGTAATGGAATGCATATGTGGACAGATAATAATACATTCTATTCTATAGGAACAACTAGTAGTTTTGCTATTAACACATGGTATATTTTTACAATGGTTAGTAATGGAAGTAATGTAAGTATTTACTTAAATGGAAATACAACTCCAATATCAACAATAGCTACAACAACCGCAAACGCAGGAACTTTATCTATTGGTCAATCTAGATTTGATGCTAACTACTGGATTGGAAACATAGCAAATACATTAGTTTATAATAAAGCATTAACTACTGCAGAGATTACTCAAAACTATAATGCTTTGGCGTCAAGATTCAATTTACTTCCAACTCCTACACCAACACCAACACCAACTAACACTCCTACATCATCAATAACTCCAAGTAATACACCAACAAAAACGCAAACTCCAACTAATACCACAACTCCAACTAATACCTCAACTTCAACACAAACACCAACGGCAACACCAACTAATACTCAAACTATTACACCAACAGTAACTTCAACTAATACTCAAACTCCTACACCATCAGTAACAATTGGATTAACACCGACTGCAACTCAATCTCCAACGAATACTGCGACAAAAACTCAAACTCCGACTAACACCGCAACACAAACTCCAACAGTAACTAAAACACAAACTCAAACAGTAACTCAAACAGTAACTCCAACCTCAGGAGCTACTATAAGTAGTGGAAGTACTGCATACTATGATGCAGGAAATATTATTAGTTATTCTGGTTCTGGTTCAACTTGGAAAGATTTGAGTGGGAATAATAATAATATTACATTAGTTGGATCGTATTCATATAATGCGAGTGGCTATATTACTTTCCCTGGA
>Ga0114962_10001623_pt1 | contig 19259 bp, 17 predicted proteins | sample C_130820_MF_Meta_FD_87017 | JGI IMG/M metagenome (GOLD analysis project Ga0114962, IMG submission 87017) | Freshwater microbial communities from Lake Croche, Canada to study carbon cycling - C_130820_MF_MetaG | ecosystem: Environmental > Aquatic > Freshwater > Lake | place: Lake Croche, Canada... | reverse complement strand
AGAAAGCCATGTAAGGATTGTTTAAAAAAATATCAAAATTCCTATAATAAGAAATATTATGTTGAAAACAAAGAAAAAATAATTGAACAGGTAAAAGAATATTCAAAAAATAATGATAAAAAGTTTTATATGAAAGAATATTACCATAAAAACAAAGAAAAAAACAAACAGTATAGAGAATTAAACAAAGATAGATATAGAGAATTGAGAAAAAAATACCGAGAAAGTAAAAAGTCAGATCCTCTATATCAAATATCATTAAGAGTCAGAAAATTGATAAGTAAAGTTATTAAAAGAAATGGGTATTCAAAAAAATCAAAAACTCAAGAAATATTAGGCATTGATTTTGATGGATTCAAATTATATATTGAAAATCTATTTACAGATGGAATGAATTGGGAAAACTTTGGAAAGTGGCATTTAGATCACAAAATACCAATCAGTTGGGGAGAAAATGAAGATGATATAATCAAACTAAATCACTACACAAATCTTCAGCCACTATGGGCTGAAGATAACCTATCCAAAGGAAACAAATACAGTAGTTAGATTTCAATAGATTTAATCTCATTGATTAGTGCGTTTTTATCAGTTTTTAACAACTTGATAACATCAAAAACTTTATCAGAAAATCCAGCTAAACAATATACTTGAGACTCTGGTAATTGAAGAGTTGAGTACCCAGCCAAATCCCAAGAAAAAACATGAGGATTGCAATCATAATCCTTTTTATATTTAAAAAATTCTTTTGTAGGAGTTGTATAACCAATCCAAGATTGAAAATCAGATAATAGTATAATATTATCATATGCCTTATTAGCTTTTTGAAAAACAGATCTCACATTTGTACCACCACCAGCATATCTAAAAGATCCTCTGATTGTCATTACAGAATCCAACGGATTGTAAGACTTGTACTGAGCATCGTTAGAGAACGTCATAACGTCGCAGTTGTTGACTTTCGCCAATATTGCGCCGAACAAGCTCGCGATTTCGGATGGTTTGCCGGACATAGATCCAGAAACGTCCATCACGACAAGTGTCTCACCGTCAAACTTAGGAACGTTCACCAAAGAAACTTCAAGTGCTTGATTGATAGCAACCAATACGTCTCTTACAGCTCGGTCAGAACCTAGCTTAGAGATTTCTTCATAAGCCGTAGCAAATCTGAAAGGAAGTACACGACTTCTTTTGATTAAGTTTTCATCAACTAACAACTCACAAGCGGCGGTTACTGCATCTGGTGCTTGAGCAATAATATTGCGAAGGTTTCTCAAAAGTGCGAAGTACCCAATTCTTCTTGTAGAGATTAACTCTCCCCAAGCATCAGACTTCAACTTAGATAAGTCTTCTTCATTCTCAGCAGTTTGACCAGCAGCAGAAAGTTTTGCTTCCCAAGTGTCAGTGTTTTTCAACTTATCGTTGATTAACAAGTTAAGTGCCTCTCTGTTTCTATCTGTTGGGATAGGGTGTACGATGTTCACGACATCAACAAGCTTAACTTCTTTGTTGCTCATTTTGTATTTTGAAATCTGATAATCGTCGAACTTGTTGAACGCAGTAGCAAACCCCTTTTTCAAAGCGTTAGGAAACTTTGGCTTAGACTTATCAGTATTATTAGCCAAGTAATAAGATAAGATTTCAGTCATGTCGTCTGGACGAACAACTACTTTGTCATAGAAGTTCTTACCCCAATCAAAACCTGTAAGTTGAGACGTAAGCTCACCTGCAAGACCATGAGTGATTGATCTCATACCAAATTTATCTCTGGCATAGATTGCAGCTTTAGCCACGAACTCTTTATCCTTGATCTTTTCAGACAAAGTTTTAAGATCCTTCAAAGTAGTCGAACCACTTTTGTAGAATTGGTCGTTTACAAATGAAGTCAATAACATTGATACCAATGCTAGTTCGTTAGATTGTGCATATGCTTGACCACCTGCCAAGTTTTCAGTTAAAGTCTTAGACTTTGTTACGGTTGTGTTGAATTTACTCATAATATATAAAATTTTTTTAAGTTCAAAAAAAACCAGAATAGTACATTTCTGTAGTATTCTGGTCATTAGTAGTTTAGCAAACAAGAAAGGTTAGCCTAAGGCGTTACAAAGAATTCTCCCGAAACTCTGCCTGCAGTTGTCGTGTCCGTCCCACGAGCTTTTTTATTTAAAGGAAGTAAACTTTTTCCTTGACTTGTCTCTTAAAAAGAGAACTTCAGTGGTCAACTGGACTTTTTCACTTTAATCAAGAATGTCTCTTTCGAGCTTCGTTTCTTGATTCAGTAGCTTCGCTGTCGCTAGGCACTTTCGATCTGTATAATTTAGTTTCGAAGTAACTTAAACTATTGCTATGTTTGCTATAATAAATGACCGAGAAAAGCGATAAAGAGTGTTTTTTTAGAATCCATTTCGAAGTAACTCTTTTGTCTAACTACGGCTTTAATATTGTTTATGTTTTATTGCGTTTTTTTAAAAAGTTTTGATTTAGTTAAAAATATTTATTTGTTTGATTTTGTCTTACAAAGATATGTTTTATATTTCAATCTACCAAAAAGTTTAATTATTATTTTTTAAATTTTGATTTATACTCATTTAATCTTTCTACCGATTCTTTCTTCGTATCCTCATTTGCCAAACTTCCATAAATAGATTGAAAACTTCCGTTTTGAATTATGATGGCATATCCATTGGAGTCCAATGTGAATGGTTTTTTGAGCGTATTCATTTTATTGAAAGGACCTTTTGTCGCGTCCGGATTAAACCAATTAGGCAATACATAATCGGATAAACCTACTTTATCAGTACCCACCGTGGTCAATAAAACATTACTTTCCACAGGATCGCACAATTCACCAGCCCAAAAAGTCATATTGTTATCATTATACCATTTATTTGCGGTAGGATTTCCTATCATCTCCATAACTTCGTGACAAATACATTGCGCGATAGTAGGTGTTTTAGAGTCTTTATATAGAACAACACCACCATTATCAATTATAGTTTTTGCGAATACTTTACCATAAGCGGAACCGTTTGATTCAAAATGGTATCCTAACGCGCCATCCTGATCGGTATTGTTCATTATAACAATTGAGTTAGGCAGTATTCCCTTCTTGGCATCATATATATTAAACAACAATTGAGATACGGTTATGTTCCATTCGGAAGACAACGTGGTTAAATAAGGATTGATCGCCTTAACTATAGTAGCCAATTGATTGTTCGATACGCAATTACTTAAATTGTAAATGTTTATGTTTGTCATTATCTTTGCTTTAATTTTGTTTAGTATATATCGGCCTAAAAAATGTCGTTTTTACTAATGTGGATTTTTTATAGACAAAAAAAGGAGAAAGTTTTTCTCCTTAAATATTTTATTTTAATTTTTATTCAAATTCAAAGTACTTTAGTATAGAATCTAAAAGAGGATTATCATATTGACTATCAATATAAGCCATTTCAATTAAGTCTTTTCTTATATCATCAACACTATCAAAAAGTTTAATCAGTGCAGGTGAAGCATTACCAGAATATTCATTATCTAACGATGCACCTGTTTTTGATTTAAATTCTTCCTTAGGCACCACATGCCATGCATTCATCACTCGGATTGTCAAGGGAACAGCTAATTTCCGCCATTTGTTCCTCGACAGTTTTCTTAGACTCTTCTTGAACCGTGAACTTAACAGCATCGCTCGCAGATTTGTTTCTTAGATAGTAGATACCAGTCTTCAAACTATATCTCTTGTCTCTGTAGCATTTTGGATTGCCTTCCTTGTCGTAGATTACTTCGATGTTTTCTCCCTGTGGGACAATAACAGTTCCGTTCTCACCAGTCATCAAGTTTCTTCTTCCCCAGCCATAGAAATGCATAGCAGTCAATTTAGCGAAGTTTGGAGAATCCATAAAGATGTTCATAGATTGTGTTTGATCGATGAAAGCACCTCTTTCTGCAGCCATATCAATAACGTCTCTTTGTTTAATCTCATAAACAGTTTTGAATATTTCTTTCAAGTTTGTTGGAACTTCAGGAACATTCTGAACAGATCCATTTTCAGTAATGATTTTCTTTCTTAATGCTTCATTCCACAATCCAAGTTTAACAAGTTCTTTCACTAAGTATTTGTTTACCATAATGAAAGTTCCAGAAAGAACACTTCTTGTGTACATATTTGATGTCTGTGCCTCACAAGATGCTTCGTTTCCTAAGATAGATGCAGTTGATGCAGTCGGCATGATACAAGTCGTTAGAGAGTTTCTAACTCCGTGTTTCTTAACTTCTTCTCTAAGTTTTTCCCAATCCCATCTTTTACCTGGTTTAGCACCCCATAAGTCGAACTGAAATTGTCCTTTAGAGATTGGAGATCCTTCGTAACTAGCATAAGCACCTTGTTCTTTAGCTAAGTCACAAGAAGCTTTGATAGACGCGTAATAGATAGTCTCAAAGATGTCTTTGTTTATCTGTTTTGCTTCTTCTGATTCATAAGACAATCCCATTGTAAAGAAAACATCTGCAAGTCCTTGAACCCCTAAACCAACTGGCCGATGACATAAGTTTGAAAACTTGGCACCTCTTGATGGATAATAATTCGTATCGATAACGTTGTTAAGGTTTATAATAGCATCATATGCAATTTCATAAAGTTTGTTATAGTTATAAGTTTTGTTTTTATTTATGAACTTAGGAAGAGCAATAGATGCCAAATTACATACCGCAGTTTCGTTCACAGATTCTTCACCATAGAACTCACCAAGTCCTAATCTTTCTAACAATTCTTTGTTTTCTAAAATGGCCTTTTGAGTCTTTGTAATTCCGGTACTTTCCACAATTTCCGCACAATTATGTACTAATATATTATTAGCATAAAAGTTATGATTTTTATTCACCGTAATATCATAAACCGGTCTATTTTTTACTTTTTCTATTTTAATCATAATGTTCTTTATTTTTTTTTATGAAAATTGATTTTTATTTTTCTTAAATGTCCTTAGATATTCTCTAATTTCATTTTCTTTATTTTTAAATTTGGTTTCCCAATCATACTTATAGATTATATAATAACCTTTTGTTGTATGATATGGATATTTCTCTTCTTTGGCGTTTGTACTCGCTGTTTTTGAGACCGCCCTTTTTGTGCTATCGATATAATCACTTATATCAAAACAATAATCAAATTCTTTAACTAAATTAAAATCTTTATCAAATAGTAAAGCTTTCTTAGCTCTAGAATTACTGGCACCGGTTCTTTGTTTAGAAAGTAATTCTTTTGTAGATATAGATGCAGTTCGACCCATATTCCAATGTTCACCTCTTAATTTGGCCTTATGTGATGGATATTCTTCTATTGGCAAACCATACATATTATTATTAGAACCAGTTGCGTTTTTTCTATGTATTTCTCTTATTTCTTCTTTTCTTGGATTATTAGTAAACGTATCACCACCATCACCACCTTTAGCAATATTTACAAGAGGACCACTACTATCATATCTATTACCTACTTTAGAAATCATGTAAATTTCCATTTCTTTAGCTTCTGTAAAAGTTAAGTCATCTTTAAATAATAAAATAATTGGTTCGTCACCGTTTTTAATTATTTTATTGATAATATTCATTTTATAAGAGTTGTTGGTTAAATCTTTATTCATTTTTGCAAAATGAAGATGTCTTGACTTTCTATCATAAAAAGCTTTTTTATTTGAATATCCAACATAAAATGGTAAGTATTCAAATTTTAAACCACTATCATACTCATATTTACCTGGTTTTGTTGGATCCAGGTAAACATAAATATAAAATATATTATCTGATTCAATTATAAACTCACTATAATTATACAAGTTCTTTTTCATTCAACAATAAAGTATCATTTTCTTCTAAATCGCGGGCTCTGACATATCCTCTATTTTGAGTCCAAACCTGGTGATCTTCGGTACATATTATGAAGCAACCATTTTCATCGGTAATTTTAATGGTCTCTGCATTTGTATTAGTCATACCTGAATTTTCAACAAGACACCATTCATCAACATTATTGTCTAAATCTCTAGAAAGAACTTCTATTTTTTCTCCATTTTTAAATAAAACATCAATTGTAACCATATCAAATTCTTTCTCAACACCATCAATTCTACATTTAACCAAAGTATCACCATCTAAACATAGATTTGAGGATCTGATGATTCCAATATTTGATTGGTTAGATTTCATGTTGATGGAATCTTTGTAAAGCAAGTAAGGAGTTCCTGTTTCGATTTGAGATTCAAGAATTTTGTTCCAAACATCTCTAGCTTTGACAATTTTTTTGTATTTACCTTCTGCTTCATACTTAGTATAAAGTGTTTTAAACTCTTCACCATAAGTTTCGTTAAGACCAGCACATTCGTGTGGACACATTAAAGCCCAATTTTCGTCAAGTTCGACTCTTTCCATAAACAAATCGTTCATCCACATTGCCAAGAATAAATCTCTAGCTCTAATTTCGTCTTTACCTTGGTTTTTTCTTAAATCTAAGAAGTCCATAATATCGCCATGCCAAGGTTCCATATAGATTGCAATAGATCCTTTTCTTTTACCACCACCTTGGTCAACCGCTCTTGCAGTTTCATTGAAGATTTTTAAGAAAGGAACGATTCCATTAGAAGTTCCATTTGTTCCTGCGATGTAAGTTCCTTTAGCTCTTACTTTGTTGAAAGAGATACCGATACCACCTGCATTTTTAGAAATCAAAGCAGCTTCTTTTAAAGTATCAAAGATACCTTCGATAGAATCTGATTCTGTATCTAAAAGGAAACAAGAAGACAATTGTGGTCTTGGAGTTCCAGGGTTGAATAATGTTGGAGTTGCGTGAGTGTAATATCCTTCTGATAACTCATTGTATGTTTTGAATGCTCTTTCTAAGTTATCTCCCCAGATTTGAAGAGCGGTTCTCATATACATATATTGAGGTCTTTCTGCAACTTTACCATTTATTTTTAGAAGATAAGATTTTTCCAATGTCTTATAACCAAAATAATCAAAGTTGTGATCTCTAGAGTGAACGATTGCAGAATCAATTTCATCTGCGTTTGCTTTTACTAAAGCGTTGAATTTTTCAGAAACGATTGGAGAATGTAATCTAGTATTAGGATCAACATAGTTATAAAGGTCTTCTACAGTTTCGGAAAAGCTTTTCTTTGTTTCTTTATGTAAAGAAGTGATTGCGATTCTTGCAGCAAGAACAGAATAATCAGGATGCTTTGTTGCAAGTGACGCAGCAGTTTCCATGGCCAATTGGTCCAATATAGAGGTTTTAACATCTGGTGTAATTCCTTCAATTACTTTTTGTGCGATTTCGAAAGGTACAATCCACTTTTGGTCTAAACCATAAGTTTGTTGAGTTATTCGATCCACAATCTTATCAAACTTCACTGGTTCTTTCTTGCCATTTCTTTTTGTTACTTTTATCATGCTCATATTTTAATTTTTGTTTTTTATATATTGGTTAAAAATTTGATTTAAAATTTCAAATGCTCGAAAAAAATTGATTTTTTATAGTGGTGAAAATTACTTTTATAAAAAGTCAATATTATTAAGTTTATTTAAATTGTTTTTAAATTTGTTATTGTTTAGTATTTTTGTTATATCACTTAGGTGAATATTATAGATATTTTCATAAGAATCTACTCTAAAAGTAGAGGTTTCATAATCAGTTTCTGTAACAACACCAGTTATTATCATAGGTTCTCCAAATTCATCTTCCCACTCAAATTCTATTTCTGTATCTTCATAGATATTTCTATTTTGAACTTCTTTCGAATTTGAAGTTTTTCCGATATGTTCTTGAAGTTCACTTATTATTTGATTTCTCCATTTATTGTCAAGAAGCTTGAACATATTGAATAGATTATCAGAAAAATAAACTGCAAGTTCATTAAAAAGCTCTATGTTTGTGAAACTTTCCGAATCCAAATGTTTCTTTAAAAGATTGAAATATTCATTAAAGTCTACTCGAGATGGTTTTCTTCGATTATTTAAAAAATTAAGTCCTGTATTTTCACTTAAAACAGAATAAACCTTTTCTTTGACTAATTTAGTTCTAACATAACTTTCATTATCGATAGACTCAAAGTAATAGTTTGAAGATTTGTCTACTTCGATAGATTCTTTATGATAAAGTGCGAAGCCATCCATATCATCTTCATCTAAAGGATCTTCTTTTTTACCTTTAAAGATAGAATCGTATTTAAGTGAGTGTTTTCCCTCAAGCTTATGTTTAGAAAGTACGATATCGTTTTCGGAATCTTCTTTCTTTTCTTCCTTATCAAGTAATTCTAAATCATCCTCATCAATTTCAATAAGAATGTCTATATCACCATCGTCGTCATCATCAAGACACATTCCTGATTTTTCATCATCCAAATCATCCGTATCCTCATCATCTGCATCTTCTTCAGATGAAGTTTCCGTCATCTCATCTAGATTGTCATCCAACTCTTCATCAAAGTCGTCATTTGCTTTCTTAGCCATATATTATAATGTTTTTTTTTATATAAAACAAATTTGTTTTTGTTTTTTTGAGTTTACTAAAAATAATCAAACATCAATAAATTGATCATTTTCTAATGTCAAGTATGTAGGGTTTAAATTTATTTTCATTTGTGATTTTGAGAAATCACCATCACGTTGTTTTAAAAGTTTAAATCTGAAAACATTTTGACGCTTCATTTCTTCAGTTCTTATGATAGCCCAAAAAGTATCTGCGGTTTCTGCAATAGCTTTTGATTCCGGAACAGATTCCAATGTTATATCAGAAGCATTCCAAGCATCTTTTGCTACCTGAACTCCCGTAATAACAGGACATTTATATTTAGCACCAACTGCTCTAAGACCTTCTGCCAAACTTTTACCCTTTGTATAAAGATTGTCAGCCATTGCACCCTTTACAGTTGCGACCAAAGTAATATAGTCGACTATTATCATGTCAATTTTTATATCCTTCTTCTCTTTTAGTTTCTGAATATAGTTATCAAAATCTTGAATGGTTGCGGTTCCTGCTGCCCAGAATTTTGTTATAATCTTACCGACTTTTTTCTCAAACAAATCATTTCCTCCTGCAGTTTTGGATAAGTTAGCAATTTTCTTTTTTATCATTTCAGAGTCTTTTGAGAGAGTATCATAGTCATTGATAGGAATATGAAGTCTCATCGCACCAAGTCTCTTCATAACCTTTCTTTCACTCATCTCGAGTGTTATATAAAGAACATTATGTCCCATATTTGCAGACTGAACAGCAAAGTTTTGCATCCATAATGACTTACCACCATTTGTTTGTGCCATGATTACATTTAGTGTAGAAATATCCCAACCACCACCAAGCATATGGTCAATAGTTTCATATCCACACTTTACTTTGAATCGTGAAGAATCCTGTACGTGGTGTTCAGCGTCGTCAAAGTCAGAACCCATGTCATCATCTTGAATAAAATTAGTGGAAGACATTTCTTCTACGATTCCTCTTATTCGATTGGCGGCTTCTATTGCCTTACCAAAGTCTGAAATAGAATCTAAGTTTCTCGTCTCATCTATGATGTCTACAGTACCGGTTTTAAGTCGATTTGCCAAAACCCATCCATTGAAGTTTGGTTCAATAAAGTTTTTTTCATCATATTCTTTTAAGTCTACTTGAAGTATCGATTTAAGAATCTCTTTGGTAATGAGACCTTCTTTATCTTCGATATTGACCATGTCGAGTATCTGTCTTGGAGTAGGCACTTTAGCGTCACCTTTGAGCATATATTCTCGTATGACGCCATATACGAATTGTATTTCAGAATTTCTGAAAAAATAGGACTTAACAATATCAAAATACTTTTTGTTACTGAGTATGAAATTGAAATAAACTTTCTCTAGTTGAGGCGTTGTCATTTTGTGGATTTAATTATTTTAACATGTATTATATCAAAGTATAAGCTTTAGTTTAAAATTAAATCTACATGTAATATCAAGGTTCTTCCTTTATAAGAGGTGGTTGTTCCTCAGAATCAAAGTCTTTGTAGTTAGCAATTTTTTGTATTATAGGTGTTTCAATCTCATCCATTATCTCTTGTTCATCTTCGGTATCACCAAATCTTGAAATAAGTTTTGCTATTCCATGTTTAGCAACGACTACACTTATACCACCCGCAAAGGCTAATAGATTTTCTGGAAGTATCTGAGCAGTTTTGAAAAGATCCGGAAAGTTGTTTATTGCATTGTCCAGAACATTCATAACAGGAATAAGCATTGCCGTATAAGCAAGCATATCAATCAGACCACCTACAGCTTGATTAAATCCAGTCTTTACAGAATCCCATGTCAACTTTACTTTCGATCTCAATCCGGTTAAAGTCTTTTTAAGGTCTCCTTTGAATATTTTTTTCCAAAAAGATTCATAAAATGATTTTATTACAGAAACTACTTTTTTAAGTATAGGTGATTGACCAGTTGATGAGTTAGGAGAAACTGTTTGATTAAGTTCTTGAAGAACTTTAACATTTATATCATCAACAACCAAGTCTCTTTCAACATCTGCTTGACTTTTTTTGTCTTTTTTCTTACCATCTCCAATTATTATTATGGATATAGCAGCCAATGTAAGAAGAACAACACTTCTTCTAGATATCTCAAATCCCTCAAGTCTCATTATACTTTCAACTATAGGATAAAAACCACCAATACCAAAACCAAAAGTTGGAATAAGTCTAGAGTTTAGTCCTAAATCATCCTTTATCTTTCGAAACTCGTTTTTATACTCTTCTATTTTTGAATTTGCGTTCGTATAGTTTCCTTCCGAAACAGATAGTAAAGAGTCTGCTACAAAATTGACCACAAGGTCGTGAGAGAAATATTGATTAAATCTTTTTATCGTTGCCATATCATATATATTATTTTCCTGGATTGAAATTTTCAAAAGGAGTCCAGTCTCCATTGTTGTAGATTGCCTCTGGTCTCCAAATCCATTGTTTTTCTTTCTCAGAATAGACACAATGTTTTTCCCAATACCATTTACCATCAATCTCAACAAATTTTACTTTCTTACCCCAAGATGAATAAGGTATTCCGGTCTCAACAAATTCTTTTTCTAACCAGTCATCAAAGCTATAACTTTCAAAACCAGAACCACCATCATAATAAAGATGAATAGCATCTGATTTCCAGATATATCCATTTTGATATTTTGAAAATACATAGTCGGATTCGTCTTCAATCTCTTCACCATATATATCTACTAAAGAATTGAATTCTTCATATTCACCATCTGTATCCTGAAGTTTGTAGTATTTACCAATCTCTGGTTCATAATTCATTACCCATTCGTCTTGTGCGTAGTAGAAAGTATCCATATAAGGAAATCCATCACCTTTATATGTGAATACGTTAGGAACTTTTATCTTTGTTTCAATCCTTTCTTCTTTATCATCTAATATAAATGTACTTTGATTTTTTTTGTAATAAACATTGTTTTCTTTTGCCCAGTTCACAAACTTTTGATAGTCCTTACTGAAGTTATAGTAAACTCTATCCATTATTCTTCTTCCTTTATAATCTGTCCAAACTAAAGCTCTTCCTTTTATAGTAGGACCATAAGACCTGTCTTCATCTAAAAGAACTAACACTTCACATCCTTCTATAGCGGAATAGAAAAGAACGTATTCACTATCATTCATACAAGAGTTATCTAAATGAGATCCACTGCAATCCTCATAGTTTTCTGATGTATATGCTTCTAATATGTCATGACTTTTCCAAAGTTCGAAAACTGCTAAGTCTTTCAGAGCTCTCCATTTGTCTACAAACTCACCATACTCAGGATCAGTAAAAGTGTCAAGTAAAAGTGATTTAGCAAACTTACCAATCTTTAGTTCGACGTGGCGAGCGTCTTCTTTGCTAAGCCATGTTATTCTTATGAACCTACTTAGATATCCAGGTGCCATAGCCGTTTTCGATTTTAGGAAGTCTGCTACTTTATCCACCTCAATGAACGTGATTGTATTGTCTTTTTCACCTAAATCGATATATGTAAACTCTTGCTCGGTCATCTCAAGATCAAGAAGTGCCTCTGCGACCTTACCACCAATCTTGTTGAGTTTGCTTTTCATTTCAGCAGAATATCTCATCTGAGCCTTCAATTCAGATTTTTCTTCTAATAGGAAATCGCAATATTTTAATAATCTCATATTCTATATATAAAAAGTTAAAAAAGTGATTTTATAATTTAATATATAAAACATAAAACTAATTGACTAAAACTATGAAACATTTAAAAAAGTTTGAAAACTTCGAATTCGATAGACTTGAAGACGAAAATGAACAAAACCCTTTTGCTTCAAAACACGGAGCTGAGGATGAAGAAGACTTTGAAGTATTCCATTCTGAAGAAGGACAGGAAGAAGACGAAGATTCTTATGAAGGTGAAGAAGAAGAATACTTTGACGAAGATGGTGAAGAAGTAGAAGATGACGAAAACGAAGGTGAAGAAGAAGTTAAAGACTGGAACGACGCACAAACTTTGGAAAGAGTTAAATCTTTTGATTCTTTTGTAAACGAAGAGAAAAAATTCTCTGCTGCTCAACTTGCTGCTCAGAAAAAATTCAAAGAACGTCTTAAAGGTAAAAAGTCTGATGATAAAGAAGACGATAAAAAAGATGACAAAAAAGCACCTGCTAAAAAAGGTGAAAAACCTGATTTCTTAGATTTAGACAAAGATGGTGACAAAAAAGAGTCAATGAAAAAAGCGGCTAAAGATGCTAAAGATAAAAAAGAGGAAACTGGTAAAAAAGACGAGCCTATCAAAAAAGTTCCTTTAAAAGGAAGAATCGCTAAAAGTCAAAGCAAAAAATAATTAGAGTATCATCGAATTATATAAAACAAAAAGCCACTCATTGAGTGGCTTTTTTTATGCTTCTATCTTTACGTTTATTCGCTTAACTGCATCCTGAAACCAATCAGGTAAAAACTGTGAGCTATGTTTAATGACATCTCCGAATCCACCATCAATGATTATAGTATCACCATAGTCGGTAGTTGATCTAACTATTCTACCACATGCTTGTTGTAAAGAACAAGCGGTCTTCCATGAATACCAATCAGGATTATTGCTTTGTCTCACCTTATTCTTTTGGGAAGCTAAACTTGGATATGGAATCTTAGCAATTATTTGAAATCTAGCATTATCGTTGTCGAAACTAACACCTGTTCCCATACTAGGTGATACAATAACAGTTGGTTCTTCACTTTCAAAGTGTAACTTTAACATCTCATCCTTATTTGAAGAGTCATGAAATATTAGTCGCTTGTCTTTAATAGATTTTTGAATCCAGTTTGATAGTTCAAAAGAGTTGGTGTGTATAATACCCTTCTTATTTTTGTATTTATCAAGTAACTTCTGTATATAAGGAATATATCTTTGAAAAGTTTCTTCTTTACTCTTATACGACATCTTACCTAATGGCATGTAATAGATTGGTCTATTATTTACAGGGAAAGGAGAACCTATAGAATAGTATGAAGCTTTAGATGGATCTAATCCGTTTAATCCACAGAATAGGTTTTTATCCAAAATAGTACCGGACATAAGAAACACCATGTCGTAGTGACTGAATACATACTTGTCTAAATAGTCGAATGCCCAGATTGGTTCAAGTGACAATTCTTTCTGTCTAAGTTTCTCATTGTAACTACTTTCTAAAACCCAATTATCAGGATTGTCTTTATATTCTTTCAAAAAAACTTCTATCTTAAGCTGGTATTGTTTTAGGTCAGAGATAAGATTCATAAGCTTTACATCACCATTCTTGACATTCAAAACTTTTGATATCTTCAAATCTCTTTTATCTTCTTTTACGCTTCTTTGTGCAGTACCCATTCCTTTCTCCATCTGCTCACATGTCTCTAATATCTCTCCATTAAGGTATCTAAGAAACTCTACATATCCAGGTATACCAGAAACAGCTTTAAGTTTTTTAATGATGTCATATTCATTAGCAAATTTAAACTTCTTAACAATAGTCTCTGTTATTTTTATAGAAACGAAGTCTGACATAACATCGTCAAAATCATGTGATTCATCCACGATAAGAACTCTAGCATCTCTTGACTCCATAAGTTTCTGATTATAGATGGCATAAAGAATATAAAGATAGAAATTAGTTAAAGAAACTCCACCACTTATATAAGACTCTCTAGCATTTGCATATGGACAGCTTTCACAACTTGTTTTATTTAAACGATTGAATTCACCACCTGAAGCACAAGAGCATGCATAAGTTTCACACTCATAGTTTTCCTTTCCCTTTAGGTCACATATAGAGTCATATGTTCCAGAATATTGATCCTGTAGAATCTTACTATTTGTTATCACATCGACTCTAGCAAACTTACTTACATTGGTTTTATACCAGTCTGCAATCATCATCGCTAAATGACTCTTGCCTATCCCGACGGGTAGATTGAGCAAGAAAAACTTGTTCATTTTGTTTTTTTGATATTCAGAGTTTATAAATTCTAAGGCCTCTCTCTGCTCTTTTCTCGGCTTGAATTTAGCCACATCTTTTTTTAACGACATATAATATGAAAGTTTTTGTAAAATTTATATCAAATAATCAGAAATAGTTTAAAATAGTTTAAAAAGTGGGGTTTTTTATGTTTTTTCCTTAATATATAAGAGAAATAACTACCGGACCCAATGCACATACTCGACTACGACGAATTCAACATCTACACGACGCCAACCGACGTCGAAAACTACATCGAAAGCCTAATAAACGAAGGAATTGAAATTAAAGAAGAAATATATAGTAAATGTCTAAGCTACTTTGGAGTAGACTTAAAACATATTATAGACGATATATTTTTTTATGAAGAAGATTAAGAGATTTGAAAGCTTTTCTAATGAAGACACACTTTATGTGTTTGACTATGATGATACTTTAGTGGTGACTCCAGAATTCGAGGAACTGGCTATAGACTTTTTGAAAGAAAACGTGACGATTGAATCGTTACTCAACATGTCTATAAAAACGATAGGAATATCTCTATCAGATTTAAAATGGCAGGATGGTAGAATATACGTCGAGGATCCAAATGCCAAAATATCGGTACAGAATAATGACAAAAACTGGGTAAGAAAAGGTGCTAGAGTTTATCTTCTTCAACCAGACGAATTTGGTTTAAGTGACATGTCTCTTCCTACAAGAACCACTGATCTAAAATCATTCTATAACTCTATAGAAAACAAATGTATAGTGACTGCAAGGCCGATTCAAATGAGAGAAAAGGTTGAAAAGTCTCTTGGAGAGCTTGGATTAGACTACCCAAAATACGGAGTTCATATGTATCCACACGTAAATCATTATAGAGCAGGTACTTGGAAAGGAAATAAGATAGTCGAGTTGATTGAAAAAACAGGATTTAGCAAAGTTATTTTCTACGACGACAATCAAAAATACATAAAAGCGGCAAGCAAAGTAGTAAAGGAAGTTTTACCAGACTTTGACTATACCGCTATAAAGTATAAAAACAAGGCTTAGTTTAAGAAACGTGAAGGAGCCTTTGATTTACATTCATCACAAAAGATAGGCATATCTGTTTGATTATTCCATCTATCACGATTATTTATACTCATTATACAACCCCTATTTTCACAATGCTCAAGTCCAAAAGAGTGTAATAATTCATGTGTGATTGTTTGATTAACATAAATAGTATTTGATATGTAAATAGAGTTTCCATAACAAAGACCGGTAAGACGAATATTTTTATCCTCTAATTTTGTATTAGCAACATATACTATAATAGGTTCATCATCATCGTAGTCAAAATATAAATCGTTACCAAATTCGTTTTGAAACTCAGAACAAAGCATTCCCTTATAGGATGTTTGGACCGGATTGTCAATCTTGCAGCTAAATCCAAATTTTTCAATAGTTTCTTTTATTGTTTGAAAAGAAGCGGCGTCATAACAATTAAGTCCTTTGATATAAATATCAGTGGATTTTTCTTGTGTTGAAGGTTCTTCTATTGAAGATTCCGGTAAGTCAAATAAATTTTTTATTGATGTATTGCTATCCATGATGAATACATAATAAAAAGAAGAAATCGTCAGAACTAAAGTTAAAAGAACTTTCATATATATTTTGTTTCTACAAATATAAACAAAAAACCTCTAATAATAATTAGAGGTTTAGTTTTTATATATATTTTTTATTGTCCAACAATCATAGGTGTATTTGGAACGAAAACTTCTCCGCCTAAATCACCCCAAGCTAATCCTTGATGAGGTGCTAAATCACCAACAAAAATATCTTTTATGGCGGAGCCTTGATCCATTCCTTTAAGACTAAGTAGTCTATTAAGAATTGCATCATGTTCAGCACCATGTAACCCCTTCACTAAGTTTTGGCATCCTAGTTCGTAATTTCCATTTCCTAATTTATTCGCAATACCGTTTGTGAAGTTTCCTAAAGGATCGTTAGGTCCACATTTTATTCCAAACACTCTTTCCATAAATTGTGTTTCTCCTTCACCATTGTTGTATTTAACCCATTCTCCATCTACTTCTGGTTTTGGTGGTGGATTAACATTTATTGCTTTGTATATCATAGCAGCACCGGCCAACGCCAAAGCTAATCCTAATCCAAACTGAGAGTTTTTCTCTCTGATGATTATACTTCTCAAGTATTTAGCAGCCTCTGTTGGATCTTGACGATACAAATCGAGTATTTTGTTTTGCTGTTCAATAGACAGCTTTTCTATTTCGTCAGCGGCAGATTCTCCAGTAACGATTCTTCTCATTTTAGAAGTAAATGCACCTTCATTAGTGAAGTTATTGAATTTTTCTATTCTACTCATATCTATGGTTTATTTATTATTATATTTTTCAAAAGAAGAAATATATCTTAAGCTTTCTTTTTGACTTTCTCTTACTGGAGAAAGTTGTGAAACAGAAACTGCCATTTCTGGAGATGAACTATTATATCCAACACCTGATTTGTTTTTGTATATAACAGAAGCATAACCATCTTCTAAAGTATCAACTTTTTTATCATCACCAGTAAGCCATTTTTTATCCTTACCAATACTAGTATCGTGAGTTGTAGAAATAAGTTTAACTCTTCTTTTTTCACCTTTTTTATTTGTAAAAATATACTCTTGACCAACTTCTAAATCATTGTTTATATCATTTTCTATTTCACTATTTTTGTTATTTAATGGACTAAGTTTTGATATAAGAATCGGAACAAAGTTAGTTGTAGTTGTATATTCACCGTTTTTATCTTGATAAATAACGTCTACATATCCGTCTTTAAGTTTTTCTCTTTCTTTATCATCTCCAGTAAGCCATTTTTTGTCTTTTCCAGATAAAACATCGTGAGTAACAGAAACTATCTTAACTATTTTTTTACCTTTTTTACTTGTATAGATATACTCTTGACCAACTCTCAACTCAGATTTAGTAACACTTGTTCTATTAGAGTTACTATAGCTTGTATTACTTATATCTATGTTATTTGTTGTATTGCTTAAACTTGTGTTGTTCGTGTTGCTAGTGTTACTAATACTTGTATTGGCTATACTAGTATTTGTTATAGTAGTATTGTTGATATAGTAGTAGTTAATATTTTGTACGAAAATATTAGGAACTGCAGCAACTGCGGTGTTACCACCAAATGCGATATGAAGATATGCCAAACAATCATCTACAGTAGGATATGGTTTACAAATCCAGATTGCTAATATAATCAATCCTGCCATCAACAACATACCACCAATCGCGGCCATTGCTACAGGACTTAATCCTAAAGTCAATGCACCTAAACTAAATCCTGCAAATTTTAAGATACCCATGATTACAATACCAATAGTACCCTTTTTCATTATTTGAGAAACAACACCATTGAATCTAGCATTTTTGATACCTAATGCGTGAGCAATTTTCTCAAACATCCCATAATACTTAACTTCATCATCACCAATAGATTTTGAATCAGATTCATTTATTTTGATAGCATCTCCTGCTTTTGCAAGTTTTTCCGGAGTAACTCCTTCTTGTTCCCAACCTATCATGTCTTTTCCTTTTTGACATAAAGTAGACCAAATATTTCCAAATTTTGGTTTGTTATTTTCATCTACCATGTCGTTTCCAACTATGAATTCTTTAAGTGATCCAAGTGCTTCTTTAATTGAGTTCCAAGCTTTTGAACCAATCTCTTTGATTTTGTTCCAAATACCACTAATCAGTTTTGATAAAGAAAAGTTTTTAAAGAAGTCTACAATTTTACCAAAAAATGCAGATATGGCATCTTTAACAGTATTGAAAACTTTTTTGGTTCCAGCCCAGGCGTTTTTAGCCCAATCAACAATACCTTCTTTCAAATAGAAATCAAGGAACTCTTCTGTTACTAAACCTTCTAAAGGATTGATGATATCATCTGCAGTGATGTTTTGTTCTCTAAAGAACTCACATTCCTGAAGCTTAGTTTCGTACATTTTTGTGTAATTTGAAAAATTATTAACTCTCATACATGTTTTTTATTTTTATAATATATTATATATTAAAATAGAAAACGCATTTTTTGAGTTTTAACAAAAAAAAAAAGACACCATCTGGTGTCTTTTTTTAAATTTCTGCTTCTAATCTTTCTATTTCGTCTTGAATTGCTTTATATTCTTCTTTTTTATCCATCATGACTTTTTTGGCTTTCTTTCTATCGGCATATACATCTTCAAGCATTCTTAGTGTCGGTGAAAGTCTTTTTTCGAATACGGCACCATTCACACAAAGAACGTGCTTATCCAAATCTATTTCTCTACCATTTTCACAATGTGACTTGTTGTTTGGATTTTGGATTCCAATAAAGTTTTCAGGTGCAATAAAGAATTGCCTTTGAGTTGTTGGATAAAGTGAGGCAAAATCGTAGGTCACGCACCATCTGTTCATTCCTACTACCGGATCTTTTACCCAACCACCCGCAATAGTAGACTCAGCATCACCTTTATCTTCTTTAAAGAGTACAATATTATCCTGTTCTCTGAATCGATTTCTTAAAACTCCTTCGGTAATAGCCAAAGATCCTAATGCGTTGTTCATCTGTGAAACTACGTCGACTATTCTAATTCTAGCCAATGATGAAATCGCATAGATAATAGAAATATAATTTCTTGCATCGTGAATCTTTTGAACCAAGACACTATCGACCGCATTATAGTACATAAAAGTCTCAAAGTCATCTTCATAAAGTTTT